>OJMP01000700.1_pt1 | contig 29279 bp, 33 predicted proteins | sample 1597311 | NCBI WGS metagenome assembly OJMP01 (sample SAMEA2452134, study PRJEB22498) | human gut metagenome | biome: human feces; feature: human gut; material: feces | place: Australia | collected 2012 | reverse complement strand
TTTCAATGTCGCAATATTCGACAAGCATATAGTAGTTTCTAACAAATCTTTTCGTACGAATAAATGTTTACTAATCGCAGACCTATAACACAAACAATCCTTAATTAAGGGAATTGCACAGCATTGCATTAAAGAATTAACAAGTGGAAACACATATGTAAAACTTGGTGATATTTGTCAAATTACAACAGGAAAACTAGATGCAAATGCACAGGTAGATAATGGGATTTATCCATTTTTTACTTGTGCAGAACAACCATTCAAAATTGATAGCTTCGCTTTTGATACAGAAGCTTTACTAATCTCTGGTAATGGCGCTAATTTAGGATATATCAATTATTATCACGGAAAGTTTAATGCTTATCAAAGGACTTATGTATTAGATACATTCTCCGAAAATATCCAGTACATTAAATGGGCGTTGAAAGTATTGCTGCCCAAAAGAATTGCAATAGAAAAGAGTTCAAGCAACACTCCTTATATAGTACTATCGACTCTCAGTGATTTAAGGTTACCAATTCCCAACAAGAGCAACCAATGCCATATAGCAAAATTAATGCAATCTTTAGAAAGAAAATTATCAAGCCAAACTGCATTGAATGGTTCTTATAATAGGTTGAAGCAATACTTACTCCGCCAGATGTTTATATAAACATCTGGCGGAGCAAATACTGCTTTTGTGATGTATAAGCTTTAATAATCTTATTCGCTGTTTTTAATTGGGACTTCAATAATGATATTGCATAGCCTATTTCTCTTTGTTTATCAAGAGAAGGTATTTTGAATACAAGTTGTGAGAAAGCCTCCATATTTAAATTGCGTCTAACGATACTTGCACCTTGCTCTGATACCATCATATAGCTGTATAAGGCACGATGAGTCTTTAACATTTAAGCCACAAACTGATTGTCGTAACCATCTGCTATTGAAAATACTTTGTAAGAAGGAGAAACTATCCCAATTTCAAATCTGTCATTGTAATTGATATTCCCCATCCATAAATTTTGAGGACTTAAAACAACATCATAAAGTCGAATGATTTTATAACCCACATTGTTTTCACTTGCGATGTCCTTTGAAAAGTACTCTCGCTGAGAGAATATACCCTTAACTGTAGAACTCAGTACCTCATGTTGATTATTCGTTCGTGAGCGTTCCGACCGTTCCAACAAAATATCTCCGAGACAAACAGATTTTCCTCCAGTACCATATTGCAGCGTATTGTTTAGTCCCTTAATTAAGGATTTCAGTTTCTCAATGATTTTGTTTTGTACCTTTATACGTTCATCAAGTAAAGAAAGTAATCTTACAATTTTCTGCTGCTCCTGTAAACTTGGATTAAATGTATTGATTGATTTCAAATTTTCACCATATAAATGTACGACAGAAACTCCTTGTGCCAACTTTGCTATCTCTATTTTTCTCTTACTATTCAGTTGGTATGCCATAAAAGCACCATCATATTTATGCAAGCGTATAATATTCAAGTCACCTCCTAACAAAACATTATCAAATGGAACACAACGAGCAACAGCAATATCAACAGCAGTCTCACCTGAACATGGTATAATTACATCATTTTGTTTACTATGTTTCAGTTTATTTTTCTCAATGTTAGTTTTACTTATTACTTCACTAATAATCTCTGATTTATACTTTGTGTATAGCTCTCCGTAAAGTATACAAGGATTTCCATTGCTAGACAATTGTTCTTTTGATATACCTATTCCTTTAGATAATTCTGCTATTTCATCTAGTCGTTCCTTTTTCCATTCCCCCGTAAACTCCGGGAATCTCAGATTTGGAACATCTCTTATTATATTTCTTTAATTATGAGAATTAATTATCAGAATTTTATGAATAACAAGACTATTAGAGAAATTGCGGTTGCCTGGAAAGAGTACAAGCGACCTTACGTGAAGCAGTCCACAATGGCTGCATATTTATTGATTTTGGAAAACCACCTCCTTCCTGCTTTTGGAGAGAATGACTCACTTCCAGAACAGAGTGTACAGAGTTTCGTATTAGAAAAGATTGAATGTGGATTGAGTGTCAAATCAATTAAAGACATTCTGATCGTTCTGAAAATGGTGATGAAGTTTGGAGTAAAGAATGAATGGATGAACTACTATGAGTGGGACATCAAATATCCTACAAATTCAGCGAACAAGGAACTGGAAGTATTGTCTGTTTCTAATCATAGGAAAATACTTGATCATATTCAGAGTCATTTTACGTTTACAGGGCTTGGCATTTATATAAGTCTTAGTACAGGTTTACGTATCGGTGAAATATGTGCCTTGAAATGGAATGACATCAATATAACAGAAGGTACTATAACTGTTAGCCGTACCATTGAACGTATATATATGATTGAAGGAGAAAAGAAACATACAGAACTTGTTATCAGTTCCCCAAAAACAAAAAACTCATGCAGAGAAATCCCCATGAGCAAGGAATTGCTTGCTATAGTTAAACCACTAAAGAAGATTGTCAATGATAATTTCTACGTACTTACCAATGATGAACATCCCACAGAACCACGTACGTACCGTAACTATTATAACGGACTGATGGAAAAGCTCGGTATTCCCAGATTGAAATATCACGGTTTACGTCATAGCTTTGCAACACGCTGTATTGAGGCCGGATGCGATTATAAAACAGTGAGTGTTTTATTAGGTCACTCTAACATTTCTACCACACTTAATCTTTATGTTCATCCTAATATGGAACAGAAGAAACGTTGCATTACAAAAATGTTCAAATCATTAGGAAAGTAAGAGTATATTTACCTTTTATATAAGATTACAAAAAATCAGTAGATTATAAATACAAAGCCAAATGCCTTTTTCACATAGAGGCGTTTGGCTGTATTAGTAGGGGTGTATATAGATTATACTTGTTACATAAGTTAACATTTCTTATATGCTATGGTAGGAAGTGAGCATCAGCTCACTCCATGCCAGTAAAGGTAATAAAATTCTTTTCAGTTTCATAACAGAGGGATTTCAAATCAAAATGCACAAAAATAAATGTCTGTTAAGAAGAAAGTCTAAATATAGTATCTGAAATTCTACAGATGACTATATTTAGACTTTTATTTATTTGGTCGTATATATAGAAATTACCGGCCTGGATTTATGAGGTTGATCTTTCGGTGTCTCCTGAATAGTTCCTGACTGCATAGAGTAAAGCCAAGCCTTATTCTCCTTTTGCCCTTCCACTTCAGTAGAAGACCATAACCAGCATTCACCCGGATTCAGATTAATCGGAGTTCCCCCGACTTCAGTTATACATTCATTAATCTGATGCCGGATAGAAAACAAATAATAGAGTTGCCGGACAGAAGGAATATAGGCCGATTGTCCATAACTCCACAGATCAAAAGACTTGATAGCCATTGGTGATTGGACTTCATCATTGTTGAACAAAGAATAGGTATTCTCATTTCCGTCCTCATCAGTCAATGATGCAGAAGTACCCTGATCAATACCAAGACTGTCGGCAAAAGCCAGAGGTTCCATATCATGAATGTAAACTGCATAACCAAGATTGTCAGTTTCAGCACTACGGTTTACATGGAAAACTATGGCAACAGCTTCCTTGTCAGATTGCTTGAATTTGTCCATGGACAATATATTCCCGTCTGAACAAACCACATTGCCGACTTGAAGGGAAGATAAAAGACCGTCATCTTCTTCATGTTCACAATGGCAGGAAGTGAGTATCAGCCCACTCCATACCAATATCGGTAATAAAATTCTTTTCAGTTTCATAACAGTGGAATTTCAAATGACCTGATTACACATTGCGCTTCCTTGTCCATAATAAACCAGTATTCAGAGCGGTACGGTTGCCCGTCAGAATCAGTAGCTTCATACTCTATCTTTACCTTCCAGCCGCTGAACGGCTTGCGTTCCTGCCCGGCTTCATCACCAGCAGGCTTCAGTTCCCCCGTAACCATCAGAGAGCGGAGTGCCGTCATGGCATCCATCTGACGTTTCATCTGTCCGGACATCCCGTGACATTCTGAATCCGGATTATCAAAATCCGTATCCTCCATAAACCTGCGGCTGATTTTCATCATGGCCACAGAAAGAGCCATCTTCTCCTTCATGGTAACATACTCACGGCCAAATACAGAATCCGGTTTGCTGATGCCGACAATCTTTACTGATTCCGGATTGTCCACTGAAGCCATCAGTGCCTTTTTGGCCATATCCTGTGCCTTATTCTCGCTGTTGTCGGAACAGCCGGTTCCCATTCCGAGCAGAACTGCCACTGCAGGCAGTATCAGTAGTTTCTTTCCCTGTTTCATATCTTTACGATTTGAAGTTTGTCCGGAGCAAGACCGAGGCGTTTGCGGTAAATGGAACCGTCCTCCCGGTACATCTCCAGCTCGGATGAAGTAATGTTTTTCTCACAAAGCTCTTTCACCTCTTCCAGTGTCAGCTGATGGCCTCCTATATTCCTCCATATGGCGAATGAGCACGGTGTTTCCTGATTGCTGTAGTTGGAACAGTTGAAAGCCCTTGTTCCCACACGTACCTCGCCGCCGCAGTGCGGACACCTGCCGATAACAGACTGCATATTGACCGCACCGTCATCAGCAAGTTCCAGCATTGTCGGGAAAGTCTTTCCTTCCTTGGTGGAGAATCCGTCCAGAAGGATACGGCGTTTCTCCAGAAACTCGGCAATCTCCCCGTCATTCATTTTCCGGTTGCCGATGATGGCATTGATGTTGAGCACACAAGAAGGATGCTCACTTGTGTTGTTTTCGCAGCGATACCCCTTGCAGGTCTTCACCACGTTGCCGCCGCAGAACGGGCAGCGTCCTATAATCTTCTTTTCTGAATCCATATTCCTGATAAATTACAATGTTTGAATTAATTGAATGAGAACCCCCGGTTCCAGTCCGCAACGATTCCTCCTATGATGTTCTTGCCGGACATCACGTTTGCCCAACCTTCCGGGTCAAGAGAGAACCAGAGGTCGTTCCATGAGAGTGTGCGTACCTGCCATGCCAGGATAAAGAGGTCGGTATTAACAGCCTCCAGTCTGGTCAGTACCTCGTTTGCAATGTAGTACCGCTCGGAAGAACTGAGCAGGTTTACCTTGTGCTTCTCCTTACCTCCGTCAGAACCGCCTGTATCATAACTTCCGGAAGTCACCAGCTGCTTCATGAACGGATAAAGCGCAGCCATCTGGGTTGCGGCATCAGCCAGTTCGTCCGAGACGATTGCAGCAATGGCCGTTCCCTTCAGGTTACTGCCGACCGATTTGAGCAGCAGGCTGCAGTTCTGAGGTATCTCCGTGGCCACCAGTTCCCCGGCACGCTTAATCTGATAGAGATTCTGCATGGCACCCTGTGCATTGGAAAGATATTCTAGCATCTTGTTCTCCACACTGTGTACCCTGTCGAGAGCAACCGTTACGGCAGTCTCGGCAGCAATGATTTTCTCGTGTGCCTTCTGACGTTTGTCATAGATATTCTTCAGTGTGGATGTCTGTGCAAAGACAGCACCCGTCAGAGTCGGGTCTGTCTGTTGTGCAAAAGTATCCGTACCTTTCAGCAGAAAAACCGCCAAAGCAGTCACTACCGTTATTCTTAACTTGATTTTGTCCATATCATTCAGATTTTACGTCCTTTATTCCTTTGTTCGCTCAGATTCTGTTCACGTTCCTCTTTGTGTGGTGAAATCACCGGCTCCATCGGCCTGTTCAGCAGACAGTCGTTCCAGTCTTTGAAAGCCTTCGGAGGAAGCCACTGTCCCATACGGTACCGGATGTTCAGCTGCCTGGCAACCTGGGCCAGTAGGGGACGCTCCATGTCAGGCTCGAATACCTTTCCCTTCGCTTCAATCCGGATGCCGCCGTCAGTCCTGCTTATCTTCATCTGAATACCTTCCTGCAGGGCCATCATGCGCAGTCCGTATATCCTCCCGGCCAGGTCGTTGTCAAAACAGTCGAAGGCACGTGCATTGGGAAAGCGTTCCATAACTCCGGTTATCTGCCTGTCGGAAAATGTGCCGCCCAATGAAACCAGAGCCGCACTGTCCCCAATCTGTATCCGATTCATCTGGTAGAAGGCCATGGCATCAAAAGCTGATTCACAGAAAAACACGCTTCTTACATTGTCCGGACTGATACCCGAAGGAACAGCCACCCATGCCGAAGATGACGAATCCGTACCGGCAGCCTTTGACTTGTAGCCGCCATGTCCTCTGATTTCATACCCTCTGACTTCATTTCCCTTTCCGTCAGTATATGGGAATCCGATATTGTAGCCTTCAAACTTCCCGTTGTTCCTGTCCCTTATAAGGGAAATAAAAGGCGAAAGAGCAGTTACGGTTGCTTTGGACAGTCCGCGCCGGAAGAACAGTCCCGGTATTTCACCTGTATCAACCGGCTTCACCTCATATCTGGAAGCGTCAAACACACCGCATGATTTTCCCGCCGATTTAACATACTCCCTGTCCTCCCTGTATTCCGGTTCCGGCATGTTGGCAAAGCGTGCCATGACCTTGGCTATCTTCTGCCATTCATCCTTTCCCGAAACGGTAAAGGAAGACAGATTCTCACGTATGAGTGTCACCACATCGCCCTTGGAACCGTCACGGCGGAAGAAGGTCTGTGCCGCCTTGTCGTTCGGATGGCTGACAATCAGCGTATCCCTTCTGTTACCGCCCTCACCGAGCACCAGCTCGATGTAACGTCCGACACCGGCCTTCCTGTCCAGACGGTATCCCAGAGCATATGCAATGTCATCAATCCCCACACGGGATTTCATTTCCCTGAAATTAACCTTGTAGTCACTCATGCTTTCCGATTTAAGATGTTATACAGAATTTCATATACCAAGTCCTGTACCGGCATTCCGGTTCCTGCCCATCATGGTAATCTCCGGTTCGTATGTCTTCCGTGCCGTCATGTTCAGAAAAGCCTCCTTGTCCTTCCAGTCCGTAAGCTGGAAGAATGTTTTGGCCGTTTCTCTGGAAACCTTCTTCAGCCCCAGTTCCACACCATCGTATGATGCACGGATGGCATAGTCACCAGAACGTGTCTTGACGATGGCCGCATTCCTGAAAGGCATCTCCTCGTCCGCACTGACAGGAGCCAGCGTGTCATTCTTTGCCAGATAAGGCTGCTCGCCGAGTGCAAGACGCTGTTTGTCCACATGGTCAAGAATCAGGTCGGAAGCCTTGTTCACATCAGCCATGACCGATACGATAAACTTCGGTTCCTGTTTCAGTACACCAATCCACGAGTCCAGATAGGCAGCTGAGTTATCCGTTATCCTGGAATCAAAGCCCATGGAATGGCTGATCATGGCAGCCGTAAGTTCCGCCACCAGCTCCTCCTTGGCATATTTCGGGTCACCGAACCTGCCACCCATCTCCCTGTTCAGACGCTCCGGTGTCATGGTGGAGTGAGTCATTTCATGCAGCATGGTAGAATAATACTCCATTCCGCCACGGTAGGTTTCTTCCGGAGAATCACCGATATTGAACTGCGCCTTCATGGGCAGCACCACAATATCCTTTGAGGGAGAATAATAGGCACCGTTCTCACGTTTGTCTGCACGTATCGGACAAAGCCACTGCTGCGTCTCCACCATACGGTCGAGTGCGGCATGGGTGTACATACCTTCCGTATCCCTAAGTTCCGGAACCTTAAACTTGTCCATGAGTTTCTGCATCCTCTCCGGCTGTACTTCGGCCAGATTGGTCTGTGCCACATTGTATACCGGGAATGACTTGATGAAAGGAATGACATCCATATCCTTCTTCTCTTCCTTGCTCATTGCACGGTATTCCTCCGTGCTTATCCTCTTGCCGTGACTGTCCTTTATCATCATATCCCAGTACACCACCGGGAAGGCCTTTTCACCCTTCAGGACATGAGCCTTCAGGTTATGCGCCTGCTTGAAGGTCAGATATACCGGAAGCTGGTAGTTCATGGCTGCAGTATGCATCTGAAGGAAGAAGGAATTGGAACCGGAATAGTTGCGGCCACCCACATTCTGCGGCAGTCCGGCATAACCCGATGCACCGCCAATCCATCCCTGTTTCCATCCGGTATCCTTCATCTGCTGCATACGCTCAATCATCATTGCAGCGAAGCGGTCTATGGCCGCCTGTCCGCTGTTTCCCTGAGAGTCAGTTCCAGATGCCATAGCTGTCGTCATCCATTACCTGACGGTCCATCTGCTCGATGTCTGTCTGTTCCACATAGAACTCGGCCGATTCATCCGAAGGGTCAGTACCGTGTGACCGGCACCACTCCAGATAATCATCTGCATTCTCACTGTCCATAACAAAACGGAGGAAACCGATTTTTCCCTCTTGCAGAAGCTCCACAAGCTCCTCATGATTCATTTTAGCTGACATATAACTTGTATTTTAGTTTTCTGATTATGTTACATTTTCATAGAAGCCGTTTTCTCCACCTTTGCGGTGTTGGTGGCAAGCATACCTGTTATCTCCGTATTCAGGTACTTGGCAGCAATCTGTTCCCTTGTGGCCGTCTTGGTCTTGAAAAGCGAATAACCGTCATCAAAGGAGATTTCATGACGGGAAGTCTGTCCCTTCTCTCCGAGGTCAACCGACACCTTCCACTTGTTGTCGTTCCTGTCCTTGGCCACACGCACACCCTTCGGGTCAACACCTTCAGGAAGCTGATACTTCTCGTATGCGGATTTCAGATGCAGACGTTCCCCGAAGTTCTTCTCAATAAGCTGGTTTGGAGTAGCCACCCTGTCGAAGTAGGCATTCAGGTCCTGGCGTGAAGCCACGGCAGACATGTTTGTATCCCCAACCTGAACATAGAACTTGTATTTCCCAAAGTCAGGACGCTGCTCGTCCTTCTCCTTATAGACATTAAACTTGTTTACGGTTATGGAACCGTCCGGTCCTGCAATCTCCATTGGCATACGGAAGGCTTCCTCAGATACCTTCGGCATCAGTTTTGTCGGATAGTATCGTTCCATCAGCTGCGGCACCGTCATTTCCTTGTTCTGATAGGCAGCAAGGTCGGCTGCATCCATCTTCTGCGGTTTGAGCTGCTGTCCGTCAATTTTTGCGGTAAAGTACCAGTCTGCAGGATTGGTGGTACTCTGGTAGGCATGACCATGAGTTACCTTTTCACCGTTGGCTGTTACCATCTGCGGCTCACGGGGCTTGCGCTCCTGGGCTGTCTCCGTTTTCTGTCCGTCCTTCTTTTCGGTCTTTACCTCATTATCCGTCCCGGTCTCAGCTTTGGTTTCAGCTTTGGCCTTCGACTTCTTTTCCCTTGCAGGTTTTACATCAACAGTGTTCTCCACTGTTCTGTCAGGAGCTTCCTGCGCACCCTGTTCCTTTTTCTTCTTTCCCATATCTGTATTGTTTTGAATGGTTCTGTCATTATTTTCAGCTTTGTCCTGTCCGGCCTTCTTCTTCAAAGGACTGTCTAAGGCATCACAGATTGCAACCCTGATTCCGGAACGTATCAGTCTGGGCAGATAAACGTCAAGTGCCGATTGAGGGAATGATGCAACTTTTACCGGTCTCTTGTAGTCAGGCAGCATCCTGTCTGCAATCTCGATGGCAAGCACTGTGGCAGCCTTGACGGCATCCTGCTTATAGAGTTCATAGAAACTGTTCCGTCTGAACAGCAGCATGGCATCCGGATGCTTCTTCTTCAGTTCGTTGAACTGCCGGATGACACCGTTATCATTATCTGAATCTGTCTTTTTGGCCATAGGAATCAGTATTAGAGTTTAAGGCTGCTTGCTTTTGTTTCCTTTCGGGATGGAGAGAGTGAAATGGCACGTTCTACGGACTGTCTGTCCACCACCTTCTGATACTCCCATCGGTTCTTGTCAGTCATGACAAGGCCGAGGTATTCAGGATGAATCTCGTCATAGCGGAGCTTCTGCTGCCTTTCCCATTCCTTCATGTCACCTTTGATAAGCTTGAATCCCTGCTGTTCCTTCAGGTCAATGCCGACTGAAACTTTCTCGCCGCCCACATTCAGTTCAACCGGTTTTCCCTCCCGTACCTGCTGCTTCTGCTGCATGCCCAGTTCAATGTCGTTCACCTTCTCCATATCTTTCAGACGCTGCTCCAGCTTTATGTCTGTGACACGTCTGTGAATGACGGATTTCGTTTCCGGATCAAGCTGCAGATACTGCTGAGTCTTTTCACCATTTACGTTGACCGCCTTCTGTATTACCTCACCTCTGGCCAGACGTTCAGCCTCCTGCTGAGTGAGGTTGAGAACCTTGTTGCGTTCCCGGTCCAGTTCTGCACGTACCGGATAAGCAATCAGAGCCGGAGCACCGTTTTTGTCTGTAGTCATCTGTAGCTTCATCGGCATGGTGATGATGCTGCCGTTCCTTGCGTTGATGGATACCTGCATGATGGGAGTCACTTCACCTGCCATCAGCTTCTCCTTCACTTCCATGGGTAAGCTGTCCGCCTTTTCACGGTCGATACCCAGTATTGCCAGTTTTTCGTATGGCAACAAATCGGACTGATTTCTGTTGTGCATTTCCATATTAATGTAATTAAGCTGTTATATTTGCGGTTCTAACCGCCTGAATGCCACAAATGTATTTACGGTAATATCCTGAAAAAGAAATGCGCAACACTATTCTGATTTCACTGCTTCTGATGTTTTTGCCGGTAAGCGTATCGGCACAGTTCTATACGATAACTAAGGAATCGGAAATTCTGCCAACAATAAGACAAAAAGAGACCTACAACCGTGCTGAAAAGGATGTTACGGAAGGGAAAAAGAATAAAATGATGGCAAATGATACCCTGATTGTCAAACCGGACAATAAGAAGAAATTGGAAAATAACAGCCGGAATAGTGACAGGAAAGCATCCCTAAAAACAGAACTGCAAAAGAAAACAGATGATATCCCTAAATCAGAAAACAATCTTCCTGAACTTACCATCCCCAATCTTTATAAAGAAATTATAAGAAACAGAATCCTATATCCCAAAATCGTATTGGCCCAGGCTATACTGGAGACCGGATGGTTCCGTTCATCAGTATGTCGGAATAAGCACAATCTTTTTGGACTTACCAATCCACGCACAGGGAAATACTATGAATTCAATCATTGGACAGAAAGTGTCCGGGCTTATTATACTAAAGTGCAATATAAATACAAAGGTGGAAATTATCTGCTTTGGCTTGATGAAATCGGTTATGCGGAAGATCCAAGATATGTTCGAGAAATTATTCAAGTTCTAAAACTTATTTAATCGCAAATAATCTAGCATATTACATAGAACATAATAATTTCAATATCTTTGTGTAGGATTACTATAAATGAATGATTATGGAAGATGTATTTCGTGATTACGGTCAATTTGAAAATATGGAAAACAAAAAAATTATATGTTTTAATATAACCAAGACATATCTTCTTTCAGAAAGGGAAAACCTTTATGAGTGTACAAGAAAATTTTGGAGGCTAAACGGTGAACGAGCTAAAAATGCAGAATTAGTTTTTGCCGTATGTTCAAAGTATATTGTAGGAGTCTTCAAACCGACACACTGGTTTCTTACCGGATCTGAGGAATATTCTGGTCGTTGGGAGTTTGAAGGAGAAGAAATAATCGATTCACCATTTATAAATATGAGTATTGCTCATTTAGTAGGTAGAAGACAAAATCCTGTTATGTATATTAATATGTAATCATTTATGAAGCCAACTAAAGAAGAATATATAAAAATCTTCAGTGAAATGAAGAAATGTAGATTTCTAAATGAATTGAAAACTGATAGATATGACTCTATTATAGACTGCTTTTGCATTGTACGGATGGTAGATAAAAATACAAACTGTCTTGTTCTATATGATAATATTTCAAAAAATGAGTTGTTTAAATATTCTCAAGATGAATTCCTTAACATTTGTAGCTATATTGAAAAATATGCGGACTCTCATTTTTTAGGTTGTGATTTTTGCCAAACGACTAAAACTGTATCTATTTCATCCCTTATAAAATGTATAGTAAATGAATTTAATTTACATGAGAAGAAAGATATAATATTAGGAACGAAAATCGCTTTGTCTTACTTAAAAGTTTATGGAGACTGGGAAAATTTTAATTACTCGGTTGAACTTCTATCAAAGGCCAAATTTATAAATGACTTTCGGGATGCTATACAAAAAACATGTATAAAGGCTGGGGTAAACGACCTATTTAGAAGCCAAGAGAACAAGTCCAAAAAAGAATACATTATCAAACAAGCTCAAAGAATATCAAAGAGCGATAATATAATTTATTCGCATACTATTATTCAAAAATTAAATAATGCCTTCATGAAAATAGGCTTAACAGAAGATGGATACCTATTAGACGAACAATTCAAAGTTATCAAAGAAAATATCGAAAGTTTATATCACTCAGAAGCTCAGATTCAAGGTTCAGTTGTCTATAATTACGAAAAAGACAAATGGAATAAAACTTTTTCAGGATGGACTGCTGAAATTACAGAGAATAAACCTTTTGATTTTTCAGAAGATGATTTAAGTCATGATTCGAGGTTTTGGTAGTAAATATATCTTATAAGAGAAAAAGTATTAAAACAATAATATGTATGGGATAAATAGTATAGAACCCATATTTTGCTAACATACTATGTATAAATCCCCTTGTTCCATCATAACGAGAAATCACGAAATGTGCTAATAAAATGCCAGTTATCCCATAATACATCATCAAAGTAAATGTGCAAAAAAATTGCATACCTCTACTATATGGGAAAGAGTGACCATATACATTAAAAAGATAAAATATAACGATAACAATAATCCCTCTCCATTCATAATCCACTCCAAGCCAAGAAGCGAGTCCGGCCATGCCAATTGTCCAAAAGAATCCCAGTACCAGACTACGTTGCAGAAGATTTTCAAGAACCATAAGCGTGGCCACACCCAAAGCCAGTGTAAACATCACATTATGTGTCCTGTCAGCACCATTCAGCAGATACCAGGGTATTTCACTGATTACGGCAAAGCCCAGCAGGGTAAAGAAATACCTGTACCTGCTTCTGGTATGAATAAACCCTTCCGCTATCAGGAAGGCAAATACAGGAAAAGCGATGCGCCCTACACAGCGCATCGTTTCGTATAATACGGTACCATGCTCCATCAGATAGAGAGCAATATGGTCTATCACCATGGAAATCATGGCAATGACTTTCAGGGCACTGCCGCTAAGTCCGAATGCCGGTTTTAAGGTCATATTCATAAATTACATATTTAACTGATACCGAGAAGTTCCTTTACCATATCCTCCACTTCCTGGTTCACACGCTTGAAGTTACGGTTGAGCAGGATTTCCTTCTCTTTGTCGTTCTTGAACTCATAAATTTTGGGTAGAGCCACATAGTGTTTTTCCTCGTCCTTAATCTTTTTCATATCAAAGTGTGTCTTGCAGAAATACTTGGTGGTCTTGAACTCTTCCGACTGCTCGATGTCAAAATGGTCAAGCATACTGTCATCGGTAGCCGTAAAGTCACGTGCCGCCTGTCCGGCCAGCCAGCCTGTTGCCATATCCGCAATCTTGGCTGCAGGAACCAGAAAGTCCATCTTCTCAGAGATTGTGGTTGATACCTTGTGGTCGTTGATGGAAATGGAACGTGAAGTCTGCTTTGCCTTTCCGAACACATCATTCTGTGCCCACTCCAGCGTCTCCTTGTTTCGTGCCGCACCCATGAAGATATTACCGCAGGTGGTGATAATCTTCTGCATACCGACCTTGCCGTAATCTGCCTCCAGCTGCGGAAGCTCCTGGAAACCTAAGGTCACGGCAACCTTGTTGGAACGTGCCGTACCGATAAGACGGTCTATCTTGTGAAAGTACAGTGTCGGAAGCTCGTCCACTATGATGCTTACCGGGATATTGCCCTTTGAGTTCACCCTTGTAATCAGTCGGTTCAGAACCAGGGCATTAAGAGAACCGATAACCTGTTCCTTTTCCGGGTCATTGGCTATTACCAGATAGCTCGGATTAGCCTTGTCAGAAATCTTCAGGTCGAAATCATCCCCGGTGAACACCCAGTAAGCTTCCGGAGAAACAAGGCGTGCGGCATTCACACGAAGCGTACCGACCATACCTTCCAGCTGGTCATTGGCTTTGTTCTCGTATGCACTCTTGAACGGAGCCATCAGTGAAGCAATCCTGTCATCCTGCATCAGGATATTGAATACCTGGTCGTATGGTCTTCCAAGAAATGAAAGCACATGCGGCATATCCGAAAACTCTCCGGTTACGGTATCCGGTTCCACCTCATTGCCATGCTCGTCCTCATACCAGCACCTTTGAATCAGAATCTTCCTGCCGGTCCGGTCCTTATAGCTGTATCCGTTCAGGTCCACAAACATACGGTCCTCGTCAGTCGATACGTCATTGCCGTTCTCATCCACGAAGTCAAGCACCACATTGCCGTCCTTGTCGATGGCATTGAAGTCATCCCAGTTGCGTATGACAATCTCCAGCTTCTTTCCCTCCAGTGATATGAAGCGTCTAAGCTTCTTTCCGTTCCTGAAGCCGACAGGATGGAAGTTTACAAAGAAATAAATGATGGCAGCCAGGAAGTTTTCCGCTGAGTTAGTGAAGAAAGCTTCCGAGCCGCCCTTCTTCTCTCCACCTCCTTTGTTGAGTGAGGCCAGCAGGGTAGCCGCCGTTTCGGAAGCTGCAGCCAGATCCGGGATATATTTCCGCTGAATCGGATTGATGCGGTTGGAGTATTCCACATCGGTAAAGTTGATGGTTCGGAATCCGCAGTTCTGAGGCAGTTTGCCTGCCTTGCGGTTTTTGCAGTACTGGTAGAAAAGCGTCTTGGCCAGTGTCGGGTACTTGAAATCATATACCATCATCGCAAATCCCTTTGCTGAATGCTGCCTGATGAACGGGTCAATGATACCGAAAGACTTACCCGAACCCGGTGTACCCAGTACAATCGTACCACGGAACGGATTGATGATATTGATCCATCCTCTGTGCATCTTCTTTTTCCAGTAGTATATCATCGGAATGTTCACTGAGTAATCATTGCTGACCAGCGTTTCCGACTGCTGGAACGATTCGTTCTCAAAGTTGAAACGGTCCTCACCAACCTTATAGTTGTAATACTTGGCTATGCCGTCCAGTCCCTGATGCACCAGCATGGTACCCACTACCGAACATACCGCATACAGAAGACGGTTGGCAGGAAATCCCATCCAGCTGAACCCGAAACTCATGCCATGGAATACAAAACAAAGCCCTACAAGTGTCAGACCGGCCAGTACCGGATAGATGACCATTGTCCTTACATTGAACTTCAGTGACTTCTCAGCCTTTGTGCCGATACAGACAATACAGATGCATATAAGTTCGGCCACCTTGCATCCTGATACGGAATTGAATACCCTGAACCGTGCCAGCAGGTCGAGTACGAACTGCGTAACCCTGTTGTCTGCAGTAACAGGCAGGTTCATGATAATTTCAATAATCAGAAAGATATAGATGCAGCTCCTGAAGTAATTGTACATCTGCTGCTGTTCTCTTGTCTCCTCAAATGCCATACGCTGTAAGATTTATATTGTCAGAAAGGAACCTTTATACCCATCAGCAGACCGTTGCGGAAGGTATCCCCATGCAGGAAGTTCACATTGTTCTTCTGTATGACAGAGAACTCCAGTCCGCTACGGAACACATAGCTGTATTCAAATCCGGCCTCCAGCCCGAAGAAGAACTTCTTCTGTACCGCACCGAACTGAGGCCCCAGACGAAGGCGCATCATGCCGTTCTTGTACCGTGCCAGACGGTGCTTGTAAACCATACCTCCATCCCAGAAATATCCTTTCCAGAAATTGTGACATACCGGTTCCTGCCAGTGATTCCCGACCTCACCGTATACTTCGACCGCATTTCCGTATGAAAGCGGATACTCATAACCCAAAGTGGCATTCAGCGTACTTGGAAAAAGGAATCCTGCATTGACGGAAACCTTTCCGGTCTGTGCCGATGCACCGATGAATGCAACCGAGCAAAACAGAATGAACAGAATCTTCTTCATGGCCTATCTTTTTATGGAATGATCAATATAATAGTAGGGGTAATAGTCGGCACCGTCCAGAATATCCGAGTCGAAGCCGTCCGCATTGAGAATGTCCTCATACTCGATGGTGAGTACCACCACACGTCCGCTTATCTGGTTCTCGGAAATCTCCAGACGGAGCACCTTCTCTTCAGGGAAAGTCAGCTTCGGAATCACAAGCACGTTCCTGTAGTCTTTCCTGAACTTACGGGTGTTGTTCATGGAGAATACCGGAGTAAGCTCTATTGTCTGTGAATTGGTTGCCTTTGTCTTCTTTTTGTCAGTAAGTTTTACTCTTATTTCCTCAATGTCGTATGCAATCCTGGTCCTGTTCTTCAGCGTATAGTCCAGAAAGAAATAGTCACCGATGGAATAGATATTGTTGATGTATGCCTTGATTCCGTTTTTGTTTGATACAATCTGGTTGAATTTTCTTCTGCTTCCATAGACAGCCCAGGCATATCGTGCAATCTCGGCCATCGGCATGGAAACCTCCGGATTGATATAGGACTGCGTCTCATTGTAGGACACATTGTAGATGGTAGAAGCATATTTGGGTGATTCGGTATAGAGGATGTCATACTGTGCGATATGACGCTCACCGATAATGGTGAGTGTACCCAGCAGTTCGTTTTCGCTGTAACCTTCAGATGATATGGAATCATTCTCCAGATAAGGCTTGATGCGGACGATATTGTCCGTACACTGGTTGCCTATAATTTTAGTAGTGGAAATATCCACCATTTTTATGTTCTCAAGCATGACAATGTGCGTGGTCACTTCCCGGTTGATGTATATCTTCTCGTTTGCCGACAGATGTACGGCTATGCCTGTGATAAGGCATATTATCAGAATAATCCTGGTTTTCATATTCTACTATTATATTTTAATGATGACATTAATATTTATATTGAAAAACTGCACTTATCTTGCATCCTCTGAATTTATCAGATAAACAATAGTATTGTACTTGATTTTCGCCTTGTTCTTTCTGATATTGGAAGATATGGCAGAAGTTGCAGAGTTATACATGTTCTGCAGTGACTGGAGTGCAATTGCCTCCGTGGAAATACCTGTACCGTAACCGTCACTGGATTCAAAACTGATATTCTGTTGTACCGTATTGGAACCTGCATCCTTCATGAAATCACGGAATGCAGATTCAGGAACATAGAAGCCTTCCATACCGTCATTGTCAAATACAGAAAGCTTGACCTTGATGAACCTGTCGCCGATAAGGATACTGGTTATGGAAGCTCTGACACGCTGCTGTCCGAAACCTGTTACCGTTCCATAGAGGTAAGTTCCCTTTTTCAGCTTTGTATCGTTTACCGTCACATCGTCCAGAAGCTTGAACCGCAGACGTGTACCTTCATGCGCCTTTGTAGTCTGGTCAATCATGGCACGTATCAGCTTGTTCTCGGCAAATTCATCCGGAGCAGTAACCGTATTGAATCTGTCGGCATTGGTATCATCGGACTTGATTACCAGACTCGGACGATTGCGTTCCCTTTCCTCCTGACGTACTTTAGCTATGGAATCAGCCCTGTGCTTTCTTTCCGCTTCCTCTGCTTCCGGGTCTTTGATACCCAGTCTGCTTTCAATGGCCTTCTGCCGTTCATAGCTCCTCCGCTGAATCTCTTCAAGGTCACGTGCGAACTCGTCCTGTGAGGAATAGCCCATACCTCCGTAACCCGTTTCACTGTTTTCCGAAGGACCGTTTCCGTAAGCATATGCATTGATATGCTTTCTTGATTCTGCAAGGGAACGCTCCAGTTCTTCAAGTTCCCTCTGCTGCCGCTGTCTTTCAGCTTCGGCTGCATCCAGACGGTTCAGTTCCTCCTCGCTGTAACCGTGTCCCAGTTCCTCCTTCTTCTGTTCTTCTTCTCCGATACCGCTGACGGCTGTGAAGGCATCCTCGTCACCGAAACGTCTGGACATCTCATACATCTTGTCTCCGGCTTCCTCGGCATTGGCCTGGGGAAGTTCCATGTTGATACGGTCTGTAGCTACCGTTCCGGCAGTCTCCTCACCGCCGGAGAAGGTCTGCATCACAAAGTATACCAGTGCGCACAGCGGAACGAATATGACCAGCGGAAAGATATACTTGGGCTGTTTGAAATTAATCTTAATCATGGGTTATCATTGTTTTTAATGGATTTGACTATATTTTCCAGCTGCCGGTATTTGAGGATGATCCGCAAGGAATCCTCACGGCTCTTTACTGGTATGGCAATCATGGAGTCCAGTTCATGACGCAGTAACTGTCCCTTCACCGTCATGTCCGTCAATACACTGCGGTGAATGTCCTTGTTTGCCTGGATGGTACGGAATCCCTGAAACACCGGTTCCATACCGGCAATCGAACTGACATCCGGTTCACTCTGTTTTCCGTTGCCGGAATCTATGGCAACAGTACTGATAAGCAGTAGAAGCAGTGTCCCTGTTACACCTGCGAATGTAGCTTTCGGATGCTTTGCCGCCCATCTGTTGGCCAGTCTGATTCTTGCGGACAGACGGTATCTTGTTCCGATGGCACCCAGCCTTGGCTGCAACCACGACCTGACAAGCAGATGCGTTTTCAGACGGCTTTCCTGTATCTTTTTTCTGAATGATTTCATAATATCAGCATATCAATAGTCCAAATCCCTGTTTTCAAGAGTCCTCCAGCCGGTAATGAGCAGACCGTGCGGATTGTTCCTTGTCCTCGGTACGGACTCGATGTAGCCTGTTGTCACCATCGAGCGTCTGATGTCCCTGGTCCTGCGCTTGATAAGCTGCGTACCGTAATAGGTAAACTTCCGTTCATGTTCGTCAAACTGAATGGAGTCACACATGATGGTACAGACAGCCGAAGAGGAAATGATGTCCGAGTAGAAACCGTTCTCGTCCATGGCCTGTTTCTGTTTCAGCGCAGTCCCGTCAGCCATATACATTGCTTTCCCTACCGTCCATTTGATATAGTCGTTGTCGGGCGGCAGGTTGAAGAAATACTGGTGGAACAGCTGTATGTGCGCCTTGGCCTCCATGGTGAAGTTGGCTTCCAGCCGTGCACGCTCGGCAAGAAACGGAATGTCTCCGTCAAGTACATAAATCTGCTGCCTTTCTTTATTGACAAGGGAAACGCAGCACCAGACTGTGAAGGCACAGATGACGGTGCAGCCTCCGATTACCGCAAATACCGTCATCATGGCCAGTCTGGTTTTCTGTGCAAGGGATTCTATAAGCATATTGTAAAAGATTTGAAGTTATTTGACTAATGATTTGACAGCTGAACTGGCTCCCTTCATGGTTGAACCTGCCGCACCTCCGGCCATAGCACCTGCAGCCGAAGTGATGCCCATTGCAGCCGAACCGGCAACGGAACCCGTACCCGAGCTTACACCTCCAGGAATCAGCCATGATGCCACTTCAGGAACGAAGCGTATGATATAGGCACCCACGAGCATACCCATGGCATACATACAGTTGGAGCCTATTCCCTGCAGTCCCAGTGCGCCAATCTGTTCCCAGGAGTTTACCGAGCCATGAAGCAGATGGTCGTATGCCACCAGATCCTGCTGTAGGTTATAAAGAAGGATGAAGTCTATATAATAGATGCACATATAGGTCACGAATCCCCATAACGAGAGGGAAAGGAACTTGGACATCCACTGGCTCCAGGCCGAGTTCCATGGCGGTGCCAGCGAGAGGGCAAACATGATCGGACAGAATATCATCATGATGGCCATGAAAATCCTCTGTGCCACGAGCATCCCATAATACGACATCTGGAAAATCAGTTCCCCGACAAAGCGTATTACATCGTTTATCCATTCACTGACCTTCGTCTCAGCCGCCACGGCAGCCCTCTGTGCGTAGTTGTTGATGGTCGAGCCCAGATTCTCCACATTATATATCAGTTTGTCCCACCAGGCAGCATCCTGACCGATTTCGGCCACCTGCTTTGCTGTGGCTATGGAGTCCTGTACGGTTCTCAGCCTGTCGAGATATTCACTCTGTTTCTGTGCCACCTTCAGCTCGAAGGCTGCCACTTCCTTATTCTTTGCCTTTGCCATAGCCCATGTAGCGGACTCCAGACTCTTTCCCGGAACCTGCAGAGCCGAGCATATCCATGAAGAGGATGAAATACACAGGGAAATGCCGATGATGCGCAACAGCTTCATGACATCCATACCACGCCTTCCAAGCATCATCATCCAGCATTCGTATGAACCGACACACAGGGCCAGGCACAGGCCGAGAGCCTTTGCCATTGAAACGGCATCACCGAGAACGGCCACATTGGGAAATGTCTCCATGGCCGTCAGCAGCTTTTCCAGACTTTCGTCAATGGCCGGAAGTCCTATTGTCAGTGGAATAAACAGTAAATTCATGATTGACTATATTATTTGTTTAATATTATTACCTGAAATGTTATCAATTATAGAGAATGTCTAATAGTGTGTAGCGGCAACGGCACAAAGGTGTGCAGTCCTGTTGACCAGCTCTGCCATCCTGGATTTGGCTTCCTCGTATGCCTTCTGCCGCTTGGCGTTCTCCAGTCCATAGCCGACACCGGTTTTGTGTATATAGGCTATATCCGCACAGAGTATTTCATTCTGGCGGCTCAGCTCGTCCACCTGATAGCGGAGCTTGCCGTCACTCTTCTGCATACAATAGAGCAGTCCGTCCGTGATACAGTCCTGCATACGGTTGAACTCGTCCTTGTAGGTGGCATACATCAGGTCAACATTTCTGTCAGCCTCCCTTGCCAGTTCTTCCTTATACAGTTCCTCGATATATTTGCGCTCACTCTCCACTTTTTTGATTTTCTGTCTCTGCGTCTCTTCGGCAGTCACACGCACCGGCATGATACGTTTTACATCAGACTTTGGTTCCTTGAAACGGACGCGGAATCCGGAGTTGAACCAGTCCCATTTCCAGTACATTTCCGCACCTGAGTATTTCTTATGCAGGAAAAAGTAATACCAGTCAGGAGCAAAATCCCACGGACCGTTTTCCATAGACTTCCACTGCTTCTGCTTTTCACTGTCACTGACTATGCTTTGGGCATTGGCAACAGTGACTGTACCTGAAACTGACATGCAGAACAGGCACAATAACATAATTCTAACCTGCATATCCCTGATTCCATTTATTGATTACACGCTCAGCTATCTCATTCTTCACATTGGAGTTCAGTATCTCCCAGATATAGTCCGGCTTCCATCCGCAGTCCGTGACAAGGAAACAATACAGGTTGGCATTGTCTATTATGTACCTTGCCATGTCGATGGAAGCCTTCAGTGTCATTACCAGATTCAGCTTCTCATCCATGGAAGCCTTCATCAGGTTTATACCCGAAGCGGCTACGGATGCATACAATCTGTAGCAGTGCTGTATCTCCCTTGATATTGCCACGTTGGCATCTGCATAATACCAGGCCACGAAAGGCTTTTTCGATACATGACTGAAAGTATTGCCGGTAAAGTCCTTGTATTCCGTTACCAGCTGATACAGTGAGTTGGCCGTTGAAGAAATGGCACCGGCCAGTACCAGGTACGAATAGGCATTGTTCAGCCTTGTATCCAGAGTGGTCCGGACATCATTGAACTTTTCCGCACCTTTCTCAATGAGCGACTGCTCGCCATAGCTTGTGGCCACTCTTGTAAGAGCCTTGTCCTCGTCCTTCTTTATGGCCTTGTGCAGGGCAATGAGTGCTTCGATAGTCGGCAGGTCTTTGGGTATTATGAAAGCGGAAGCCTTTACAGGCAGCAACAACATTATAATACCGGCTGATATGATACTTATATTCCTGATTTTCATGACAGACACATACATATTAAAGGTTAATAATTTGAAGCAACCAGTCCGTTCCAGTCCTGTACAAGGTTCCCCACATGATTCTTCATGGTCACCACATTTGCCCATCCTTCAGGGTTAATGGCAAAGAAGAGGTCGTTTGCAGTGGCATACTGTGCCATCAGAACCATCCCTTCCACCTTGTAGCGTATCCTGTTCAGGTCAGTATAGATGCTGTTGGCCAGTGTCAGCCTTTCATACCTGTCCAGCAGGTTGTAGCCGTCATCCTTTTTCTCGGCAGTGGCCTGTCCCTGCAACGGATTGGGAATCCTGGCATTGTTCACGATATTGACGAAGTTGCCGACCAGCTGCTGGGTTTCCGCTACAAGATTGCCGAGCTCGTTCAGACAGAGCAGCCTGTTTGAAAATTTGGCCCTGTTTACCGTGCTGACAAGTACCGGAACATTTCGCAGAATATCCAGAGCGCACAGGCCTATTTCCTTATAATAAAGACTTTCAGTTCCGAAACCGGATATGTTCTCCATGCTCAGTTTGTAGAGTTCCTTCATGGTAGCCATGCTTACCGTATAGAGTTCCACCTTCTGTTTCTTGGCTGCAATGGTATCCACACGCTGGTTGTGCTGTTCCTCGATAAGTTTCTGTGAAGCGGTATTGGCCATGACAATCTTCAGGCAGTTGCGGTCGAATACGATTCTCCAGGCAGCATGTGCATTAATGCAGACAAATGCAGAAAGCATTATAACCGATATGATTCTTAATACTGTTCTTACCATAGTGACATAACTTTTTGATGTTGGTTGACTTTTCTTGCAAACTCCAGATACAGAAGCCCTCCATCCGCCTTGCGGTCTTCCTCGATACGGGTAATGGCTTCCTGCAGCGTACCGTACCGGGCAAGATAAATCTTCAGTGCCTCCTTTTCGGTACGTTCTGTAGTGTATGCCCAATAACATTCCGGTGCTTCCTCCACACCATACACATCCGAGTGCTGTCCCCGGCAAATCCACACTTCCTTGAAGTAGCTTCTTCCCTCATGGTTGTTCAGCGCATTGATGGTGAAAATCTGCTGACGCTGTATGTCAGTGAGTCCCAGAATGGCTGCAATATCCTCATACCTGTCCTTGAACTTGGTCTGGTCAAGCAGAATCTTCACATCCGAGTTGTTGATGATGGCCTCCTTCACAATAGGGGAATCAATCACGTCATTAAGTTCCTGTGTGACCACACCGGCTATTCCGTGGAACTTCCGGACGGTCTTATACAAATACTTTATATATTCTGCCATGGTAGGTGACGCGATTGCCTTCCATGCCTCTTCGATGATAAGAGCCTTCCGTCCCTTCTTGATACGCATCTTCTGCAGGAACACATCCATGATAATCAGCACCACAATCGGAAAAAGCACCGGATCATCCTTTATTTTATCTATTTCGAACACAATGAAACGCTCGTCAAACAGGTTAATGTCCAGGTCGGAGTTCAGCGTCATCTCCAGCTCGCCGCCACGGTAGAACTGTTTCAGTATGGCCGCAAAGTCATGTATATTGAAACTGATTTTCTCCAGCTGTGTAATTTGCGGTATGCGCTCCAGGGCAAACTCATAATAGGAGTTGAACGAGAGTTCCTGAACCTTCAGCCTGCGCTTCTGTTCCTCCATGTGGTCAATCTGCCTGTCTATCTTAATCAGCATGGAATTGTTATAAAGTTCCCTCTTATATTTTTCTATGATGGCAAGTGCACGTTCCTTTTCCGACTCTGTGGCCGCTTCATCATTGATCAGGGCAGTCAGTGAACGGCACTGTCGTATCAGCTTCAGACGGCGTACTTCGGAAGGCAGCAGCAGGGCACGGCTTTCAGTTTTCTCCTGAACCTCTTCCGTATTTATCTGCCTGTCGATGTCCTCCATGCTGTGCGTGTACTGTTCATAGTCATCCTCCATCTTGGCGGCGACCAGCAGTTTCTGCCTCAGTGCCTCACGCTCACTGTCGCTGAACCCTTCAAACGGATTGAAATAGGCCTCATAGTATTCTACTATGGTCTGGTTTATCAGCATGTCCTCAATCTTTGTTGGAAATGCGTTACCCTTGAATATCAGGAATATCAGCGATTTGAGGAAGTTCTTCTTCTCCCCGAAATTGAGTTCATATTCCTCCTTCGTGACCTTGAACGGATTCATGGAGATGGGCTTCTCTTTTGAGTAGGATATGTATGTACCCTTGTAATATCCGCATATACCTTCGTAGGAATCACCCGTATCCACCATGACCACATCCGTATTCTGTTCCAGAAGCTGACGCACCACACTGTTCATGTGGAAGGACTTTCCGGAACCTGAAGGACCGATACAGAAGAAATTGGCATTGTCCGTCATTTTCCTTTTGCCTTCCTTGCCGGTAATGTCGATACAGACAGGCAGTCCTTGACGGTCGGTGTAATATGTGGTCAGCGGTGTATCCTCAGACTCCTTCAGATGCTCCTTGAAGAAAAAGCACAGGGCAGCATCCGAAAGCGTCAGGAACAGGTCATAGTCCAGATTGAAGGCATAGCCGTTACCGGGAAAACTGTCCATGAAAAGCTCCAGCTGGTTGTAGGCCGTTCTTGACGGCATGATGCCGCACTCGTACAGTTTGGTCTCCAGAAAGGAAGTTACCGGAGTTACCTTGTCAGGGGGGCAGCTCACCAGAATGTTGAAGTTACAATATACAAGCATGGTACTGTCAACGGCCAGCCTGTCCAGCACCTCCTCAATGTCGGCCTTGGCAATACGGTTGCTCGGGTCCGGCATTGAACCGTGACGCTTCGCCTTGGCCTGGAGTTTGCGCAGCAGCTTCCTCTGTCCCGGTATCTGAATGACCTGGTTAAACACCACACAGTCCGAGTAGGGGACGCCGGTAAGAAAAGAAAGCAGGTCGGTTGCGATACCGTAGCCATTGATGTTCATCTGCGTGTACGGCTTTATCATGGAAGGCAGGTTTATCTCGTCAATGTCCACCAGCGGATAGGAACGGATAATCCGGTCACCTGTCCTGAGATATTCGTCCGAAGCCTTGAAGTTGGTCATCGAGAACGGTCCGTGACGGAACTGGAATGCCATGAAACGGTGGCAGTACTCGCTGACTTCCTCCTTGCCGAGCTTTCTGTGCCGGATATGCTTTTCAGTCAGAATATCATCCGTCTTTGATACCTTGGAATGGAAATCGAGCCATCTCTTCGGGTCATACTGGATGAACTGGCTTCTCTGGGCCTCCTGGGTGAGGATAAGAAAAGTCCTTATCTCTGTGAACTCCCTTCCCTCGAAGTATCTGAAATAACTCCTTGTCAGGAACTCCGCATCGTCCGGCACGTCATGGTGATATGCCTGTCTGCACAGAATATCCTGCTTCTGCAGTGCATATCCCTCACCGATAGTCTGAAGGATATTGGACAGCACGTCATGAAACAGCATGTACTGCTGCGCATCCGTACAGAGCTGCTGGACCGGATTGGTTATCTCAAAGATAACGGACGGCTCGCCTCTGGCCGAGAACAGCACGACATTGCCGTCCGTCTCCTCCAGCTGCGCATAGAGTCCGTCAAAAATTCTTTTCCTTTTGTGTGCCATACTGTATAAAGTGATTTACTGTTCTTTTCTCAGGCTTCTGTAGATATAGATACCTCTTGCCCTTTTCTTGTTGTGGAGTCCTCCACGCTGCTTGATGTAGATGGTTATCAGTCCCACCAGTGCCATGACCATCATGGCTATGAACCCTGCAATCTTTCCCAAAGCGATTGAGAAACCGATGAAGCCTACGAATGATACGCCTATGGCTGCCGCTGCCAGAGTGAGGAAACGGCCGCGTATGCCCATAAACTCCAGCGGCTTCTGCAATCCCTTGAACACAGGGTAACCTTCCTGATTCATTGTCATGCCGGGATAGGATTACTGGAAGAACAGCGGAAGAGCTTCCGAAAGTGCGATGAATGCGATACAGCCTCCGATGGTAAGCATGATGGTCTTCTTCACGTCCTGGTCTCCGTTCTGCATCTTGAAATAGACGTTGAAGGCACCGACCAGAACGATAACGGCAGCAATGGCCTTCATCAGGTTCGATACCGGAGTCTGGTAGGAACTGACTTCCTGGGTGGCCTTGGTAAAACCTGCTGCGCCCTTGCTTCCTGCCATTACATTTGATGTGGAAATAATCAGTGCAATGGCCGCCATCACACTCTTCTGTGCAAAACTTGAACCGATGAAACGCTCCGTAAGATTCCGGGCACTTTTCTTTATTATCTGCATTTCTGAATAATGTTAAATGATTTCATCGCCAAAGAAACAGATGTCACTAAAGGAACGGTATATAATATCAGGCATTCTCACAGCTGAAGATAACGGCACCGAGGTCACTGGTACCGGTCTCTGCCAGCCGGTTTATTTCCTGAATGATATTCTCTACCAGAATGCCGTCAGTCATGATGGCCTCCCGGTAAACGTGTCTGGAAGATTCTGATTTGGATGCAGATTTCTCTGTACCGTCAGAATTATTGCTTTCATTATTTGATTCGGGATTTTCCGTATTACTCTGTTCTGAACTTTGTTCTTTGGATTCAGATTCATCCCGGTTTATTCTTATCGGTCTGAAGCTTCGTGCCTCTTCCGATATGTCTATGTCCTCTTCTTTATGGCTGTCCTGCTCGGCATTCTGTGCGGCCTTTGCCCTTTGGAAGTCCATGAAAATCATTGCCGCATAGTAGAATACCATTGCCACGAAGAGAAGGAATACTATCTGTCCGTACTGCATGGCTGTTGTAATATGATGTTGGATGAAATAGCGGAGCTGTTTTCCGGAAACGGAAGAATATGCAGTCCCAGTCTGATACCCCGGCTTTCCAGACGTTCCCTGCGTTCCGTAGTGCCGGTATAATAAATCACGTTGTGTTCCTCACTGATGATGTATCCGTTTGACTTCATGTTTGAGCGCACCCTTACCTTCGCCCTGTTTGAAATGACACGGATACCCGTTACCGGTTCCAGTCCGAAGACGATACGCCGTCTTTCCCTCTTTACCATCTGGGTACGGATACGTGAGGAAATCAGGTGTTTCTCTTCACTGCTGCGTTTCAGTCCGAGTGCAGCGGCTATGCGTCCGACACTCATCCGGGTAATGCCGAGAGCTTTCCCTATCTCAGAGAAGGAACACTCCTGAAAGTGGTTTCTGATATAGTCGGCACGCTCCATCCATCTGGATTTGGCCATTTTAACAAGTCCAAGCTCACGGGCTTTCAGCTTGACGGTCGATTCGCTCAGATTGAGAACGGCAGCTGTATAGGCCGTGGTCTCTACCGGATACAGTTCGACAAGAGCGGCAAGCATCCTGTCGGTCCAGTCAGTCTTTTTCATATCCTACAGATTATAACTGTTAAACAAAGATTTCTTTTCCCTTCTGTATTCTGCCAGACGTGGCAGATATGACTTGAAGAATGCCCTTACAATGGCATTCACCAGGTCAGAGCGGCATCTGCCATGTATATCGCAGTCGTCCAATGAATCCGCAAGGTCACGGTCAAGCTTGCAGACAAGCCTTTCAGTCTTATCCGTTCCGAAACCGTCCGATTGCAGATAATCCATGAAGTCATCCCAGCATCCTGTATCCGAAAGGGAAACAGCAGTATCCTTTTTCAGTGTTTCATTATTATTTTCTTTTTGCTCAACCTGCGTTCCTGCGGTATCTTCCGTCAATATAAGTTCTGAATCATTGATACCTCTTGTCAGGTCATCTATTTCCGGTATATCCTTACTCATAGTGCTATGGTTATTGAAGTTTACTGATTATTCTGGTTCTTTATTCTGATTTTCGTTACTGTCCTGTGAAGCTTCATCAGACGGCTGTGCCTTCTTTTTCTTCTTAGGTTTGGGATTCAGATTTTCCGTCAGCTGTATGCCTTTGAGTTCTTTTTCCCTTATCGGTTGAAGTGTATCGAAGATACTCTGATAGACCTTGTCAAAGACTGGTGTAACGATAGTGGCCTGCATATCCAGTGCTGCCATGGTACTGAAACGTTCCATATCCGCACGTTTGGGAATCTTTGCTGTAACATACCCATAGTTGGAGAAGGTATCCCTTGCATTGTCCCAGATAAGCAGTTCGGAACGCTTGCCGATTCTTCCGTCATTCAGATTGGGAATGATGAAGAGTCTGGCTTTCATCCTTTCACCGACAGCCTTTTTCAGTCGGTCAACAAACATGAGGAAACTGGCTGTGGACGGAACGGTTACCAGGTCATAATGAAATGGAACAATAATGATATCCGAGTTGACGAACATGGGTATCAGCCCTTCCGCTTTCAGACTGCCTGGAGAGTCCATAAGCACAACGTCAATTTCAGGATCGTTGTGCAGTTTCTCCATCAGGGAAGTCATCATCGCCTTGTCGTTTGCTTCGTATGCCCAAACCTCGTATGGCATTTCCTGTTCGCCATATTTTCTGATGTCGGCCTTTCGGCACTTCATGATGGAGTGCTGGAAGTCGCAGTCTATGACCACAACTCTCACACCCTTTGTCACCAGATAGTTAGCAAAGGTGACGCAAAGAGTAGTCTTTCCAACGCCTCCCTTCTGATTGGCAAATGTCACTATAACCGGAGTTTGTATCATTTCAAGTACTGATTGATTTTGTGACAAATGTACTAACCAAAGTTTTCAGATAAGAAATGTACAACACAATAGTGATTTTAGTTAGATAAACTAGAATATTGAAATAATAATAATTAAAATATCACGATTCTTTTGCCTGAAAAGGTTACAATTATGAGTTCAAATATATTTAATATAACTTATTATAAATGATAGGTAAAATATTCAATTGTCATCAATAGATTCTTTTTACAGAAAAGTCTGTTTATTGTCTGTCTAAGTATCATGTGTATTTAGTCTCAGATTTTCAACTTTTTATGGTAATATACACGAATCTTTATATAACTTTGTGTCCAATAATTGACAATTCTAATATAGTACAACTAAAATACTATATTATATAGTATCAAGAATCTCAGTATTTCTATAGAATGTTCTATAATAAATTCCCTTTTGGGGGATTTATATTGAAAGATACTTTATAAAATATCGTTGACCAATTGTCTATTATGAATAAAGATACTTAATAAAAAGTATAGATATGATAGCTAATTATTTTAAAATTTATATACAATGAATAAATTAACGACATCTTCATTTTTACCTGCAGTAAGAAATACTGATATAATGAGGGGTAAAACATATGTGGGGATTGATTTCGGTACATCAACAACAGTCGTTTCTATCGCTTCATATGATCAAAATAATAATTTAATAAAGAGGAGTTCTATAAATTAAAATATTGTAGTACAGTTGTTTATATGGTTCCAAG
>OJMP01000677.1_pt1 | contig 29935 bp, 30 predicted proteins | sample 1597311 | NCBI WGS metagenome assembly OJMP01 (sample SAMEA2452134, study PRJEB22498) | human gut metagenome | biome: human feces; feature: human gut; material: feces | place: Australia | collected 2012 | reverse complement strand
CCCCTCGATAATTTAGAGCGATTTTTGTTAAAGCACCCTATTATTTAGAGCGCCTATATTTCATAGCTTTCCATAAACACACTTAAAGAAACCGGCCTACCATAATAGAATCCTTGAATATAATCTGGCTTTAATAACATAATACGTTCAAGTTCTTCCTTTTCTTCTATTCCTTCAATACAAATCTTAACACCTACGCTATGAGCCATATCCACCATATGTTTTAGCAACATATTTTCATACTCATTTGAAAGTGCATTTTTCATCAATGTTCGATCTATTTTTATATAATCTGGTTTTAAATTATAAAGATAGTGGAAATTAGAATATCCTGTTCCAAAATCATCTAAAGCAAGTAAGATATTTTCTTTCTTTAAACCATTACAAAAATCAATAAAGTTTTTATTAGATTCAATAAAACCACTTTCTGTAAGTTCTATAACCAATTGATTATTTTCTATTTTATAATTTTTTATAATATTTAAAATATCCTTTAATGCTGGTGTTTTTAACACTTGAACATAAGACATATTAATTTGTACTTTAATATTTGAAAACATACTTACAGCTTTTAATGATTGATCTAAAACCCATCTACCTACAGGAATAATCAAATCACTTTCCTCTAATAATGGAATAAATTCTAGTGGTGAAATTTTACCAAATTCATCACATTCAAATCTAAGCAATGCTTCCATACTATGAATCTTTTCTGTTTTCATATCAATAATTGGCTGAAAATAAACTTCAAATCCTTTAAATTGTTGGTTAACTGCTTTATGTAATTCTTTTGTTAATTTATTTTTTCTTAAAAACTCTTGATAAGCTTCCTGCTTAAAAATCGTATATGTATTTTTTCCATTTGTTTTCGATTGATTTAAAGCAAATTCTGTCCATTGCATAATAGAATTATAACTTTTATTAGGATAATCATGAAAATCTAGAATACCTGCAGAAATCGTTAAATAAATATCATAATTAATAGATTCTACATAACGTGTAATACTTCTACGTATTGCTTTATAAAGAGCTCTTGCATCTTCTTTACTGCCAACAACATCCATCACAATAAACTCATCAGCGACAATCCTATAAAGTTGTTGATTTTTAGTTAATAACTTTTTAATACAATTTCCAACTTGTTTTAAAGCAACATCTCCATATTTTACACCGAAATTTTCATTAATATTTTTAAAATCATCAATATCAATTCTTAAAATAAAACCTTGAGTAATATCTTTATGAATTGGATAAATCAAATTCTTAAAACTCATTTCACCTAACAAACCACTATCATTATCCGCAACTTGTCTTTTTCCAATTTCATTAATACATCCAATAATAAACTTAACATCTCCATTTTCATCTTTAATTGACTTACTACGGCAATTAATCCAAATAGGTGTACCGTCTTTTCCAATCCAACGATATTGTAAATTATGAAAACTCTTTTTACCTGAAACCATTTTATTCATATCAGATAATAACATTTCTAAATCATCTTTATATACAAATTTTTTATGTGCTGGTAAAGAATCACTAAACTCATAGCTTGGTATATTAAATCTTTTTGTTGCATGTGGGGAAATAAAATAATTATCTCGATCAATATCCATCACAAATAAATAATCATCAATACATTGATCTAAAATAAGTATAATTTCTTTATACGTCTTTATAGCCTTTGCATCTAATCTATCCATAAATACCCCTTCTTTTTATACTAGTAATAATAATGATAATGATTTTTCTTTTTTAAAAAAGCATTTACAATTAATAAAATAATACCTACAAAGAAATAACTAGCTCCACATATATACATATATTTAATAGAAGTTAATTGAATTGTCATTGTAGAAGATGCCATTGCTGTTAATCCTAAAATTATCGCAAAAGAAATCAAGAATGTCATAATTCCACAAACCATATAACTTACTGATAAACATTTTGTAATCAATCTCTCTTGAACTGAAATAAAAATAAGATAGGCTGTAGAAATAACTAATAAAATAGCACTCACAATAATATGTGTAGAATTTTTAAAGCTATATACTTTCTTTACGATCTTATATGTTTCTCCAGATTGTTCCATCGTATTTTCTACTCGACTTAATACTTTATCTTGTAAACCTTGTAAATCCATTTGATTGATAGCTTGATCATAAAGTGTTGTAAACGCTTCTTCATTTATTGAAGGATTCAAAATAGAATATACCTCATCTTTTTTATCTTCTAAAACTTGCTTTAATAAAGTTTCATCTAGAGTAGATGATTGATTATTTAAAACAGTATCAATATATTCATTAACAAGTTCTTGCGTTTTTTCATCTTGTTGTAAAGAAGAAACAAGTGCTTGACTTTGGCTTTCGTCCATATTCATCATACTTAAAACATTTTGACAAGTATCTTCTAAAGCATTTGTTACAGCCGTTGATTTAACAACTGTTGGTACCATATCATTAATAATCAAATGATTCATAAATAATGAAATTGCTAGATAAAAACATGAACAAATTAAAATAAGTGTCATTATAACTTTTAATATTTTTTTCATATTGTCTCCTAAAAAAGAATCAATCTAATGGCTTGATTCCTTTTCTCTATCCCTTTCATATTCTTTTTTAAAATTCAAACAATCTTTATTGCTGAATTGTGGACAACGATCCATATCATGACATTCAGCTAACTTTCTAAGTTCTTTAGGAATAAAGACTCTTATTTCTTCAGCATTGTAACCAACTTGAAATCTTCTTTCATCAATCATAATTGGTCTTTTTAAAACTGATGGATTTTCCTGTATAAACTTAATTAAATCATTGATTTTCATTGAATCAATGTCAATATCATTTTCTTTAATAATTTTGCTTCTTTTGGAAATAATATCATCCGTACCATTTTCACTACGTTCTAATAATTCTCGAAGTTCTGATTCTTTTAATAAAGTAGAAAAAATATTCTTTTCTACATAAGGTATTTGATTTTCATTTAACCAAGATTTTACTTTTCTACAAGAAGCACAACTTGGGGCGGTATATATACGTATCATACAATCACTCCTTTGTAAATAATTATACAACAATTTTAAACTTTGTATATCTTTTTTTAAATATCTTGATTTTTATAGATGAGCTCATTATAATGTTTTTAAAGACTTTGAAGGAACATAAGTAAATTATATTAAATGTTATAGAAAGCTTATGGTTGATGGAAATAAGCCATTGGTATAATAGAAATTGGGGTTCTGGAGTTACAAAAGGCACAAGTCTTTTGTCGCTAATCGCGTTAAGATCAAGAGCGTATATTTTATACGAATTAAGGTGGTACCGCGTTTATAACGTCCTTTTTTAAGGACGTTTTTTATTTTAAGGAGGAAAATTTATGAAAAGAATGTTGAGTGGCATCAAGCCAACAGGAAGAGTAACTTTAGGAAATTATATAGGAGCTATCAAACCTTTTGTTTCTTATCAAGATGAATATGAAATGATTGTTTTTGTTGCTAACTTACACAGTATGACAATTTATCAAGAACCAAAGGATTTAAGAAAAAATACAAAAGATTTGATTTCTTTATATTTAGCAGCTGGATTAGATCCTAAAAAAGTCACATTATTTTTACAATCTGATGTTTTAGAACATGCTCAACTTGGTTGGTATTTAGGATGTATGGTGTCAATGGGTGAATTATCACGTATGACTCAATATAAAGATAAAGCAAGCAAACTTAAAAAAGATGAATCTATTGGAGCTGGTATTTTTAATTATCCGTCATTAATGAATGCTGATATTTTAATTTATGATCCAGATTATGTACCAGTTGGTGAAGATCAAAAACAACATTGTGAACTTACTAGAGATATTGCTGAAAGATTTAATAATCGTTATAGTGAAACTTTCAAATTACCTGAACCACTTGTTCCAAAAGTAGGTGGACGTATTATGGACTTACAAAATCCTACAAAGAAAATGTCTAAATCTGATGAAACAGGTAAAGGATGTATTTATATTTTAGATGATATTAATGTTTCTAAAAAGAAAATCATGTCTGCTATCACTGATAGTGATAACGCTATTTACTATGATGTTAAAAATAAACCTGGTATTTCAAACTTACTTACTATTTATTCTATTTTAAGTGGTGAATCTATTGATGCACTTGTAGAACGTTATCAAGGTGTTGGTTATGGTCAATTTAAAAAAGATCTAGCTGAAGTTGTAGGTAATGAATTACAAAAAATCCATGATAAATATAATGAAATCAATCAAGGTAACTATATCGATACAATTTTAAATGAAGGTGCTGATAAAGCACGTTATATGGCAAGAAAAAAACTTGCGAAAGTTGAAAGAAAAATAGGAATTACAATTAAGAAATAAGCATTGCTTATTTCTTTTTGTATTCCTTTTTAGTAAATTCATAGAATAGGATTTCATGTATAAATGTATAGCCCTTAGCTATTTTATTTTTTAAATGATTATATTTTTGGATACTTTGTACATCTTCGATATTTAACTGTCTACATAACATCAAAAAATCATCATAATTTTCCATATAAAGTTCATCAATTCTTTGTTCAATAAATTGCTTTTTTAACCTTTCCTCTCTTGTTAGACCATATTCTTTCATTTCTCCTTCATCATACATTTGATAATGAATATTAGACAGTTCTAAAGCAGCAATCTTTTTATTCATTTTATCACGATCACAAAAATCAAAAACACTTCGATAACAAAGCTTTCCTTGATCATCTGTTTCAATCGCTAAAGCATAATGACCATCTCCTATTGCAAATACTTTTTGACACAACTTTTGATCAAAAATGTGTAAACATCCATAAATAAAATCATGGAGTGTTTTTTGATCTACTTTAAAACATGAAAGTGTTGAAATGATTTCGATATCATCACCATTTGACCATTCATATGGCTCTAATAGTTCTTCATCTTCTTTAACCCAATTAACAATCATTTTCTTCCTCCTTTTTCTTTATTATATGTCATCTCCATTAAAAAAATGTTTTTGTATATTTTTATAATATTTTCATATATAATGGGTGACGAGGTGAAATTATGAGTTTAATTAAAGATATTATTGTCTATGCAATCTTAGGTGCTATTCAAGGTTTTAGTGAACCTATTCCTATCTCAAGTAGTGGACATTTAGTTTTATTCCAAAGTATTTTTGAAAAACTTGGTTTGATGGTTCCACAAATGAATGATGTTACTTTTGAAGTTATTGTTAATACTGGTTCGCTCATTGCTATCATGTTTTATTATCGCCAAGATATTATTCGTTTAATCAAATCCTTTTTCGGGTATATTGCTAAACCTCAAGAAAGAGATGAACTATTACCTGATTTTAGATTTTGTATGTTATTAATTGTTGCTACAATTCCTGCAGCAATTGGTGGTGTTCTTTTTAATGATTATATTGAACATGCTTTCTCTAATCCTAAATTAGTAGGTTGTTGTTTACTTTTAACTTCTTGTTTTTTAATGCTTATTCACAAATTTGGATATAAAGGAAAAAGAACAACAAAAAACATGAATTTATGGGATGCATTAAGAATGGGATTTTTCCAATTACTTGCTTTACTTCCTGGGGTTTCTCGTAGTGGATCAACACTTACTGGTGGAATGCTTGGTGGTCTTGATCAAAAAGCAGCAAGAGATTTCTCTTTCTTTATGTTTATGCCGGTAAGCTTTGGAGCAATCATTTTAAAACTTAAACATTTTTTAACAAGTTCAACTGTCGCTGCATTATGGCTTCCATATTTAATCAGCTTTATTGTCAGTGGAATCGTTACTTATTTAGCACTTAATTTATTGTTTAGTATTTTAAATAAAAGAAAATTGAATTATTTTTCTTACTATTGTTTTATAGTAGGAATTATTGCAATTCTTTTCTTATAATATACAAAAAAGAGATTTCAAAAACGAAATCTCTTTTTTAATTATTTTTTAGCGATAACTTCTACTTCAATTAAAGCTCCTTTAGGAAGTTTAGCAACTTCTACAGCAGATCTTGCTGGATAAGGTTCTACAAAGTATTCAGCATAAATACCATTTACTGTTGTAAAATCATCCATGTTATCTAAAAAGACAGTTGTTTTAACAACATTTGAAAATGATAATCCTTGGCTATCTAATAATCCTTTCACATTTTTTAAAGCTTGATGAGCTTGTGCTTCGATTCCTTCTGGCATTTCACCTGTACTTGGTACTAGAGGAATTTGTCCTGAGAAAAAATACATATCCCCTACTTGTATTCCTTGACTGTATGGACCAATAGCTCCTGGAGCTTGATCTGTTTTCACTACATTTTTCATTTTTTAATCCTCCTTGCCATATAATTATAACAAACTCTTCATATATTAAAATGATAAAGTTGTATTTTTTTTATGAAAAAGTATAATTATTGAAAAGGATGTGTTTTTATGAAATATGGATTAGTTTTATCAGGTGGCGGTTCTAAAGGAGCTTATGAATCAGGATGCATGAAAGCGTTACAAGAATTAGGATATCATTTTGATATTGTTACTGGTACGTCTATTGGTGCTTTAAATGGGCTACTTGTAGCTCAAGAAGATTATCAAAAGCTTTATGAATTATGGGATACTTTATCATTAGAAAAGGTTTTAAAGCATCCTATTCAATTTGATTTTTCAATTGAAAATCTAATGAACAATTCTTCTAACATAGGTCCTTTTTTAAAGTCCTATCTTGATAAAAAAGGTGCTGATATTGAACCACTTGTTCAATTAATCAAAGGTCTTTATAATGGCAAAAAAGCGAAAAGTTCACCCATCAAATATGGTTTATGCACTGTTGCTTTTCCTTCTATGAAACCATTAGAAATCACAGTAGATGATATGAGCGAAGATAACATTGTAGAATATGCTATTGCTTCAGCCTCATGTTTTCCTGCATTTCCTATTCATTATATAGATAAGCAAGGATATATTGATGGCGGATATTATGATAATTTACCTATCTCTCTTGCTTTAAAAATGGGAGCACAAAAAATTATTGCAATTGAACTCAATCAAGAAGCGACCCATCCCTATTTATTACATCGTGAAAATATCACTTTTATTAGACCGTCTAAGCATTTAGGTGGCTTTCTTGATTTTAATCGAGAGCTATTGGATCAAAGAATACGCTTAGGTTATCTTGATACTTTAAAAACATTTAAAAAATTAAAAGGGCATCGTTTTGCTTTTTATCCTGAAGAAAATATTCAAGAAATAGCTTTATCTTTTCATAATCAAATTTTAAACTATGAAAATCAATACAATCATCATTTACTTACAATTTCTGATGAAACACCTATTCTTGATTTATTAAAAGAAAATACGTATTTAGATTACTTAAAATTAGAAGATTATTTTATCTTAGGTTTAGAACTTTATATGAGTGAACATGATTACGATGATTTAAAGGTTTATCATTTTAAAGATATTATTCAAGACATCAAAAATCAAATTAAACCTGATTTAAGAGAAATAGAAAGAATTGATTTTAAAAATATCGCCCAATCTTTTAAGGATCTCACAAATCATCAAATTCTTAAAAATTACTTATCTTATTTTATAAATAAAAAAGAAGAACACTTAAATTATGAAAATCTTTTCTTAAAAGAATTTGTCCTAGCGATGTTTATTACTTGTGTCTTAAGCTATGAAGTCTCATAGCTTTTTTTGACATCAGTGCTGTTTTTCTATAAACTAGTACTGATAGAAAGTTGGAATATTATGAAAAATATATTAAAAGTCATTTTATGTGTTCTTGTTTGTTACATAGCAATCGGACTTGGCTGGATGACAAAAGACATCATTATTCATGAAAACGGTAAAGATGGAATTGCTATCTTAGGATACCATGGTGTCGTAAGTGAACAAGAAAAAAAAGAAAACTATGCATCAAATCCTTATTTTATGTCTATAAGTGAATTTGAAAAACAAATGAAATATTTAGCGGATAATAATTATCAATGCCTATCCATGGAAGATGTTGAAGCCTATTATCATGGAAAAAAAGAAGTATCTAAAAAAGCTGTATGTTTAACTTTTGATGATGGATATAAAAACTTTAATACTATTGTTAAACCTATTATAAAAAAATATAATTTGCAAGCTACAAACTTTGTCATTGGTTATAAAACAAAAACCAATAACCTACTTTACTTACAAACAAATGATTTGAAAAATGATCAATATGTTGAATACTACAGTCATTCTTATGATATGCACCATATTGGCCATTTACCCTATAAAAAGAAAATAGAAACCATGACAACAAATGAAATAAAAAAAGACTTTGAAAAAAACAAAGGCCTTGTTTCAACAGATTACTTTGCCTTTCCATATGGTGTCAGTTGTCAAAATGCGCAAGATTATCTCAAATCAAGTTCTGTTAAACTAGCCTTTAATTACAATCAAAATAGACATATGACACGCAATGATAAACAATATTTGCTTCCACGTTATCTTATGTTTTCTCATATGCCCTTCCCCCTATTTAAATGGTGGATAGAATAAAAGAACTATACGAATGAATCGTATAGCTCTTTTAATTGATAATTTTTAAAACATCTTCTTCACTATTGATGTTAAAGATATTTAATGTAAGAACATTTAATTTTTCTAGCGATGTGTTTGTGAGTTGTTTTTCTAAAGGACTTGATAAAGTTCCTAATTTTACTTTAAGTTGTTCTTTTAAAGTATTGAGTTTTCCTTTTTCAAATCCAATAGTTTCTCCTTTCTCCATTCCTTGATTTTCAAATCTTTGAAATAATTGATCCATCGCCTTACACATATTGATTTCATCTCCTTCTGGTAAATCTTCTCTTCTAATATTTGTACGTGTAAATGTAGCTGCCATCACGAAGCTTTCTGTTTCAATTTTACGATTTTCTCTTAATCCTTCATAACTTCCTGCAAACATACTTTGACTAATTTCAACGACATCTCTTAATCTTCGATTCGTAAGCTTTCTTGCATCCATTGTTTTAAGGTCTACAACAGGTAGTCTCCAATCATTGATATAAGGTTCCATCTCTGATGGTATACTTTTCAATGTTTCTTTTAATGTTTCTGGCAACTTCCATTCTTCATCTCCCGTATAGAACACAAAGCTTCCTACTGGATAGACTTCTTTTTTACTTTCAATTTGATTGATATAAGTCGTCGCATCATAGTTGAGTATGCGAAAAATCATATTTTTATCAAAAGTGCTTTGGTGTTCAACTCCGATAATCACATAATCTCCATGGATACCTGCTTTTCTTACGACATCCCGATATCTTTTGATCTCTGTTGGATCATCTACATTTCCTATCAAGGTCGACAGATCATTTTCTCTTGAAACAAGTTCTTCTGGTTTAATGACCTGTCTTCCTTGAAAAAAAGCATAATTACAGAGATCTGCAAAACATCCTTCATCTCTAAGTAGCTTTTTACAGGTACTATCACTGGTATTTCTTTCTTTAATGCACATCCGCTTTCCTCCTTATATAATTTTTTATATTAAGGTTTATACATCGCTTTTTGTTTGTATTTTTTATAATATTTATAAGGAGCTTTCTGATTTAATTGTATCATAGGTTTAAAGATAATTCGTCTCAAATTTGTCTCATATTTGTCTCATTTCTATTATCATTTTATCTTTCTCTTTTCCTTCTTTCAATGGACAAATAGTCCAAAAAAAGAAGTCCTAAAGGACTTCTTGAAATACGTTTATCAAGTTTTATTTAATCACTCTTACATTAATAATTCCTTCAGCTGCTTCGATACGTTCAATAATATCTTGACGTACATCATCATTTGTATCAATTAATGTATAAGCATAATCCCCACGAGAACGGTTCACCATATTTTCTATATTTAAGTTGTGATCAGCAAATAATTTAGAAATACGTGCCAAGATATTTGGCATATTTTTATTGGTAATACATAGTCTTACTTTTGATTCTCTTGGTTGATTAACAGCTGGGAAATTCACAGAATTTTTAATATTTCCATTTTCTAAGAAATCCTTTAATTCTTGAACAGCCATTTTCGCACAGTTATCTTCACTTTCAGGAGTAGAAGCTCCTAAGTGAGGTAATACAATAATATTATCTTTTCCAATTAATTCTTGTGAAGCAAAATCAGTTAAATATTTACTTAATTTACCTGATTCAACTGCTTCTAATAAATCCTCGTTTACAACTAAATCCCCTCTAGCAAAGTTCAATAAACGTGCTCCGTCTTTCATTAATGCAAACTTTTCTTTATTTAACATACCCTTTGTATCTTTAGTACTTGGTACATGGACAGTAATATAGTCACATGTTTTAAATATTTCATCCATATCTTTTGCTTGACGTACATGTTTTGATAAAGCCCAAGCAGAATTGACAGACATAAATGGATCATATCCATAAACTTCCATTCCTAGTTTATTAGCTGCATTTGCAACTAAAACTCCAATAGCACCTAAACCAATGACCCCTAATTTTTTACCTTCGATTTCAGGCCCTACAAAGTTTGATTTTCCTTTTTCTGCTGTCTTTCCTACATTTTCATCATCCTTTAAAGTATTGACCCATTCAACACTTTCAACGATCTTACGACTTGATAAAAATAAAGCACATAAAACAAGTTCTTTTACCGCATTCGCATTTGCCCCCGGTGTATTAAAAACAACAATTCCTTTTTCTGAACATTTTTCAACAGGAATGTTATTGACCCCCGCACCAGCTCTCGCAATCGCTTTAACATTTTTTGTAAATTCATATTCATGTAAAGATGCACTTCTAAGTAAAATAGCATCTTCATTTTCTAACGTTTCCCCATATTCATAATCTTCATTAAAATAATCCAATCCTACTGAAGATATTTTATTCATCAATTTAACCTTATACATACTTGACTCCTTATCGATTATTTTCTTCAAATTCTTTCATAAATGCGACAAGTTTTTCAACACCTTCATATGGCATTGCATTGTAAATAGAAGCACGAATTCCCCCTACAGAACGATGACCTTTTAAATTTGTCATGCCTGCTTCGATACTTTCTTTAACAAACTTCGCATCTAAATCTTTATTTGGTGTTGTAAAAGTCACATTCATAAGTGATCTATTTTCTTTATCACTATGTGCTTTATAGAAAGACGATTGATCTAAATAGTCATAAACTAATTTAGCTTTCTTTTCATTTCTTTCTTTCATAACTTCTAATCCACCTAAAGAATCGATCCATTCAAGAACAAGTCCTAAAACATAAATTGCATAAGCTGGTGGTGTGTTATACATTGAATCATTTTTGATCATCAATTTATAATCTAATAAAACAGGTGTTGTTTGGGCAACATCTTGAAGTAAATCTTCACGAATAATTGCTACTCCTAATCCAGCAATTCCCATGTTCTTTTGAGCACCCGCATAAATCATCCCATATTTACTTACATCTACTGGTTTTGATAAAATATTAGATGACATATCCGCAATAATTGGTACGCCATTTGTTTCAGGAACATATTTCCATTCTGTTCCATAAATTGTGTTATTGGCACAGATGTGTAAATAAGATGCATCTTTAGATAAATCTAATTCATCTTGTGTTGGAATATGTTTAAAATCATTGCTACTACCATCATAAACAATATGAATATCCCCATATTTTTTTGCTTCTGCAGCTGCTTTTTTACTAAAAGCACCTGTAATCGCATAATCAGCTTTCCCATTCTTTAAAAGATTTAAAGGAACCATTGAAAATTGTTGAGTTGCTCCCCCTTGAATAAAAACAATTTTATAATTGTCAGGAACATTCATCACTTTCTTTAATAATCCTTTTGTTTTTTCAAAGATATCTAAGTAGGAAGAGGATCTATGACTCATCTCCATTACAGACATACCACTGCCTTCATAATTCAACATTTGTTTTGCTGCTTTTTCAAGTACAGCAACAGGCAACATTGAAGGACCTGCTGAGAAATTGTAAACTCTTTTTTCGGTCATATATAAAACCTTCCTTTCTTATTTGTATTGCTAACATTATATTGTATACAATTTTGTTTGTCTAGTGAAATTGTATAAAATCATACAATTTATAATTTGTTATCAAATAGATAAAAAATTATAAATAAAAAGACAGATTACTCTGCCTTATATATATGCCAAACAAAAAGAATCATGCCAATCATTAAAGATACCATTGCCACAATCAAATAAGAATCAATACTTATAGATGAAATAGGAATATTTAACATCTTAATATAAAAAGATTTTGATATTTCAATTAATCCTATCATCATATAATCAATCAAGCCTTTTACTAAAAGAACTATTGAAAAAACCAAAGAAAAACCTGATTTATTTAAATTATATAATCTAAAAAAACATAATAATATCCACAATAAAATAATTATTCTAAAAAATATTGATTGCATAATCGAATAAATAAAAACAAAGATTTTTGAAAAAGAACTTAACTTATTTTTCATACGATGAATCATTTTATTCCAAAACTGATTTTGTTTTAAAATATTCATAATTTGTTTTTCTTCAATAGATATATTCAATTCATCTTTGATCATTTTTTTACATGATGTAGAAAATTTTTGTAATTCTTTTTGATCTAATTTTATTTTATTTTTATTGGTATTTCGCATAGATTGATCAAAAGCATATCTATTTAATTGATAAAGAGCATCACTCTTTTTTATTTTATTTTGTAACTGATTTATTTGTTGAAAATTTGCATCTGTTTCTTCGTCTATAATTAAATCAATAATTTGATTGACAATAAGTGAATTAATATAATTATCACTGATTGTCTTTACACAAATTGTTTGAAATGTCATGGAAATCGTTAGTAGACACATTAAAACGACAACAACAATACAAGTTTTTAATTGTCTCTTTTTTTGCATTAAACTCACCTTATTTTTATTATACCTAATAATACAAAAAAAGAAACTGTTCTTTAAAGATGTAAAAAACAATTTCTATCATGATGATTATAAATACCAATTGCTTCTAAATAAGAATAGATTGTAATACTTCCTACAAATGACATGCCTTTTTTCTTTAAATCCTTAGAAATTTGATCTGATAACGTACTCGTTGTTTCATTTTCTTTTTTTTCATAAATAATTTTATCATTTGTATAAGCCCATAAATATTTAGAAAAAGAGCCATATTCTTTCTGTATTTCAATAAATATTTGTGCATTTTTAACTGCCGCTTTAATTTTTCTAGAATTACGAATGATTTTTGGATTATTCATTAACTCATTTATTTTGCAATCATCATACATTGCTATTTTATTAACATCAAATTGATCAAAAGCCTCTTTAAAAGCTTCTCTTTTATGTAAAATAGTGATCCAAGAAAGCCCTGCTTGAAATGTTTCTAATAAAAACATTTCATACAATTTTTGATCATCATAAACAGGTTTTCCCCATTCATGATCATGATAATCAATATAAAGAGGATCATCATTGACCCATGAACATCTATGCATTTTTAACCTTTCTAAAATCAGTTAATTCAATTTGATACTCTTTAAGCCAATCTTTTAACCATGATGAACATAGAAAATCACATTCCATTGCCCTAATAAGCGTAAAAGATGAATGTGTTAGAATATATTGATCTAAATACCCTGGATGGAAAACCATCACGGATACATCATGATTTCTAATAAATTCTAAACTGTTTTCAATATATTCTTTTGGATCATAAAGCATTTGTTCATTAAGCTTGGCCATTGCAATACCATAAATATTATTTTCTTTTTCAAACTCTTGATCAAATAAAACATTTTCATAAAAAAGACCATATTTTTTAGCCACATTTCTTAAAGCTATAAAAAAGTTTTGTGAAATAACAGCATGACATTCAAAATAATCAGGATCTTTTCCAGTGATTTCTTTAAAACGTAAATATTGTGCTTCAATTTCCATCTCAGCTTCTTCAATAACTACTGTATCTTCTTTTCTACTTCTAATTTCTCTTGATGAGCAAAATTCACCATTTTCTTGAACTAAAGATGGTATAAGCTTAGGATCAGTTAAGGGTCTTCCCACACAAATATTTGTATGTTGCCCTAAAGCAATATCAAAATCTTTTACAAGTTCATACCCATGGTTTGCATGTTCCATATTTGTCATCATCCCAACACTTGTAATAACACCCTCTTTAACTGCTTTATAAATTCCTAAATTGACTGCTTCACTAAATCCTAAATCATCAGCTCTCATAATCAATTTCATACTTTTGTCTCCTTTTCCTATCTTTAAGATAACTTTTAGCTTTCGCATATGTTTTTATATTTTTTTCTTTAATTGTTCTAACATGTTGAATAACATCTTTATTTAAAACAATACTTCTTTCTTTATGATAAGGATTAATGATAATTCCATCAAGTTTATCTTGATTTAAACACATTCTAGAATAATCATCAAAACTATAAACTGAAGCTTTTTTATTTTTACATTTTTGATCTTTATTCATTTCTAATTGACTTGTATAAATTGGATAATATTTTTTATCATTTATTTGATAAATAGGAAAATCTTGATAATCAAATACAGCTAAAAAATAAGCTCTTGTCGCAAGTTGTTCAAATAAAATATCTAAATAATCATAGTGTTGACGATTAACTTGGTCTAATAAAAATTGAAGATAAGGATTATAAACTTCTTCTCTTGAAGTTGCTAAATGATTATTTTTATTCGTAAAGATATACCCTTGATCTATTTCTTCTTGAAAACGTTGATCAATCAATAATGCATAATAATTTTGCTTAGAATCTACTTCTATCCATTCTTGAATCTCTACTTTTTCTTCATAACCATAAGGACCTATCAAAAATAAAGAATCTAATTTTTGTATAATTCCATCAACTATTCCTAAAACAAACAATTCACCATTTTTATGTTTATAAATTCCTTCAACACAAAAAGAAAAGTACTCCTCTTTTTCAATTTTACTTTCTTTCTTAAATAATTTCATAGCATCACACCCTTTAACTATTATATTTATTTTATTTGTATTTTACATGAACTTTAGATACGCTTTTAAAACTTTTAAATGGGCAGTTGATAAAGGTAAAGCCTCTATTTCCTCTAAAGTATACATTCCTTCTATTTCATGTTCTAAAACAAAATGATAAACATGCATAAACCATGTACGATGACTAAAAACATGTTTAATATCTTTAATATGTGCTTGAATTATTAAATCTTGATGATACTTTTCTTGAAAAGAAGAAACAAAACTATAGGGACTTTCAACATCATATTGTACAAAACCATAAAAATTTTCTAATAATCCTCCTGGTGGATTTTGAATAAGTAAATATTTATCTTGATAAGTGATGATTCCTGTAATATAACTTATCTCTTGTTTTTTTATTTTTTTTATATTAATAGGTAAAACATCCGTTTGTTTATTTTTAAAAGCTAAACATTCTTTTTGAATCGGACAACGAGAACAAAGTGGATGGACAGGTTTACAAATCGTTGCTCCTAAATCCATCATTCCTTGATTAAAAGCAGAAGCATCTTGATTTAAAATCAATTCTTGAACTATTTGATAGATTTTCTTTTGTACTTTTGTTTCTGCTATATTTTCTTTAAGCAAATAATAACGACTGATAATTCTTAAAACATTGCCATCTACAGCTGGAACTTGCTTTCCATAAGCAATTGAACTAATAGCACCGGCAGTATATTCTCCAATTCCTTTTAAAGATAAAATATCATTATATTCATAAGGAAATTTCCCTTGATATTTTTCAACAATTATTTGAGCACTTTCATGTAAATGCTTCGCACGTCGATAATATCCTAAACCTTCCCACATTTTATAGACTTCTTCTAAAGAAGCACTGGCAAGTGCTTCAATTGTAGAAAAGTTTTCTAGAAAACGCTCATAATAAGGGATAACTGTTTCTGTCGTTGTTTGTTGTAACATAATTTCACTGATCCAAATATGATATGGATCTTGGTCTTTTCTCCAAGGAAAGTCTCTTTTATTTTGTTGATACCATTGTATTAATTGTTTTTGCATTCTTTTCACCTTTATTTATTTTAAAGGATATTATTTCTTTTGAAAAGAAAAATATGGCTTTCGCCATATTTAAAGTAACATTAATAATGTTCCATCAACAAGAATCAAAAATCCAATTAATAATTTCTTATTTAATTTTAATAAAAGACCACCTTTCTCATACTAAGCAGACAAAAATTGTTTTTCATAAGCAAGTACAGAATTTGTTATTTGTTTAAAAGTAACAGGTGTTGACATACTAATATACTTTTTCACTTTATCCATAATTCTTTTACCTGAATATCGATGATTTATTCTCCATTCTTGTTCGGATAAGAATAATGGTAAATCACGTTTTTTAACTAATCTATATAAGTGATTGATATTTGATTGAATATTTCCTGTAAAAGTATTCAACCACTTTAATTTATGATTTTCCTTTGTATAATCTACAACACTGTTTTCTAACTGTGCTAATTTATTTAAGCAAAAAAATGCTTTATCTCTATCACAGTTGATTACTATAGTTGGGTCAAACAAACATTTTTCTTTGAGATATTCTTCGATAGGTTCACCTTTATAGTTCGGTAAAGTATGAAGCTTAACATATTGGGGATAGTTGTTATCTTCTAAAGTAGACAATATTAAAAGCGTTGGTTGCTTATTTTCAGAGTCTTTCCCACGTTTTTCTTTATGATGTCCACCAATTTCAAGAATATCGATTTCATAAAACGAGCTTTGTAAAATCTTAGAATTATTACTTTCAGCCATCAAGATTCTACATTTTTTACTAAATTTACGTGCAGTTTTCACATTAGCATCCATGTAATTAGCCAATTGATTTCCATTAACTCCATTATTGGAATTAAAGAAAACATATAAGCCAATAAGAATTTTAAGCAAAGATAGATTAGAATCCTGAAAAATAGTATTAGCTAATAAAGAATGTTGATGTCCACATTTTTTACAAATGAGGAGATAGCCATTCTTAACATTCTTTCTTTTGACTAAGTAATAATCATGACAATCACATTTATCGCAAGACAAGCCAGTAGGCCATTTTAAATTCAAAAAGAAATTAATTTGTCGATCTTCTTGACCAAATTGATTAATAAAGTCAACTAAAGAAATTTTTTTAGGTTTTACAGTACTCTAGTTATATCCTCAACTTTCTATTTTGATTACAAATATATTGTAGAACAAAATAGTAAATGAAGCTGCTTATTCAACTCTTTTAACACCTAAATACTGTAGTTATGAGAAAAGTGGTCTTTTATTTAATATTTTAATATACAAAAAAATCTAACATTTGATTGTTAGATTATTTGATACCGTGTGTTGTATTTTCATCATAATGATATGTATCAACCATTTGATGAACTTCTTTTCTAATATTACTATCTTCATCATAAGCCGCTTGATAAAGATGATCTAATTGATCAAAGAAATCATGAGATAACTCAATAGGTTTACCAATATGAATCATCTTATTAGGTGTTGTTTGCATACCTTCTTCTTTCATCAACATTTCTTCATATAACTTTTCACCAGGTCTTAGACCGATAAATTTAATTTCAATATCTACATCTGGCTCTAATCCCGATAATTTAATTAAGTTTTTAGCCATATCTAAAATCTTAACAGGTTTTCCCATATCTAAGACAAAGATTTCCCCACCATGAGCATACGCTCCTGCTTGTAATACAAGCGAAACAGCTTCAGGAATCGTCATAAAATAACGAATAATATCAGGATGAGTAATAGTAATTGGCCCTCCATTTTGAATTTGTTTTTTAAATAATGGAATAACTGATCCATTAGATCCTAATACATTTCCAAAACGTACAGCTACAAATTCTGTTTTTGATTTCTTATCAAATGATTGAACAATCATTTCACATAATCTTTTTGAAGCACCCATAATATTGGTTGGGTTAACAGCTTTATCTGTTGAAATTAAAATAAACTTTTTAACTCCGTATTGATCTGCAGCTTTAGCAACATTTAAAGTTCCAAAAACATTATTTTTAATTGCTTCATGTGGTGCATCTTCCATTAAAGGTACATGCTTATGAGCTGCTGCATGATAAACAATATCTGGATGGTAATAAGCAAATAAATCATTGATCTTATTTTGATCTCTAACAGAAGCAATCATTGTTTCTAAATTTAATTTAGGATATTTACGTTGTAATTCTAATTGAATATCATAAGCATTATTTTCATAAATATCTACAATAATTAATTGTTTAGGATGACTCTTAGCAATTTGTCGACATAACTCACTACCAATAGATCCTCCACCACCAGTAACCATGACAACTTTATCTTGAACATATCCCATAATTTCTTCTAAGTTTACTTTAATAGGATCTCTTCCAAGTAAATCTTGAACTTCTACATCTTTTAATTTTTCTAAAGTAATTTCATCATTTAAGAATTGATAAATACCAGGTAATTTTTTTAATTTACATTTAGTTTCTTTACAAATATTTAAAATTTCAGAAACTTCTTTATCATCAATAGAAGGTAAAGCAATATAAATTTCATCTACATGATATTTTTCAGCTTGTTGCAAGATTTCATTTCTTCCTCCAACAACAGGTACATTATGGATTCTTCTTCCTTTTTTAGATAAATCATCATCAATAAAACATACCACTTCTTTATTGATTTTTGGTGTAACTAATGTTTCTCTTAAAATCTTTTCACCAGCTGAACCAGCACCAATAATCATGACACGACTTTCTATATGTTCTCCTCTACCTAATAAATGATGTCTAGTAGCATATAATCTTAAAAAACGATATCCAAATCTAGCTCCACCAACAAGCATAAGCAAGATAAGTAAATAAAGGAACACCGTACTAATAGGTGGTGTCACCGGACAAATCATACATAAAATACAATAAAAAATCGTACTTAAAACTGATGCTATAATAACATTTAATAATTCATTGACAGAAGCATATCTCCATAAACTGTCATATAATCTTAATAAGACAAAAAAGATTAAGCTACTTACAATTAAACCACTTAATAAATAATAAGAATATCGTAAAAAGCTTAATTCTATATGACCATTATAAGCAATAATAGATGATAAAAAGAAAGCAATAATGACACTTAAAATATCAAAAGCGACTAAGCAAGTTTTTCTTATTAAAATCTGACTTCTTTCTTTTGTCATAAAATCCCCTCCCTTAATTTTTGACATTTTTATTTTCACTTTCTAAGCAGAATAATAAAACACTAACTATAGTCATTATAATGTCCAAAATAAAAATAACAATAATTATTTTGTTCTTTTTACTAAACGACATTATTTGACACTCAACGACACTATCATTCATTTTTTTGTATTCAAATACTACCATATCAATGTCCTTAATACAATTCATTTCTATTGATTTTTCAAACTAATTGATAGATAATATCAATTAGTATTGGAGGAGATTTCATGTCTTTTATTGATATACATGGTCATTATGCTTGGAATATTGATGATGGTATGCCATCTTATGAAGATGCAAGAAAAGCTTTAGAGCTTGCTAGAGAAAACAGAATAAGTGCAATCGTTGCTACACCACATGTAACTCCTGGTGTTCATACTAAAGATGATATTCATGATTTTATTCAAAGAATTGATGATTTAAGAATGCTAGCAACTGAATATAATATTGATATATTAGATGGCTGTGAATTATTTCTTAATCATGATTATCAAAAAGCTCTAGATCAAAATCTTTTTATTCCTATCGAAAACACACAATATGTATTAGTAGAATTTGATGTACGAAAAGAAATAGGAAATGAACAAGAAATAGAAGAAAGATTATATGATGTACAATTTAAAGGTTATACTCCTATTATTGCTCATGTTGAAAGATATTTTAAAAATGGACTAGATATTGAAAGAGTAAATGGTTTTATTGAAAGTGGTTGTATTATTCAAGTAAATGCTACAAGCTTTTTAGGATATCATGGTAAACAAGCTAAAAAAATAGCTTTTCAACTATTAGATGAAGGCTTGATCCATGTAATTGCTACAGATACGCATCGAGCTACTGGTTCTCGAAAACCTTGTTTAAATAAAATATTTTATTTACTTGAAAAAAAATATAATTATCATGCTATTCATACTTTAATGTCAGAAAATCCTTTACATATTTTAAAAAATGAATGGTTAGAACCTGTCTATGCAAGAGAATCATTTTTTAAAAAATTAGCTAAAAAACTTAAATCTAAATAATTCAAAAGGAGTCAACAAAGACTCCTTTTATTTATTCCTATAAAAACTTAAAAAGAGTAACTAAAAATTCATGGGGATTTCTTAGGCTATAAATAATCCAGGGGTATATTCCTCTGGATTCTATTTATGGCTTTTCATTTTTTTGGGGTTCTTTTATTTTTTCTATTTTGACAACTGAACTATTATGCCAATAAGCCACTGTTAAAGCCAACGGAATTAACCACTCAGCTCCAGTAGAAACAGCCAATTCGAGCCTATCAGAAATAATCATTCATATATAATTATATCTGGCAAAGATACCATAGCAGTTACTTACAATAGCTTTGATTACTACTAATCATTTTCCAAAGTATCTGTCCAGGCTGTTTTCTATCTAATGAAGTAATGCTGTGATGCCTTGTAGCTACTTTTTGAAATGATTATAGAGGAATATTCAGTATAAACGTGTATTAAAATAGCGTGTAAATCAACAGTTTTTTCTCTTTAATACCACATTCTTAAATAATGATTTTATCATTTTTGAATTAAAAGATATCAACCAAAGATAGATAATAGCCATTATAATATAACTCCACTTACTTTCTACATAACATAGAACAAGTAAAAATAAAATTACTCCTAAAAAAGCAATATACTCTTTTTTCTTATAATTCAGCACAACATATTTACGCGTATCAACCATCCTGTAGATGAAAACTATAATATAACTAATACATGTTGCAATTGCTGCGCCTTGTACACCAAGTGTTGGAATCAGTATAGCGTTTAACATTAAATTCAAAATAGCTCCTGATGCAGCTGAATACATATTACCTTTCATATCCTTATAAACATAATAAGGCGTTCCAACAAATGTTCCCAATGTTGAAAAAGCATGTCCAATAATCAATGGTGGAGTGTATTTCCACGCTTCAACAAAATCAGGACTAACATATATAGACATAAAAGGCCTGATAACTATAAGCAAAAAACCTGTTAATAACGTAATAAATCTTATATAAGCATCGAATACTAAATTAGGATATTCATTGTCATCTTTTTTTTCATTTTCTTTAATGGCAGAAATCTGCCACGCTTGCATAAAAATATTACTTATCGTTGAAATCAAGGTTGGTATTTTATAAGATACAGTATATATACCATTAGCTGCTGCACTAATAAACTGAGTTACCATAAGATGATCTGAAGATGAAGATACCCACCATAAAAGACTATTAGGTATCATTGGTAAAGAGAATTTAATCATATTTTTGAACAGATTTCTATCCCATTTCCAATTCTTCAATACCACATACTGCTTTCCTATGATAACTGCTACAATACTCGAAAGAGTAAATGCAATAACATATGATAAAAAATATCCATTTACCCCTAAATGCAACTGTGTTAAAAAGACGATATTAAGTACTGCAATAACAAACGACGATAAAACACTGCAAAATGAATATGTTTTCATTTTCTCGATTCCTCTTAGATATTCGAGAAAAATGGTATTTGCACTTAATGATGTAACGTAAAAATACAATTCAACAGCATACAAACTAATAGGAGTATACAACTTTGCCAATGGAATTAGTATCAATCCAATAATGTATCCTACAATTACAATTATCCATTCAACAGTAAGAATAGCCTTATGATCGGCATTATTTTCTAGTGCAAACCTACGAACTGCATCTTGAAGATTTAACATAAGTAACGGACCAATTAATGTTGCTAAAGTAAATATTAAATTCACTACTCCATATTCTTCTGTTGTTAATACATATGTATAAAAAGGTACCAAAAAAAACGCAATAAGCTTTGTACTAAAGTTTCCTATTGCAAAAATAACTGTATTCTTCAACAAGTATCTTGATCGATTACTATTTAACATATTAGTCATGTACTAATCTTTTGAAAGATTATATCTCCTTCCTACAAGCATGTTTAATGATTAAAAACTATTATCTAACTAAATCATAATTCAAATATTTGTTCTAAACATAAAACCTTAAATTCAGTTTATCAATTTTATTGCAACTACTTACTCTGTTCTGTATAAAGTCATAATATCTTTTTCTGAAAGATTATCAATATGGAACATATCAATATTCCGTTTAATCCATTCTGTACTCCGATTCCACCACTTTAACTGCAAAAGTGCTTCAATAATATTTCTGCTAAATCTAAATTTTATTACTTTTGCTGGAATTCCTCCAACAATCGCATACGGTGGAACATCTTTAGTTACAACTGCACCTGCAGCAATTATTGCTCCATCTCCAATAATAACCCCTTGCAATATAACAGCATTATTACCAATCCAAACATCATTTCCTATTACTGAGGGTTTATTCAATATAAAATCATCACTTCTAAAATCATTAAAAACTATACTAGAAATTGGAAATGAGCTAATCCGCAATTTATGATGTTCTCCTGGACCAATAGAAACATTATTTCCTATTGAACAATACTTGCCTATATGAGCATTATATATATACCCTGAATTCATATACGTATAATCTCCGATAGATATAGAGCCAGCTGGATCTGCGAAAACACACTTTTTTCCAATTAAAACACCACAATTGATATTCTGTAATTGCTTTATGCTAATATGCGAAGTACAGATATTACAGCCATTTTTCCTATTGTATTTTTTAATAATTATTCTTTTTATTATTTGTAAGTATAATCTTTTTACCATCTTTCTCACCTCACCTAGGATATAAACCAAAAAGATTAAAATAAAAACTACTATTAGCAACAAACTGCATAATTAGCGCTTTTATAAATATTGCAATAATTCCCAAGAACATGTATTGATTTTTCTTGTGAATTTGTCCGTTTTCTCTTAATAAATAAATCACTATTCCTGCAATTACAAAAACACCAACGTGAAGAACACTCGCAAATCTCAGATAAAGCCAGTAATACTTATTCGATCCAACCGTCATACACGTAGCTAATACAAAAAACATTCCTAAAGTCTTAACATCTGCAATACTTTCTTTGCTTGATATTATTGAATCACCTAAATTCATAACGTATCTCTCATCTTTTAAAAGCTTAAACAATAACCAACATGTGATAAAAGCAAATACTATTATACCTATGTTAGATACCATTATTTTTTGATAAAAAGGCCTAATGATAACATTAGCATTTGTGCCACTATCATTTTGTGTATAGATTGTTAACTTCCAAAGCAAGGAATTAATGATACTAAAATTAGAAAAATGCTGAATAATCTTAAAAATCAAATTCAGCATATTACTCCACGTTAACATAAATGCAGCAATTATCATTCTAATTTTGTTACTTTTTACAAACAGAATCACTCTATATACTACAAGAATATATGCGCTTTGATGTATCATTCCACAAAGAATAAGTCCTATAAACGACCATATTTTACTTTTCTTTTCCACCAAGTCTTCATATATAATATAAAATCCTATTGTAAAAGCGAGCTGATTTCTGATTCCAGACATCATCCAACGAATTTCTCGCGTTAAGAAGAAAAGCAAAAAAAGAAATATCATTTCCTTTTGTGAAAAATTATATCTACGATTTATCTTTTCTAATAAAGAAAACTCTAAAAGAAACTGAAATGATACAACAAACGCTGGTAAAAAATTAAAAACAGGAAAATGTGCAAAAATATAATATATTAACTGTGAAACAAAAATACCTTCAAATTTTGTTGAACTAACTACACCAAGAATTCCACTATAGTAATTGCTCGTTCCTGTTTTAAAATATGCCCAACCGCTATTTCTTATTCCACTTAATGCTTCATACTCACGTGTTAAATCATCCGAAATCAGCGGTTGATGTGCAAATGAAAGAAAAAACGCACCAAAAAGTATTACTCTAATAATAAGTTTTCTTTTTTTTGTTTTACAGAATTGTATATACAATAATGCACTTATAACATAAAACAGTCCTACCTCAAACATTTTGAATTCTCCTCTTTCACTCTTTATCGCTCTTGTAAATAAAATTCCTTATATAATCGACCTATTCTTTCTGAAGAAAACTCTTTGCAAACTTTTTCTCTACATGAGGGTGATAATATTTTCTTATTGCTGGAACACAGTTGGATTCCATAAGCTAAATCCTTAGAATCAAACGGAATAGCAAGATAACCTGTCACTTTCTGCTCAATCATATCAGCCATTCCTCCTATTGCAAAAGCAACTGTTGGTGTACCACATGCTAGTGCTTCCATTACAGCATTTGATAGATTTTCTTGAACGGATGGCGCAACAAATACATCGCTTAATGAATATAAGGCTGCAAGTATTTTATCATCAAAAATTGGGCCTACACTAATACATTCTATATCTACTGGTATCATATAATTTTGCGGTCCGCCAAACACAATCAATCTATAAGCATCTTTATTAGAAATACAGTTAAGTGCTTCAATCAAATACTGATATCCTTTTCTTGGATCTGATGTTGATGACATTGCTCCAAAAAGAACTATCCTTTTATCATCATTAGGTATTTCTGGGAAAAAAGTCCGTGCTTTCCCCTTTTCAATTGGTAAGAAAATATCTGTTTCTATCGGATTTGGTATTGTCTTCAGTATATGATGTTTAGTTAATTGACTCCTTTCTGCACATGATGTCATCCATCTACTGCATCCAATAAACGATATGTGACCTTCAAATGCTGCTTTTTTTTTGCTATACATTTCCGAAATATAACGTTGTCCATTTCTAGTTTTACTTACTAGCGGACAATTATTACAATTTTGTGCGTATCGCCCACAAGACTTATCATAATAACATCCTGCTGTAAACGCATACATATCATGCATTGTCCATACAATAATTTTTCCTGAGTTGCATAATTTTTTTAATCCATTATATGAAAGCATTCCATCATTCACCCAATGAATATTGATAACATCAGCATCTTTTATCTCACGTACACGGAATAAATCAACTCCCAGTGAACTTATATATATATATGAAGTTAACTTCATTCTTTTAATTCTAAAACTGTCTATCTTTCGAAGTATTTTAAATAGAACTAATTCTATTTTGTTGTTTAACACATCAATAACGGGAGAGTCCATATGTTTTTTCTCCAAGACTACAATAGATGAATTAACTCCATTCTGTTTTAATGCCATATTAATTCTATTGGCAGCGCGATAAGCTCCTCCTGAATCTGTCGAGACAAGATGAACTACTTTAAAATCTTCTCTCATGCAAGCGCCTCACTTTTCATTGATATTTTTCTTGTGAACCAATTTTTCTAAACCATTTCTTTGAACAAAACACCAGGCCTTATAATGATAATAATCTAAATATCGTTTCAGTCTTGCACATATTGGACTAGTACCATATCTCGTCGATATATTTTCATTCTCATCAAGCGTCTTAATAAAGTTTTTTTGGTTTGTTCCACCCTCTCTATACCAAGCTAACGGAGCTTCAACATATTTAAACTTCACACCATTTACCAAAAATCTTAATAACAATTCTCTATCCATACAATATTTAATATTCACATCAAATTGTCCATATTTCTGATAAACTTTCTTAGATACAAATGTTGAAGGATGATATACTGTCATATTTTTCTTTAAATTTTCAAAATTACTATCTGGTTTAACTACAAAACCAGTTTTATTTTGATTTGAAAATGTAATACAATCTCCACAATAAACGCCAAAATTTTCTTCATAATTTTCAGCTAAAACAGATAACGCATTCTTAGCCAACTTATCATCAGAATTAATAATACCAATTATATCCCCTGTCGCTAATAAAATACCTTTATTAAATGCATCACTTATTCCATTATCCTTCTCGCTAATATATGTCACTTCAATCCCATGCTCTTTTAATAATCCTATATAACCTTCTATTACCTCACATGTTCCATCCGATGATTTACCATCAATAATTATATATTCTAGTGGTCGGTAATTTTGCTTCAGTACTGATTTTAATGTATCAATAATCGTTTCTCTAGAATTATATGAAACTGTAATAATCGATATTTTTATTTCTTTCATACATCAACTTCTCCATAATCAATATTATCCATATATCCTTTTGTTGCATTTTCTTTCCTAATTATTACTCCTGGATTGCCTATTACAATACTATGATCAGGAACATCAAAATTCACAAATGCCCCCGGTGCTATTAGAATATCGCTACCAACTTCTACTTTTCCAACAATAACTGCATTTGAACCAATCCAAACATTATTTCCTATCGTAGGTGCACCTTGTCTTTTTCCACGTCTCTCATATCCGATGGTAACACCATTTAATAATTCTACATTATTACCAAGAACCACATCATTATGAATCGCTATTGCACCAAGATGCCTAATAATGAATCCTTCTCCAATCTTTACTCTTCTACCTATTTCAGTTGAATATATAGATATATGAATTTGATAGAAAAATCTGTAAAATAGAAATCGAATATAATGCTTTTTATCCGCATGCAATTCGCATTTTCGTTTTAAATACACAATCCTATAGCGCGGTACTAATAACCATTTTAATTTTTTTAATACTGAAATATCTCCTTCCCAACGATATAAATCAGCTTCATATACTTTCATTCTATCTCCTTTCGTTATTTCCAATAAGTTCCCCCTTCCACCTGCCCGTTCCCTTTAGGGGTTTCCTCTACTGAAGGGTAACACCAATTCTTATTAAAAAAAGTGTGATATAACTTGTCATTATCCCATCTTTTTCCCCTAATTCCAAATAACAACTGTGTTACTCCAGCCATGTGTATTGCCTGCTTTCCTAATTTTTTTACATACGCTGCTAATGGAAGTCCATAAGATCCTGCTCCTATAATTGCAATATCAAATTCCTTCTTTTTTATTTCACTTTTCATGAAATCCAATGCGGAAAGCCAATCTTCAAATTGAATTTCTTTATCATTCCCTGCGTTCGATTGGACTGCTTTGACATATTCTATTTTTTGAAATTCTGGTAAAATCTTTTTGTTATCAAACAATAATTCTCTCTTCTCATATTGCTGTTTTATCGTATTAACAAAAGGATGGATAATTAATACCTTCTTATGTGCTAATGCCTCTGTCCATGGATTATCATAGAAAAAAGGTTCTAATGCATAAAATCCAACTAGCTTTGCTTTAGGATAATATTCTCGAAACAACGTGCCTCCCCCTTGAACACTCCATGCTACAAAAATATCTGTTTGACTTAATGCGCATGTATACTCCCTATAAAAGTCTGCCATAGATCTATCTGTCAACGGAAAAACACCTGCGCACAATTCCAAATTTCTCAGATTGCTTTTCGTGGGTTTTCTATTTTCTATCACTGAACTAACATAACGACTTTCAACTGCACCTATTCTCCCTACAAATCCTGGTTTAGCAGATTCGATAAACTGTTTTATTATCTCATTTCCTTTGTTAGCTTCTGCTACATTCAATCCAAAATATTGTAATTCATATCTTATTTTTCTATAGGCAAGCATTCCTATACGTTTTATCTTTCCATAATCATCTGCCATTTTTATTTCTCTCCTTAGCAATGTTCTCACGTAATATTTTTTAACGACTAGTTTGACATACTCATACATATCAAATTACTTTAAGCGAAACCAACACTCCATTAAATATCACTGTAATTTCACTTATTATCTACATTTTATTCTTTAGATTCTGGAATAGCCGACTGATGCAAACTTTTGAGTCTCAAATAACGTAAATTGTCCAATGATATTGATAAAACTTATCTCTAGCTATGTTATTATTTTATGATTATTCATCACACTTTGCTTTCTGCATAAGCATTGACTAGCATTTCATAATTAATTTGTATGGTATAGTTTGTAGTATATTCAGTATATGTGCTATCACACATAGCAAAGCAATTCATTAATGCCTTCTTAACTTGTATATAATCATGAAAATCTATTTTCATTCCTGTTATCCCATTTATTATGACACTTCCAGCATTTCCAAGATCAGAACAAATGACAGGTGTTCCAACACTAAATGCTTCCACAATGCTCATCGGAAATCCTTCATACCACTGGGTAGGCAATACAAGTGCTTTGCTGTTTGCTATTATCTTTAGAGCCTCATCATTTGACACGAATCCACGCATTTCAATGTTCACATCGTTTTCTCTAATGAACGACTTACACCAGTCTTCCATTGGGCCGGTGCCACAAACAATCAGCTTAGGCGCGTGTGCTCCCATACGCTTCCATGCTTCAAAAAGCAGGTCAATTCCTTTTAGCTTATCTAATCTTCCTGCAAAAACAAATTGATTCATTCTATCTTTCTCAGAAACAAATTCATTTTTGCATTCAACAAAATTAGGCTTTACAAATACTCTCTCTGGTTTAATTTGCTTTAATTCCAATAATTTTTTCTTATTAAAGTCAGTCAAACAAATGTAATTAATTTTTCCGTAAATCCCTGTCATTCGATGAAATTCTGTGCTAAGTACACATGCCAACGTCTGAATTTTACTTTCCCGATAGCAACTGTGTCTTACTGCACACTTTAAGCCATGCTCTACGCAATCTTCACAAATATGCCCATCTCTATAAAAAGTTGCCCCAGGACAAAGCAGACGGAAATTATGAATTGTCTGTACCACCGGCACTTTCATTCGTCTTGCAGCATAATAAACTGCTGGGCTCACCAGATTAAGAGTGTTATGAACATGAACAACTTCTATATTCTCTTGCTTTATTAATTTTTTTATATCTCTATACGTTCTTGGATTAAACACAGTTGTAATTGGAAGAAAGATTTTGCGAAGCCTTGGCATTTTCTTTAATTCTGCATTATTACGACTATATAAAGTTACTTTATGTCCATGTTTCTCCAACATCTTTTTTTCATTAGCAACAACTGTATCTTCACCACCAGGGATCTGATAATAATTATGTACAATCAATATATTTTGTTTTTTTGATTCTTCACCCATTATCTTTCCCTCACAACCGCATTCCAAATAAACTTCGTATTGGTCACTAAATACCTCTTAAACAATCTCTTTGGATCCTGTATCAACCGATACAGCCATTCCAAATTGCTCTTCTGCATCCACTCTGGTGCACGTTTAATATTCTCTGCATAGTAATCAAATCCAGCTCCGACACCAAGCATCAGTCCATCAATTTTCCCCTGATGTTCTGCCATCCATTTTTCCTGTTTCGGAGCACCAAGGCCAACCCATACGAAGTCTGGATTCACTTCATTAATCCTCTCTACAATTGCCTTGTCTTCCTCTTCTGTCATCGAACGAAATGGAGGGCTGTACATTCCTGCAATCTGAATTCCCGGATAATTTTCATTCAACTTTTTATAAAGAAGTTCTAGTGTTTCCTCTGTACTTCCATAAAAATAATGACGGTATCCTTTCTCCGCTGAGATTTTGAATATCTCTCCCATCAGACTCGGTCCCGTTGTTCGTTCCATGTTTTGATATCCACGTTTTCTGCCTACAGAAGAAAGTGGTCCTCCATCTGGAATGGCCATAAGTCCTCCATTTTGAATGGAACAATAGGATGGATGTTCATAGCTTGTTACTGTCGTGTGAACATTCGACACACAGATATAATCTCCTTTTATATCATCCAGATTTTTATCCAGATACTCCAACAACCATTCCATAT
>OJMP01000667.1_pt1 | contig 30280 bp, 29 predicted proteins | sample 1597311 | NCBI WGS metagenome assembly OJMP01 (sample SAMEA2452134, study PRJEB22498) | human gut metagenome | biome: human feces; feature: human gut; material: feces | place: Australia | collected 2012 | reverse complement strand
ATGCGGTTCTATGTGATCGACCACAGTTGCAGGAACGTATCGTCCTTGCTGCATACAGCGTACACACATCGGGTGTTTACGGAGGTAAACTTTACTGAGCCTACGCCACTTGCTGTTGTAACCACGCTTGGCAGCTGACGGTCTGTCAGGATGTTTGTGCTTTTCGCAGTATCTTTGTCCTGCATCAATAAGCTGTGGACAGCCAGGGTAACCGCAAGGGTGTTTACTCTTCTTCGGCATTCTCTCACATCCTTTTTTCTGATTATAATAATACCACATTTTCTTAGTGGCTTTCAATGGCTTTTAGTGGCGAGTTTATAATTTTCTGCACTTCATTCAATGCTCTGCCGTGCATACGATAAACCCACCTTAAATCCGTAGACATCAGCAAGGCGATTTGTTCCCATTTCTTAAATTGCAAGTAACGCATCTCCAGGATTGTTCTGTATTCCGCAGATTCAATTCTGTTTACAACACGCATAATCTCACGTTTCAAATTCACCAAGGCATCAATATCCCTGTCAATTTCACGTTCAAGGTCGATGATTTTTACAACGGTTTCTTCCATTCGGGAAGTGTTTCTGTTTGGACTGTGCGGCATATCGCTATAGACTGTTGTAGCTTTTGTCGCAAGCTCGTTCAGGTTTCTAATTTGTTCAATTTTAGAATTAATCTGCATATCAAGATAACGTGCCTGTTCCATGTATTCTTTTGCTGTCATATTTCCTCCAATTCCGCCTTGACTGCTGACATCAAGGCTGTCTGTGTTTTATCTTTTTCGGTAAGTGCTTTCAGAATTTTTTCATCAACCGTCCCCTTTGTAACGATGTGCTGTATGATGACGGTTTCTGACTGCTGCCCCTGTCGCCACAATCTGGCATTGGTCTGCTGATAAAGTTCCAGACTCCAGGTCAGTCCAAACCAAACAAGAAAATTTCCTCCTGCCTGCAAATTCAATCCGTGGCCTGCACTTGCGGGATGTATCAATGCGACCTGCAATTTTCCGCTGTTCCAGTTCTTTATACTTTGTGCTGATTTGATTTCCTGATACACAATTCCAATCTTGCTAAGCCTTTCTGTAATTCTCGTTCTGTCGTGTTTGAACCAGTAAGCCACCAGAACAGGCTTTCCGTTTGCAGATTCAATTATGTCCTCCAGTGCATCAAGCTTTCTGCTGTGTATCGGGATTATCTCTCCACTATCATCATAAACTGCACCGTTTGACATCTGACAGAGTTTGTTGCTCAAAGCCGCCGCATTTGCTGCTGTGATCTCAGTATCCTGAACTTCAAGGATCAATTCATCTTTCAGTTCTTTGTATTTTTCTTTTTCGGCATCTGACATCTTCACCGCATATTCCGTGGAAACCAGTTCCGGCATTTTAAGGTGGTCAACCGCCTTCATGGAAACGGTAATATCAGAAATCTTATCGTATATTCGTTCTTCCGCATCGGGGAGAGGCTTGTAGGAGTACACAACATAGCCGTTCTGCTTGTCCGGTTTGAAGTATTCGTTTCGATATTGTCCGATAAATCTTCCAAGGTGTTCGCCCATATCCAGCAATTTAAACTCCGCAAATAAATCCATGAGTCCATTGCTTGTAGGAGTTCCTGTCAAGCCTACGATTCTTTTTAACTTTGGCCTGACTTTCATCAATGCCTTGAATCGTTTGCTCTGATGATTCTTAAACGAACTCAACTCATCAATGACAAGCATATCGTAATCGAATGTTGTATTGCTGACAAGCCAGTCCACATTTTCACGATTGATGATGTAGATGTCGGCATCTGCCTTTAAAGCTGCAATGCGTTCTTCTGCTGTTCCAACTGCCACGCTGTATCTCAAGTGCTTCAGATGCTCCCATTTTTGCACTTCTGCCGACCATGTATCTCTTGCTACTCTCAGCGGTGCAATAATCAGAACTTTTCTGACCTCAAACAGATCATAGATCAGATTGTTGATAGCTGTAAGTGTTGTTATGGTTTTGTCAACCTAAGCCCATGTCAAGGAAAAGAGCTGCAATTTTATGTTCCTCTATGAACTTGACTGCATATTCCTGATAATCATGAAGCTTCATTACTCATCACCTCTTTTATGATTTTTTCAATATCCTCCAAGGCATCAAGGACGTAAACCTGAAAGCCTAATCGCCTCAGAAGTTGATGTCTTGAAAGCTGCAATTTTCTCGGCTTTTCTCCAGGTGCTTTTACCTCCACAAAAGCAATGTGTCCTTTCGGCATCAATACAATGCGGTCGGGAACGCCTGCCGTTCCGGGAGACGTAAATTTCCAGCAGACTCCGCCTTTCTGCCTGACTGCTTTTGTGAGCTTTTCTTCAATTATTTTTTCTCGCATGGAAATACATACACGCTTTCGCCGTTCTTCATAGCCTCAGCTATTTCTTCAATTATTCTCCTTACCTGTTCTGCATCAAATATTGCGACAGGGGGTCTTTCTATCATTTGCATAGAAAAAAGGACTTTAGGTCTGAAGCTGTCTTGTAAAACAGCATCGTAATGATTGAGATTGAACATAATATTTTCTTTTTTGATCCACATGGATTTTCCTCCTGTATTTTTAGGGGTGCGGAGGTCTACGGAAGTCATTTACAAACCTTTCTATAGAGAGAAAATTATACTTTTTCTCGCCTGCGTAAAGTCTGTATATGAGTTTCGATGACTTCCGCAATCCCGATATTTAGGGCTTTTTAGGACTTCTGAATCGGAAGTCAAATTTTGCTTTCGGAAGTCGATTTCATACTTTTAGTCAAGAAAATCAGAAATTATACTTAATCCAATGATGAAATTTCCGCTATGCATTTTCTTTCTCTTGTATCCAGCCTGTTCCAAAGCTGCATAAAAATCAGAGGTACTTCTGGTGTATTCTCCGTTCTCGTTGCAGAATTCTCTGTATCGGTTATAGAGGTCGCCAGACTTTGCCTGATAGCTTTTATCTACTTCACAACACTCATTGATGAAGTTTCCAAGCCAGTCATTGCCCTCACGATAAGAGCCGATCGCATCTAAAACGCACTGCGGTCTGTTGATCTGATAGTTTGCTGTGATGACCTTTCTTGCACCTTCGATCAACCAGGAAAGCACCGCACTGCCTGCCTGATCGACCAAATGCTGTGTATAGTTCTTGATGTCCTTAGAACCCTGAATTTTTGCATGAAACGGAATGACGATCAGTCTTCTCCATGTACCGTCATCTGATGCACCGACCTTTGGAAGGTGGTTAGTATACAGCACAAGTGTATGACTGGGTTCAAAGTTGAATGGTGCTTTGAATTTCTTTTCGGCAAAGATCGGGTCTGTGGAACAAAGCTGTTTTACCACACTGGTATTCAGCCGCATTCCTTCCTGCAATTCTGCCGCAATGATCATTCTTTTTCCTTTCAGTTCTGCCATTTCAGGCTTGACATTACGCTTGCAATTGACGGTCAGTGCATCCGCTGAAATGTTACCGCTATAACTGCCTAAAACCTTGTAAATGACATTCCAAAACGTTGATTTTCCGTTTCGTCCGTCACCATATGCAATGATCATCGCTTCCATATACACCTTGCCCACAATGCAAAGCCCGCAGATCATCTGCACATAGTCAATCAGACTCTGGTCACCGCAGAAGAACAACTGCAACGCATCCTCCCACAATTCCTTACCGGCATCACTTGGAACAACCGCTGTCACTTTCGTTAAGAGGTCAGCAGGGTCAGTCGGTTTCCAGCCGTTTAATCCTTCCGGCAAATAATACGTTCCACCTGGTGTATTCAGGAGCATCGGGTCGCTGTCGAGGGCTTCGGGAGTATGAAGAACAAGCGGTTTTGCGGCATTCAGAGCGTTTGTCATATTGCGGATATGACGATATTTCATCACAAATGCCTTAAATGCGGCATAATACTGATATTCCTTATAGGCATCTGCCTGTTTTCCCACAAGACCATCTCGGAACTTTTTCCCGCCGTTGATCGCAAGATCTCTTGGAACACCAAGGCTCTCCAGTTTCAAAAGAGATGCTTCTACCAGCTTTTCTGCCTCTGCCAGCTGAATGTCAGTATGTTCGATCATGGCAAGGGTGACTGCGTGTTCTGATTCCTCCCAGTAGGTTCCGTTGTAACGTAAATAATCTGTTGCAATGGTAAATGCAACCTCATCAGAAAAGCAATCCACAAAGGTTCTTGCCTCTCCGACATCGGAAAAATCATCGGGGATAAGGGACTGTTTGCCGTATTCTTCCGGAGAAATATATCCGTCCTGAGAGGCTACTTTCTTTCCAAATTTGCAGGCACTGTGCCAGATGGTCTGTAATTCTTCATCAGAGAGTGGTGGATCACATTCTGCTGCCTTTTCCAGAAACTTCTGATAACTTTCCTCATTCACACCAAAACGCTTGACAAGCTTTCCTGCGAAACGTGAGAGGGTGCTGTTACGCTGTCCCTGCGGAATGTTGCGGTTCGACTGCATCAGTGTGAGCCAGTCCTCAATGGATAAACTTCCTTCGTGCCAAAATACATCACTTGGAAAACCAAACAGAAAGCGTGAAGCACCAAGAGCACCCGCATCAAAAAAGCTGAGCTCTTTTTGAATTTTTTCCTTAGTGCTTTTATACACCGTTTCATTGTTGCAAGGTGCTGTCGGAAAATATACATGAAAACGTGGTCTTGCGGATTTATTCCCTTTCGCCAGCATATGATGACGGCTGTATGTAACCGCAAATGCAACATCACAAAGGTTATCCGCTAAAAATTCAGGCGTAATCCATTCATCAGGATTTTCGCTGTGGTCATTGTCGCAGTCCATCGGGATAACATCAGATACAATAAAATTTGTATTGCAACGGTGGTTGTTTTTGTACTTTGCACATACATGGTCAGCGGCAATAGATTTCTTGAGGTCTCCCTCACAGGTAATGACCCTCTGGTTTGGATACAGGGTATTTTTTTCATTGCCTGTGCAATTTGCTGTGTAAATGGTAAATTTCATTTCTTTTCCTCCAGTTCTTCAGTAAAATATCGGATCTTCATATGTTTCCTTTCCGCACGTTCAATTTCAGCTTTCATGCCTGCGGAAATCGTATCTCCGAACACCCACAACTCCACACACTTGCTCATCAGCACAAAATTCATAAAGATTGCAGTTTCATGCTCTTCAGAAACCGTGTCGTCCATAAACTGTGTAAAATAGATGTGTGGGGTGATCGGAAGATAATGCTTGTCCACAGCAAAACGGCTGTATTTCCGTGCATTTTCAATATTGGTATTGATACAGCCGTGAGAATACGGCGAGCATATATAGACGATAGGGCGAAAAGCGGCGGACTTCTCCGCCGCACGTTCTTCTCGTTCTACCCTTTTAAGTGCCTCATATTCTGTTGGAGAAAAATATTCCTCAGAATTATATAAGCTTGTCATTATGAATACCTCTTAATATTGAACATTTCTTACAGCAAACTTCGGTAGAATAGAAATCACTTATACCATCAGAAAAAAGTTCTGAAAGATCAACCTGTACTTCTTCACCACAATAAGGGCAAAGATTGTAAATATTTTCGCTATCAAGTTCAACTTTGATTTCAGCATTTTCTCCTAAAGCAACTTTTGTATAAAACATTATTTTTCCTCCAATTTCTGTTTGTACCATTCAAGGTGACGTTTTCTTTGTTCGTATTCAGGAAATGCTACAAGCAATCCAACATCGACCTTTTGCAGAATTTCAAGCATCTGTATCTGTTTTTCGGAAAGATACGGTCTAATGCTTTTTCCTTTGTCAATGCCATTTGCAATTCTAAACTGCTTTGCTGTCATTCCAATAACAATGCGATTTAACATATCACACTCATTGCTGAAATGATATGGCTTAGGACTTTCATGAAGCAACTTAATATTGTCAGTTAACAAGGGAAATTCCTGTCTTGCCATTACAAGAGATTTGATCATACTTTCCATCTCATTGAATCTCTTGATATAGAGTTCCTTGAACTGCATTGCCTTCTGACCTGTATATCCCATAACCAACATCGTAAATCCATCACGAGTGAGATAGTAACAAGGTTGCTTTTTGTTCTGCTGATTACGATACGAGGACGGCGCAAAATTGCGCTGTCTGAATTCTTCACTGAGTCCTGAAAGCGGGTCTGTGATTTTGCGGATGTCACGCAGAACTTCCTTATGATTTTTCTCAAAAAGTTCTGCAACAAATAAACTGTCTACTCTTGCCGTATCATGATTGTCAACGAATACACCAAGATCATCTTTAGGTATCAACTCTTTCATTGATTTTCCTCCTGTTATTATTTTTAGGGTTACCCCTCTACTATGTAGCTGTTAAAGATGTTCAGATTGGACAAGTTTTAAATTATTGGACGATTATTTTCAAACGGAAGTTCATTCCAATGTTCCAGCATATATTTTTTCAGCTTTTTTCTAGCTCTCTGATAACGTTTGTAAACAGTATCTCTTTTCAAATCGTACTGTTTTGCATATTCTTCCGGAGTAACACCATCAATAGCGATTGCAATTGTCATTTCAGCCTCTTCAGATTTCAATGCATTGCGGATAACCTGACACCATGCCTCATAATCTTCCGACTTTTTGCGTTCTTCTTCATCAGAATTATCAGAAATGAAAGTAAATGCATCGATTTCTTCTCCATTAACTTCTTTTGTTGGAACATAGGCAGCATGACGATTCTCTCTGTGCCAGTTATTGTATTCTTCATTTCCCATGAGATCGAACATTTCCTGTACCGTTTCACAGCGTTTTACTTCTGACCTCTTATTTTCAGGTGCTTTTGCAAGACGCTGATGATAGTCGATGTCCAGCATAACTGTGTAGTCACCATCCGGAATTTCAATCGTTACACATTTCTTGTGTCCTTTTTTGATGTCATCTAAAACTTCGATTTTCATGTTTGCCTCCTAACTCGGAGGTCAACCATGACAGGGTATAAAAATAGGTCTGTGTCAGAGATACACATACCCACGAAACGGTAAAAGAGCGCAACGAGGAAAGGGTATCTCTTCACGGCTCAATCACTGTCTTTATCACAGTGAATTGAAACCTATGAGATATCCTGCCAAGATTGCGCACTCCGGCATGATTTACTATTTTTGACTTCTGAGGGATTAGTCTTTACTTTAGTTAAAACCCATATAAGAACACATTCGAAACTGTATAGTTCTACAAAATTTCTGCGTTCGCTGATTTTTCAGACTTGAAAGTGTAGATTTTTTCTTGCTTTTCTGATATAATATATACAGTTTTTATTTCACGGTCTTTTATGACGTGTTTGGAAATAAAGCTATCCCTTATCACTTTTAATTATAAATGGTAGGGTCGGTAGAACTGGGTAGCCGTGGGTAGCGTTGGGTAGGCTTTGATAGGAGGGATTTGTTTTGACATTCCAAGAATTTGCTCACAAGCTAAAATCCGTCATAGGTGGATCAAGTAATACAAAGCAATTTACCAAGACATTATTTGAAACAATGCTACAAGAGGAAGATTTACCAATTATTGAGGGAATCTCGATAGAAACATATAAATCGTATTACAACGGTCATACAAGTATTAGTAACATAGCTTCAACCATACTCAGCCACATAGAACCTGAGCAATTTGTTTCCTACTTAGAGTCATTTAATGATGGCGTAGCTGAAAACTTATGTAAGGCATTTGCTGAAAATATACCGGACATTGACCTAGCAAACTTTTCTGTAAAAATCAAAGAATTATTTGTTGATATTCTTAACGAGGCGGCAAATAAGACAAGAAAAACACCGGCATCCCAAAAAGATACCGGTGCAGAATCACTTGAAATCCCAGAAGAAAATGTGACAGATGAATCACCATATTCATCTGAAGATACACAGCTACTTCATGATTTTACTTTTGATTACGATGAGATAATGGTTACGATGATTGGTGAAAATTACGGTGCTTCACTAGTTGACATGACACTTCCTATAAAAATTGATAACCTATATCAAACGAAGTGGGAGCAGAAGGCAAATAACTTTTCTGACCCTGGTCTTAAATCAAGTGTATTTGCCTTACTTTATGAATTGAATGAGCTAAGTAAGAGTTTTTCTTCAAACGGCAATGAGCCATTTTTTATGAGCCAAACAAGAGTAAAAATACGAAATCTATATGTAAAGCTCCACCCTGAACATTTTGCAGGAGCATTTCCATACGATGTATTTATTGACGATTGGAATGACGGTGAATATTAGCAATAACAGAAAGGATAATAAAGATGCCATCAGTTGATGAAACAATACGCAAAATCGATAATGCTATTTGTAGACATTTAGATAATCTCGATGGTTCAACCCGTGGTGCTATTTCTCAAGATATACTAGAACAGCTATCAAAGTTCATAAACCACATTATGTTTAAGTTCTATTCCAATGGTAGAGATATTCCTTTTAACGAAGAAAATTTTGCTGAAGCATTGGAATACTCACAGGTGACTAGCAGATTATATACGCTATATAAATTTCATAATTTTCTGGAGGTTGTAACAACACAATACACACTTGATGAGGACGGTTCTGAAAGATTGATGCTTAAATACTATAAGTATCTTCTTGAAACCAAGAACCTTATGTGGCAACATTATGGAATTTTAGTACTGCATAATTTAGAAAAATTTCCATTACACCTAGATGATACTCTGCAGGAGTACTATGCGAAAATTTCTGAAAAACTTGAAAAGTATCCTGTGATGCTAAATGCTGTTGAAAACAACAGATACTATATTCAGAAATTAAAGCCACTATTTGTAAATGGGTGTATCTACCATGAGGTAACATTTGCACCCGTAGATGATAGAAAAAATAAAACCAAATCAAACCGTGTTATTGCATTCACAAGGTTGCCGATTATGGGTAACTATGCGTCAAAGTTTCATCTGGTTCAAGAAAGTATAGAGATACTTGGAAAAACAATGCCGATTACGATTATCGATAATTGGGAAGTATCCATACGTAACTGCGAGTTTAAGAATTTTGCTGCAATAATAAGGGGAGATAAAATAAAAGTACCATATGGTGAGCAACGTCTTATCTGTGAATTCATAACAAGAAATGGTTATCCATTAAACGCTCTTATGGACTTTTCAGATAGAGCATACAAAAAATTAACTGATGCTTGGAAGGGAAATCTGAAGTCTTCTAACTTTATCTCGGTTTTAGATCGTTGTAGAGAAATCATTCAGGGTAAGCGTTCAGGACAAAATGTGCTGCGTTATCTTCTTTACAATATGAATAATGTCATTATAAAGAATCAGTATTCGTCTGGTTTCTACAGTACCTACTATGAGGAATGGCGAAATGTTGGTAATAGTTCTCTTTCCTATTTATACTTATCAAGCAAATGCAGACCATTTGACAAGATGCCGTTTAACCAATCTCCGTGCGGTCATAATCCAAAGTTAAGTGCATTGTTCAATTGTATCCCTTGCAGAGATAAGAAACCAGAGTTGTTTGCGAGATATATTCGAAACAACACTGAAGGTAAGGGACAGTTATTTACAGATGTTAATGACATTACCACCTATAAGAACACCGAAGATCTGATTGAAAAATACAACAATAGGCTCTGGGAGGGTCATCGACCAAAAAGTGATTTAATGCTTGAAAATGGGCAGGTTTTTATCAACGAATACAAGATTGATACGTGTGAAATAGTTAAGAAATTGCAAGAGCTATCTTCTTCTGGAATTGATAATTATTATAATGATGTTGAAACCTGGTATATGCTTGATGATTATGTAATCGACTGCCCTGAGAAAAGACAAATCATAAGTAAAATTTTTTCCGAATCAAGGGTAGCTGCCATATATGGTTCCGCCGGTGTAGGAAAATCGACACTCATCAATCACGTATCACATTTTCTTAACGATGAACCTAAGCTGTATTTAACGCAAACCAACCCTGCTAAGGATAATCTGATGCGTAAAATTGACGCTGATAACACAAGTTTTTCAACCATAACAAGTTTCTTAAATCAAGGACGTGATTTTACAAAGTATGAGCTATTAGTTATCGATGAATGCAGCACTGTCAGCAACAATGATATGGTTGCCATACTTAATAATGCCAGTTTTAACAGACTACTGCTTGTAGGAGATACTTATCAAATCGATGCGATTCAATTTGGTAACTGGTTCTCTGTATTAAAATCATTTCTTCCTGAAAGTGCTGTATTTGAGCTTACAAAACCACATCGAACAAAAGATAAATACTTGCTTGAATTGTGGGATAAAGTAAGAAATATGGACGAAGCTGCAAAGGAGTACTTAGAAAAAGAAAGTTACTCTTTGAAGGTTGATTCTTCTCTTCTGTCCTCTCTTAAGGAAGGTGAGGCTATTCTCTGTTTAAATTATGATGGTTTGTATGGCATCAACAACATCAACCGATTTCTGCAGGAAAGCAATTCTAATCCACCTGTTAGATGGGATGTACAATATTACAAAGTTGGTGACCCAATTCTTTTCTTGGAATCCGACGGATTCAGACCTGTCATATACAACAATATGAAAGGCATAATCAGAGGTATTGACATTTTAGATAGCGGCACATATGAAGAACGCATTCAATTTGATGTTGAAGTTCCAAAACAAATAGACGAATCTGAAACTGGAGAATGTGATTTTGAACTTCTGGAAAGTAATGAAGATAAGTCTGTTATACGATTTTGTGTTCATAAAAAAGATAGTGACGATGAAGACAGAGAAGACCAAGGTTCTATGACCATTGTTCCATTTCAAGTTGCTTATGCTGTATCTATTCATAAGGCACAAGGTCTTGAATATGAATCTGTTAAAATAGTAATCACCGATGAGGTTGAGGAGCTTGTAACTCATAGTGTCTTCTACACGGCTATTACAAGGGCTAGAAAAAGTCTGAAAATATACTGGACACCAGAAGTTGAAGAAAAGGTTTTATCGAGAATTAAGCCACGAGATATGAGCAAGGATGTAGAAATCCTGAATTACTACTTAGGGGGAAACACCCAGCAAGCAAGCAAGGAGGTATACCATGAAAATCAGTTATAACAAACTTTGGAAAATGTTAATTGATAAAGAAATGAATAAAAATGATTTAAAAGAAGCTGCTGGAATCAGTGCGACTTCCATTGCCAAACTCGGCAATGGTGCAAATATCACAACTGATGTTCTTCTCAAAATCTGTGAAGCTATGGACTGTAAGTTAGAAGACATCATGGAAACAATAAAGGATTAAGGAGATGCTATGGAACGCAAGCAAATTGTAGAACTGACCAATCTATGTATGGTCTACGATGACGATGGAAATGTCCTTGTTGAAGAAAAAGTAGGCAAAAATTACCGTGGTCTTATCTTTCCAGGTGGTCACGTTGAACTTGGAGAAGCTTTTAATGATTCTGTAATACGGGAAATCAAAGAAGAAACCGGATTAACCATATCCAACCTTGAGTTCTGTGGAATAAAGGACTGGGTGGAATTTGATGGTTCCAGATATATGGTTTTCTTATATAAGACCAATCAATTTAGTGGCGATATCATTTCTTCAAATGAAGGAAAAGTATTCTGGATGCCACTTGAGGGACTAAGAAAAGCAGAGAACAAACTATGGCACATGGATCAGATGTTGGAACTCTTCTGTGGAGATACCTATTCAGAACTTTATTTCAGCGGGAATGATTCTGCCATCAAACCAATTTTGAAATAACAGGAGGATAAAATTTATGCCAAGACAATCAACAAAAACATTAGGAGACTTTAATGTCTCTATAGACACCCTAAGACAAGGATTCGCTTCACTCGCTGGAAACAAACCGGAGTTAAATGACTTAGAAATTATATTTGAAGTCGGATTAACTGACTTATCCTTATTTCCCAATATTAAGTTAAGCGATTCTGCTACATATATGGATTACCTTGAAAAATGGATAAAGGGATATAATGATGCAACTTCAAATCCACCTAGTAAAAGAAAAGCGTCTCCAAAAGGCAGTTGTTCTGACCCCGCAATTCAGACTATCGTGCAGATTGCAATGAGCACTGATGAGAATTTCGCCACACGTATGGCTGCGTATCATAATCTTTTCATGAGTGCAGAGAATATTCAAGGTAATCTTTTGGAAGAATATATCAGTGTTTCAACTAGACCGTATGGATGGGTTTGGTGTAACGGAAATGTTCTCAGAGCAATTGATTTTTGTTCATCAGACGGTGCTGTACTACTACAAATAAAAAATAAATCCAACACAGAAAATAGTTCATCCAGTGCTATCAGAACGGGGACAACGATTGAAAAATGGTATAGACTTGGTACTAGGACTGTTGCAGGTCAGAAACTCCCTGCATACAAGTGGGATTCCCTCAACGATATTATCAACGCTCATGTAACTACAGGTGTTTCTGCCGATTGCAATATGAATGAAGACTCATACCAGGAATTTCTTCGAAACATCACCTCACAAAATACTGACATCATTTCTGATAAATAACAAAAATTTAGGGCAACTGCAAAATACCTATGCAGTTGCCCATTTATTACTTTTCTGCCTTTTCAAGTTGTTTTTTCATAAATTCCATCCAAGAAATCTCATCTGTATTTTTGTATCTAGAATATGAGAATCCTGTATTTTCATAATGTATACCATTCATATCGTCCAGTATTATCTTTGCAATCGCTTCACCTAATTTTATAGGAACTGCATTACCAATCTGTTTATACTGATCAAGTATAGAACCACATATCTGCCAATCCTGTGGAAACTCCTGGATACAAGCATATTCTTCTACACTTAATGGTCTATCTTCTGTCGGATGTGCCAAATCCGTTGCTGGCATAGTTGGATTTGTAACCAATGTTGGAGATGGCTTTGAGTAAGATAATCGTCTTAAAAATCCTGTTTTACCGCCTCCCAAGTAGAAAGATTTTCCCATTGCCTCCTTTTGCATATCTAAAGGAAGGTCTTTCCAATATTGCCCTTCTTTGAGCATTCTATAATATTTTAATCTCTTCTCTGGAAATTCTATATAATGCTTTTCTACATTATCAGGCAAATTATCAAATGCGTCTTTTAACGTTCTCCACTTCTTTAATCCATCTGTTCCGTTTTCATTATGAGTAGGCTGTAAATAACTTACCTTCTTATCTCCGAGTTTTCCTATTATTACAACACGCTCTCTAATTTGAGGAGCTCCAAAATATGCAGCATTATAAAGATTAAAAGAAACAGTGTAGCCCATCTCCCTTAACCTATCAAGAATAATCATCATTGCACCACCCTTGATAGGCTCCTCTAAATCTCCATATTTGAACGGCGTAGATAAAAGTCCACGAACATTCTCTATTACTACATATGTAGGCTTTATTTCAGATACTATGCTCAAATATTTTAAGAACACATTTCCTCTCTCATCATCAAAAGCCTTTCTATTTCCTGCAGTACTAAAAGCCTGGCACGGCGGCCCACCGAAAATAATATCAACCTTTCTTCCTTCTGGAACCTTCGCCATCTTAAGTATTTCAGCTGCTGAAAATTTAGTAATATCTCCAATCAGCCCAATATTAGGATTATTTTTTTTGATTGTCATCCTGCACGCCTTATTAAATTCGCATGCTAAAAGAGCGTCTATCCCACCATTTCTCATTCCTACATCCAGGCCCATAGCACCCGAAAAAAAACTTAATGCTACTATTGGTGGAACACTATCATCAAGTCTTTCGTGATCATCTGGTTCTATAACAACATCATACTTTTCTATATACTGTTTCAAATCATCTTCTGATGTCAGCCACTGGCTTCCAACTCTTTCCGCCTTTAAATATTCATTTTTTATCAATGCTCTTACAGACTGTGCGGTAACTTTCAATCTTTTCGCAACCTCTGTTACTGTTAACAAATTCGTTGTATCTATCAACGGTATTTCCTCATTTCTATATCGCAAATTTTTATAGTCCCATTATAGCATATATACTATCATAAATCAACCGTGCCTAGTGCGTACATATCAATTCAGGAGGAATATTATCAAATGAATGCTTTATTGGTTCACCTACTAAAATTAAATTCTTTTCTAAATATTTCAGTAATTCCGTATTCTCTATATAATAATACATTTGTGGTACTACAAAGCCGGACAAATCACTTCTCAGCTTTTCCAAAGAAATTGCATTGGTCATTTGAAACTCTGTGATTTCCATTGCCACGGTATGCTTATTTAAATAATTATCAATTCTTGATACTACTGCCTGGTCATATGAATATTTCTCCTTCCATGACTCAATTTGAACTTTGTTATCCAAACACATTATTCCTACAATAGCTTTAACTGGCGTACTAATATACAGAAATGCTTTAACCGGCTCATTTGGAAAAACACGCCTGTGTTCATATATCTTTTCTCCTGATTTCACTCGTTCAAATACATCAGCTTTGAAACTTAACAACATTGTTCTCATACTTCTTAATCACATCCATTCTGTCAACTCAACTATCCCATTTTCATTCCGTCAACTCAACCCTATGAGAATTTAACCGTTGATATGTTTCCTAACACTCAAAGAAGTAAAATTTTGAGGCTTCGTTAATTTATCCCGAAGCACTCAAAATCCCTTTATTTCAAACCTTTTTCATCTATTATCCTTGCTTCCTTGACATCGCACTCAACGTGAGATACTTAGGCTATATCCCAATATGTCTATAAATGCTTGTAAAGCACTGTTTTTATATGTTTTAGCACCATTTTATCTACCCAACTATGTGTGTGTTTGATTAGGCTATTTCTAAATCAGTAATCTATAAATAATTTTATTTATTATAGGATGACACTACATTTATTAGTTCCGAACGTTCTTCTGGCAAAGCAATAATTTTCAATTTCAACTCAGAACGTTGATTAACTATTCCAAAATTATTTATCATAGCAATCAGGCTTATAAACGACATAACATTATCTGAAAATCCAGAATCACTAAGATTATTATTGCCTCCTAATAATGGAATACATATTGTTTTACCATGGTTTTCGTTTACAATTCTATTAAGAAACCCCTGAACAGCTTGTATATAAAAGTCTTTAGGTTGATCATTTTTGTTTCTATCAGTAAAAACTAAAAAATATACTGTTTTGTCAACTATTTCTTTCTTAATATACTCACCATACTGAGCGGGTATTATATTATTTTCTGCATCTCTTCTTAAGTGTGCTTTAAGAGATTCTTCCACCTCGACAACATTGTTACTACAGAATTTTTGCACAAACTTTCCAAGTATAGAATCATCAGATATATATTCACCTGTAGGATTTATATCATAATATCTATTAGTTGTTATCACAATATAATCTTCATTAAGCAAATCACCAAATTCAAAATTTACCTTTGATTTTCCTATTGTCTTAATTGTGAATTTTTGTTTATGATAAGAAATAACTAAAGGAATAATAAAAGGCAATACAAAACATAATATAACGAAAATAATTGCCATACAATCACAAATTGGTGCTATTGCAACAATTCCTATTACAGTAGCAAATACACTAAGCCAAAATGAATATCTAGAAATTGCATATTTTATATGATTCATCATAGCCTTTCTCCTTATAAATTACTTTCATGCAAATTTCCTAAAACCCTATTTATTGTAAGTAAGTTTTGATATCTTGATAGCAATCCTTAGTATGATCATTATCTTTCCAAAAAGCCACACGGCACAATTCTTTTACATTATAAGTTCTTAATAAGCTATTATACCAACTTGGTATCCAACTTTCTTGTTTATAAACCGAATTATATACCAAAATTATACTTTTTCCTGTTAATACTGCGTTTGTTATTTCATATTGTAAATAAGACATTTCACGACCTTTAGGAAATGGGTTAGCGAAATTTTTGTTTAAAAAATATTTACAGTATGATTTTTGTTGACCACTATAGGCCGGAGAACATGAGATACTATCGCAAGCGCCAGCTTTTTTACTTGCGGTATTATCTCCAACAACGAAAACAACAACACTGCTTGAATTAATGTACCTTCTACATTCTTCTTTTATATCACATCGACGACAATCTGAATTTTTAGTAACACTTTCATGTACATCATCAGTGCAAATTATATCCACACCATAACGGTTATCATACTTCCATTTTCTTATCCTATCCACCACTTCTTTATCCCAACTATGTGAATCAAATGGCTCTTTCCAATCTGCTGAAACAAATACTCTTTTACTCATCGATATTCTCCTTTTTATATAACCTTTTTGTTATTATCTTTTACATTAAAATTGCTTATATCTTTTTAATTTATAATACATATATCATACTAATTTTTACGTTTCGAACTGAACTTTTCACTTTTCCTCTTTACAATTTCACTTTCACCTTTCACAACATTACTCCTCCGTCCTTTCTCAACCTGCACAGCCTCAAAGACTTCTTTAGAAATAATCGCAGGATTATTGTCCTCTGACAAATATTGAACATCACTGTTACCAGATTTCATCAGCTTAACATCCCCAGTATATTTTTCATTGCTTAGCATCACATCTATGGTTCTTTTACACCATTTTTCTTTTCCTGTAGGAGAAAGAATTTTTCTCTTTTCAAGTTCCTTAACGATACCTAAAACACTCTGTCCACCAAGATATAGTTCAAATATCAGCTTTACATTTTTGGATGTTTCATCGTCAATGATCAATTTTCCTTCTTCATTGTGTTTATAGCCATAGCACTTTCTATCATATAATTTTGACGTTCCAGAAGATGCACGATATTTGGTGCCCATTCTGATATTGTCACTTCTTGATTCATTCTCAGCTTGTGCAAGTGATTCAATAATTGAAACCATCAAATTACAGTCTGTATTTGCAGTATCTAAATCTTCCTGTTCAAAAATAACACGAACACCAAGAGCCTTCAGATTATTAAAGGCATCCAATACTTCAACCGAATCTCTGCCAAATCTACTGATATTTTTCGTGATTACTATATCAATCTTCTTTGAATTACAATCTTCCAACAAACGGCTGAACTCTTTTCTTGATGATCCGGTTTTACTACTTGCAATGTCTATATACACATCTGACAATAACCACTGTGGCATGGTTGATACAACTCTTGTAAGATGAGAAATTTGTGCTGTCAGACTTTGAAGTTGTTCCATACTGTTTGTACTAACACGACAATAAATCCCGACACGCTTTTCCCGTTTCGGAAACCTTGCAGGAATATAATGCACCACTGCATTATCTGACATATCGTTCACCTCACTCTTGGATAATTATCATAAGTGCATTTTTAGACTATGTTGATTAGCCTATTTTGCAGACTCAAATTTATAAACAATCCTATCTCCACAACCTATGCCTTTTCAATCCTGTCAACTCAACCCTCAGATACACAAGCCGTGGATATGTTCGGTTTTCGGCTGTTCTACAGAATTTTTGATTTTCGGATTTTTCCTTGAAAACTCGCCAATCCCTTTATTTCAAGCCTTTTTCACACCTTACTTATCTTCCCTTGACATCAATACTACGCACTCAACGTGCCTTGAAAGTCTAATATTGATGTTATTGTTACAACCATATCACTATGGCAAGAGGGTGGAGTAGGGAATTTGGATATTATTCTTAGATGTGCACTGGCAATAATGTAAGAAGATGTGAAATGTGCAGAATAATTATTGTACATACATATATACTTAAGATTAATAAAATAAATGTATTTGGCAAACTGTTGGTCATCCTATGTGTTTTTTAATAAAATCTTTGAATTTTTTTATATGGGGATCAAGTTGCATTTCCTTATTCGAAAATTGGATTGAATCTGCTGCTGAAATGATGGAATGGTGCAATTGACAGCGATCAATAAATATTTGTTCAATGTTATCAGAATTGAAATACAAAGACAAAAACTCTAAATCATCATGTATGGTATAATACATATCAAAATCCCATTTAGTTTCTGCTATTCTATTTGAAATATTATTAAAAAGATTAAACCAGTCTTCCTTCGTAAAATAAGTATATATTTCTTTGATAATAAATATATTACCATTAGAACGATATCCATACTCACTATTGTGCCGAAGATATGGAATAACAACGTTTGTTATAAAAACAACTTTTACATCATTTGAAATGGAATCCAAGATGTTTAAGATTAGAGCATAACAAGAGTGGGAATGAGGGTCATTAATTATCTTAATGACTTTAGATTCAAAATTCTTGTCATAACCGAATTGTTTTAGATGTTCCAAAAGATCACTATACTTTGTTTCACATCTATCATATATACTATATTCTGATGTATCTATCTTTGATGGATTGCAATTTCCAAGTGCAGCTAATTCATTTTTTGTTGATTCATTTTTCAGTTTATTAATTATTATGCTGTTATAATGATTTAATGTTTCTATTTTGTTTCCGTATCGAGTACTATATTGTTCAATTGAATATTTTATCCATGTATTAACCAATACATATAAACTAATAAGATCTTCGTCGTTTAAAAATAGAACATCAATATGTCGAAACAAAGCCGTAATCAGACATTCTCTCCAAAAAAGAAATTCTTCTGGTGAATTTTTTACTTCAAATAAAGCATCAACATACTCATATCCTAAACATATTGCATCGTCAAATAATACATCTTCAATATTAATTCGATTATCACCCATTTCATTAGCATAGTCATAAATAGTCAGTAATTCCATACCATGTTTTGTTAGCTTATCTTTGCTTTGTGGCAAAATTTTATAGCATTCCAAAAGTCCATTAAGAGAATAATCTTTATGCCCGATATATCCTAACAGTCTTAAATGCATTCTAATTGAAATCTTTTTAGATAGTTCTAATTCACCAAAAAGATCAAGTTGTGCAATTATACTTTGACATATATCTTCAATTGCATCATATTCTTTTTTCCACACTATTCCATCTAATCCGCACCAATGTTCAACAATTTTTAAGAACAAGAATTTGTTGTTTGAAACATAATAGATATATGCCAATTCTTCATAAAAGCGAGCATCCGAGCCAATAAAGATTTCCATAAGATCAGAGCACAATTTCGATATGTCGGGAAAAGTCGGATTATTGATAAAAAACTGTAAAAACACTTTTTTTATGTAGGGCAAGATTTCAAACGCACCAAAATCATTACATGAACCTGTTCCATGTCGATTTAAAAAATAAAAAAGTTCAATTGTGAATGATACTAACTCATCATAAGAAATAGCTTTTGCGTCAAAAAATAATGAAAATATTCTTTTAGCTAATTCTTCCAAAGCATGGGCAGGCTTATATCCTCGACTTTTATCAGTAATGTGATTCTGCTTTAATGTTTCATTATATAAATCAGCCCAATCTATGCTATTATCAACATTAAAAAGGCAGAATAATAACTGAAAATAGCACATTACTCCATGCTTTTTATAATCTAATGTGGGAACAGCTACTAAATCACATAACTCTTCTTTTATCTTATTTTGTATTTGCTCTAATGAAATTCTTCTAAGTTTTAAATAAAAACCTATTTCTGCAAGAGTATGAATAGAAACCTTTGATTTTTCACAAAGGATATTTGCAAGAAACATCACTGCATTATCATCTATAATACCATCATGCAAAATATTGGAAATATAGTTATATAAATCTATTTCAGCATATTTTGTAAAGCATAACGTTTTGTCGATTTCTTCAATACATATATAATTTGTACTTGCTTCTAGCCATCCCGAAACAAAGGCAACATAAAAACTGAAGTCTGGAAGCTGACACATGATATTCGGAGCATAATATCTACAAATATACCCCATTTTTTTACATAATGTTTCATCTAATAATTTAATTACTTTGATTATTGTTTCACATTTCAAATTAGAAAAGTATTCATTGTACAACCTATCGCTCCGACTTGTTTCGTTTTTTGTTAATAAAGTATAAATATCATTTATGATGTTCTCTCTTTGCGAATCAATTCTTAATGTATATTTTTCAGATAAAGTCAAAAAACTTGGCATTCGGTTCTCTATAAATTGATTTTCTTTTTCGTAATATTGTACGCAGTTTATTAGATTTGAAATTGAAGTTGCAACGAGACTCAACGGATGTAAGTATTTAAGTTTCTCAGAACAATTTATTAATTCAGAAACTTGCGAAAATTGTTCTGTTAATTTGTTGATCGTAATATTATAATTTAAAGATTCTATAATGTACTGTGGAGTATAAAATCTAAATATATCATCAATGGATTTTATATCAATTGCTAATGAAAATAGCAAGTCATATTTATACTCAATTAGTGAGTCATTATTTAAAATTGCATCTATAAGCATTTTGACAATAACATTGAAATTACGATTTGCATGAAGTTTATCGCGTAAATATAATCTGAAATCGTTATGAAGAGGAACATATCCAAATGAATCCTTAACAATTAGAGGGTACATCTTATTAAGTGTAAATTCGATTGTTGTGACTGGCAAATTAAGAAGTACAGATAAATTCTTCAATTGATGCTTCTGTGATGAAAAAGCAAAAACAGTTTCTAGTTTAAGCGATTCCAATTCATTTTCAAATACAATTGAATTTAAAATCCACTCATAATACTTTGAAATATATGTGTTTAATTTACAAAGTCTTAGTCGATAAATAATATCATCGTAATCAGCTGGATGATTAATTTTTTTTATCTCATAAATAGCAAATAACACGTTTAGTGTATTATTGCCAACTACAGAAATTATAGATTCGGATAACGTCGACAAATCTATAGAATCAATGGCTATTCTCTCATACTCAATTAATGTACGAATATCTTCAGAACTCAATCCAGGTAAATCATAGAATGACACCTGCGAAGAATTGATTAGACGGCATATATTTTCGTTATCAGTAGGTTGGCCTATTAAAACGAATTTAACATTATTACTAATTTCACTGGGAATAGGTAACTGAGATAGTAAAGATGTTCTTTGATCAGCAGAACGTGCCGCATGATCAATTCCATCGATGAATACATAACATGTTCTGCCTATCTTATTGGCATATATTGGTAAGTATTTCAATGCAATTCGACGTAGTTCAATAACAGTTAAGCGATCAAATATTAATGGGAAGTTTTGTTCGCTAAGAATATTTAGATCTTCAAATTTCTTTTTAATCTGGTTTAATATACTACTCCACAATATTTTGCCACTATAATAGCCATCATCATCAGTAAAACATGGCGAGTCTTTATTAACAGGTAAATATGTGTAATACCTAAAATCGACTATAGATCCTTCAATTTGAGATAAGTAACTTATGAAAGATGTTTTCCCTGTGCCCGGATTCCCTTGAAGAAGTATGATTTTATCATTTGTAGTCTTCAATATATTGATAAACTTTGTTGCAAATTCAATTCTCGAGGGAAATACCGGCTTTGCCGGTAATAGTTCAACTGAGGGAAGTTCAAGATGAGCATTACATAATATCCGATACATATCTTCTCTGTATATTTCTTCTTTTTCCCTTCGTGATGTTGTCCATTGTTCTAATTGAGCAAACAACCTTTCTCTTCCTATACGAATAACATCTTCTCTATCAGTTCCAAGTATTATAGAAAGGAAATTGTTTATTGGAATATCTAATCCTTTTAAGTCACTTTCATTTTTGAACTCAAGAATTTTTAAAAAATCTAGTGAATCAGGTTCTGATAAACCTGTTTTTTCTTTAAACCATTCTATAGCAGATTGCTCAGACGCATTATATCCAGTTAAAATATCATTTTTAATTTTCGGAAGTACTTTTGATACAAAATCTGCTATTGAGCACCTCCCTCCTGTTTCATTAGGCCCAAATGGCTTGTTTGTGGTAATACATATTTTTTCTATTAGATATGTTGTTCTTTCACGAAGCCATTCAGATGCCCATTTATTTAGTTCATTTTCTAAAAAAGAATAATTAAGGTAGCTTTTTTCGTTTTCTGTATGCTTCACTTGAATATTTTTTAATTTTCCATTGTTGTATTTAATAACAACATCATCCAAAGACTGAAAAGCAGAGGATTGAAGAGTCACAGACTCAATTGTCACATCGCTCATCATTTTTAGACATTCTATCAAACCTATTTTCATTTCATACCAATAGGGTGTTTCAATTCCTGAATCAAGCATAGTTCTCCTCCAATTTTTCTAAAGCAAGTTGACATATGTTATATGCATATTTCTTTATTTCAAACAGAGAAAAATTCATATGGTAACCATTTATTAGTGCGTCTATAGTATACTTAAATTGTATTTCATAGTCTTTAGACATATAGTCGAATTGTATCAAACTATAAATATTATTTGAGAATGAATAAAGTTCTGAAATATTTACAGGAAAAACCAAACTTTTTCCTTGAGCAATAAACGGCGTAAGTAGCTTTTTATTTTTAATTATAAACTCACAAACAAGTGTTAACGGATCAATTTTCTTTCTTTCATGCTCTTCTATTTGACCATTCAAGTAGAAAAATGAGAAGGAAAGATTCACTGGTTGCTCATTACAAACATTATATTTTTCGATTTCTTGTACAAAATGAGAGTTTAATAATATCAGTATTGCTTCTGGAATGATTACATCATAATTTTGAACATCTATTAAAAATACACTTTGAAAAAAATTATCGATACAATAATTGCCACAAATAATGTAATATTTCTTGATCACCGAAATTGATTCACGGGAAAAGTAAGCTAGACCGTTATTTTTTATTTGTGATATATTTCTAAATGAATTGCTTTGAATATCGTATACTTGTATCATTTATGTTATCTCCTTGCTTGTCTGCAAACTCAATTCAAAATTATCTATCATTATTATACAGCATGTATTCTGAAAAAGCAAGCCATTTCTCAAATATATGAAAAACTCCTATCAGCCGGAGACCACTACATCACAAACTGATAGGAATAGAATATATTACTCTATTTCAACTGCAACACCAGACTTGAACTCAAGCACTAAGTTTTATCATCACACACGATCACTTCCCCAAGCTGTAGTCGCAATATTATGTATTGATAGTTAACCTATCAATACAATCTTTCAGCCACCATAAAGAAATACCGATATATGCTGGCTTTTTGTCTTCGATCTTTAAAAGTTCTCGATATAGATGCGTACAACTTTCTAACAGAGAATTCCCTGCTTCAACCTCAGATAAAATAACTGCTTGGATTTCATCTAAAGCCCTTTTACGTTCTTTAGGTAGTTGTACAGAATCACGCATACAATTGAGGTTCAGCGTAATAGTCAAATCTTTATTGATATCTGAATCTAATGCAGCAATCATCCCATCTTCAGTATAATAAATGGTCGAAAGCGTTTCTGGATTTAAAGGATTTACAATCAACTTTTTGTTTCCACGGCTTGCATCACAAGTAAGTTTTTCTTCTTTACCTTTAGAACAACCATTCTGATTTCCGGAACAAACAGCAAGAAAATTACCATAATCAAGGGCACCGTATGAACCGCATGTTTCACCATGTTCCCCATTTCTTGCATTCCAATGTTCGATTTTTACATGAGGGAGTCCCTTGCGTTCGTCAGGGATTCTTCTCATACAGTATGCACAGATATGCCCCTGTTCTTTTAAAAGCAGTTCAATAATGTCTCCTTTTAAAGGATTTCTCAAAGTATCATAAGCTTGCTTCGCCGTAAGCCCTTGAGCAACTGCATCCTGTTGAAGTTTTACAAGGTCAGGAGGTGCAGACAATTTTTTAATCTCGATCATTTTTTCTTCCCCACCATCAATTCAGCAAGTGTCAGTTTGGTGTAGCACGCAGAAAGTTCTGAATCATTTGTGCCTATCTCCTTTTCAATTTCAGAAATAACTAACCTTGCTTCATCAAGATCATAAGCATTCAATGCATTATAAAACTTTGAAAAAAGGTTTTTTACTAAATCAGGTCTTTCCGATGAACCCATTACACCACTGTGAATCGTATTGCTGTCTTTTCCGTAGACTTCACCAACCGGAGCAGATGCATTGTTATTTTCCAGTACAATTAGATTTTCACTTTTAACTGAACTGATAACAGATGATGCATGAGTAGATACAATAAACTGAATATGAGGAAAAATGCTTGTCAAATCTCCAAGAATTCTCTTTTGCCATTCCGGATGCAAATGAAGGTCAATTTCGTCAATGATCACCACTCCAGGTGCATCAAGAACTTTCTCTCTCAACTGTGGGTTAAGCTGTGCCATACGATAGGCAATATCTGTGATAAGACTAATGGTGCATTTATATCCATCACTCATGCGATTCAATGGAAGAATAACCTCTTGATCATCCTTTTTATACTGAATATCAAGATCATTATTATCAAAATTGTAAGATACAGTCACATCATTACTCTCAATAAGGAGCGAAATGCATTTCTCTATAGCCATAATAACGGCATCGAAAGCAGCAGTTCCTGTTTTCTTTTGCAATTTTTTTGATGTTTCCTTGTTAAGCCAGTTCATGATTAACTTATCATTTGCTGCACTATCCATGCAGTCGATATAGCCATTCGTTCTTGAACTGTTCAAGAGAACATCCTCTTTTTTTTCACGATGCTGCAACCAAAGGCGTCCTGTACCATAATAGGCAACTAAAGGAAGTACTACTGTTGTATCACCTTCAATAATTCTTTTTTGATATTCATTTGTAATTGCAGTAATCTCCTTTGCAGATGCAAGTGTACATCTTCCAGTTGACTTTGTCAGCGTTCGCTTCCAATGCACTTTTCGATTATTAACAAATCCAGTTGATGACAATATCACAGGGTATACAGAACTTATATTTAACGAATCTCCAAATATATTTGTTACAAGTCTTGCATCCTCTTTTTTTATTCCATAATTGCCGATTCCATCAAAAGACGACGGGAAAGTCCCAACTGAAATTGCTACAGCATCTAAAATTGTAGATTTACCACTTGCATTTTTTCCCACAATCACTGTGAGCTGTTCGTGAAATTTTAATTCTAAGTTTTCAAAGCACCGGAAGTTTTGTAATTTTATAGATTCGATTCTCACGAGCTACACCTTCTTTCAAGCTACCTTTTTATTATACCACACCAGAACAATTTTATCAAGATTGATCCAAAAGTTCATCGCTTATGATGCAGCACCTCCGTTTTTTCTTAGTATACCATAAATTTAAGGAGAAATCAAGACAACAATGCCATTATAAAATCTAAAAATCCTCCCCTGCTTTTATATTTTGCAAAGGAGGATTTTTGAAGTGGTTCACTTTTCAATGGAAACCGCGACACCTGATTGAAATGTAAAATTCAGTCGATCGGAAGAAACCGTTACTTTTGCAAGTAGATGCCGAACCAGTGTTTCATCAAATTCGGTAATGTGATGCGGCTGAGCAACCAAAAATTCCTGCAGTTCCCGCATACGGTCTTTCTGCTCCTGTTGAGAAACATTTTCTCTTAAAGCCTGTTCCTTTTGCTCTCGCAGCCGAAAGATCTCCTGTGCTATCTCCTCATAATCCTCATGCCGTTCTGCACATTCGATCAACTTTTTCTGAAGAACATCTAACTTTCTCTGTATTTCCTCGGGCAGATTGGATTGTTCCATTTCAATCACTTCAGCCATATTTCCCTGTAAGATAGAAAAGTATGTTTCACTGCCTCCTGTCAATTGATTCAAAGCATCCACAAAGGCTTGTTTCAAAGATTCCTCATAGACTGTCCGTGCATGACACGCTCCTTTTTTCTCCAATCTGGTCATGCATCGCCACACCACAGATTTGCAGCCTCGGTTATTCCAATGGATTCTGCGGAATTGTTCCCCGCATTCAGCACAGTAAAGCAAACCAGTAAAACAGTGGTTTGCACTAAATCCACGCCGTCTGCCCATACAATCCACCTGTGAACCACGCCTTGCAATTTCCTCCTGCACCTGTAAGAACAATGCTCTGGGAATAATTGCCTCATGATCGTCCTCCACATAATACTGCGGCATTTCACCGTTATTTTTAATGCGTTTTTTCTTGAGAAAATCCACAGTATATGTTTTTTGCAGAAGGGCATCTCCCATATACTTTTCATTTTCCAGAATTAACCGAATCGAACTGTCATGCCATCGGGTATTCCCTCTTGCTGTTTGGATACCGTCCCGTTCCAGTCCTCTTGCAATCTGCTGACAGCTTGCTCCCTCCAGATACTCCCGATAGATTCGTTTTACCGTTTCCGCTTGTTCCGGATTGATCACAAGATCTCCGTTTTCGTCCTTATCATACCCCAGAAAACAGCTGGCATTGACCATCACCTTTCCCTGTTGAAACCGATACTGCATTCCCAGTTTGACATTCTGACTCAGAGATTCTGATTCCTGTTGTGCCAGAGATGCCATAATGGTAATCAGCACTTCCCCTTTCGCATCCATTGTGTTGATGGACTCTTTTTCAAAATAGATTGGAATGTTTTGTGCTTTCAGCTGTCGGATATAATTCAGGCAATCTACTGTGTTTCTGGCGAATCGGCTGATGGATTTGGTAATGAGCATATCAATCTTTCCGTCCATGCAGTCCTGAATCATCTGATGAAACTGTTCCCGATGTTTTGTGGAGGTTGCACTGATGCCGTCATCGGCATAGATTCCAGCAAAGACCCATTCCGGATTCCTGTGAATGACTTCCTCATAATGTGCAATTTGTGCCTGATAGCTGGTTGCCTGTTCCTCTGTATCCGTGGAAACACGGCAATAGGCTGCCACACGAATCTTTCGAGTTTCCTGTGACGCTACAGCATGATTTCTTTGCTTTCGGGGTGGAATTGTAGTGACCTTTGGCATTGTTGCATTACTCCTTGTTTTGTATCAAATGATAAAGATATTCTGCCTGCTGAAATGGCGTATTTCCATCTAATTCTGGTATTTGCTGCGGCAGTTCCAGCGAAAAGCTTGTCTGCGGAAATACTGGTTTTCTTCTCGTTCTTCCCATTCGCTGCATTGCATTGGCACGATGCTGCCACTCTGCATTTGCTCGAGCATATGTTTCTTTGTCCAGAATTGCCGGATAAAAAGCATCTCCAAGGTAGCATTTTCGCTGCATCATTCGACGAACAGTGCTATGTGCCATGGGATGACCTGCTGCTCTTGCTGCCGACTGTAAACTCATACCGGCAATATAATTTTGAAAAATAAGGCGAATCTGTGCTGCCTCTTCCGGTATAATCACAGCAGCACCGTTTTCAATTCGGTAGCCATAAGGAATCTGTCCCATCAAATTTCCTCCTTTAACAGCAGACCGCATTTGAGCCGAAATCCAATATGATTCCGATCATACAGAATTATTTGTTCTGCAAATGCAGAAAACCATGTCTCCTGAAATTCTGTCAACATTGCAGAATCCTGCTCTGTAAATCGCAGCAGCTGCTTTAATTCTGCAATTATCTCAGTTTCTCCATGTGTTTCCTGTTCCAACTGTGCAATTTCCATACGGCAGGACTCCGCTTGTTTCTGCAAAGCATTCATTTCCTGCCGGAATAAAACAGGATCTACAACCTTTTGTGCATACAAACGGTGCAGTGTGTTTCTCTTTTCAGCATGAGATTCCAGCTGCTTTTGCAGTTCCTGCATTCGCTGGACATTTTCATCATTGCTGTTCGCTTTCAGCTGTTCTAACAATGGTTTCAAAATGTGCTTTCTGCTGAAAATCAGTTTGTTCAACATCGTAACAAAAGCGGCTTTCAATACATCCTCCCGCACATATTTCATAGGGCATTTTTGAGCACTTTCAATATGAGCCGCACACGTCCATGCAATTTCATTGCCGCTGTGGATCCTGCGTTTGCAAGTGCTGCCGCATTTGCCGCAAATCACCTTTCCGGAAAAAGCATATCGCTTTTGATATTTTCCTGTACCACACACAATGCCTTTTTCGGCAGCTCGCTGTCGAATGACTGCATTTGCTTTTGCAAAAGTTTCCCGACTAACAATTGGTATGTGGTGATCTGAAAGAAGATAACATTCCACTTCTCCATGATTTTTGTGCCGATGAAAATGTACATCGGTATACGTTTTCTGCAGCAAAACATCTCCCACATATTTTTCATTCGCAACAATTCCACGAATCGTAGCATCACACCAATGACGTCCATTCTTGAAAGGGATCCCCTGCTGTTCCAACAGATCTGCAATCTGACAAGAACTTTTTCCGGATAACAAAGCAGAAAAAATGTATTTCACAATTTCTGCCTCCTCAGGTTCGAGAACCAGCTCTCCCCTGTCATTTCTGCAATACCCGTAAGGGAAAGACGATGACACATAGGTACCGTTTTGAAACCGGTGCTGTACCGACCACTTCTCATTTCTGGATATGGATAAAGATTCTTCCTCTGCCATGCTGCTGAGTATCGTCAGAAACAATTCGCTTTCCATACTGCCGGTGTCTATGTTTTCTTTTTCAAAGAAAACGGAAACCCCAATTCCTGATAGTTCCCGAACAAGAGCGAGGCACTCCGCCGTATTTCTGGAAAACCGACTGATGGATTTCACCAGAATGCGGTCTACCCTGCCCATGCGGCAAGCCTGTAAAAGGTCTTGCAGTCCAGGACGAATTTCTGCTTTTGTTCCAGTAATGCCAGCATCATAAAAGATACCCGCAGATTCCCACTCTGTATGCAGTTTGATCCACGCCGCATAATGTTCTTTTTGTGTTCCCAGACTTTCTATCTGGTCATCATGCTCTGTGGAAACACGGCAATAAGCCGCTACACGACATTTTCGATGAACAGTTGCGGAGCGATTTGCCTCAATTTTGGTAATAGTTTTCATGCTTCTGCACCTCCTTTTGACGTGTCCATATTACCTCTTTTTCGGCGGAATTGCAAGCGTTTTCGGCAATAAGTCCACGTAAATCGGAGAGAAAGAATGCCGATTTTTGAGCGTTAATTTGTCATATTCCTCAAAGGAAATCAAACCGGAATGGTATAACGCATCAGTCAGCTTTTGAGCACGGTGGTAATTCAGTTCATCCATCAATTTTTGTTGTTCCATAAAAGAATCCTCACTGATTGAAATTATCCCAAGAAACATAACCGGTCACATACTGTCCCACTGGTGTCTTTCCGCAGAACTCCGGCTTTGTGGTGATACGATAACGACCGTTCTTGCAGGCAATGCCATCATACAGATAGTAAGTACCGCTGATTCTTCTGGTTACAGATGTAGTTTCTGCACTGGCGAACAGCGGCGTGTTGGCACGAATGGCAACCTTCTGCCCCTTGGTGAACTTACCGCCATTGGTGTAAACCGCATTTCCGTTAGCATCAAATACAGAATATCCGACCTTGCAAGCTTTTTTTGCATTTTCTAAGGAAGAATATGCCCCCAGCTGTGACTTCGCATCCGTCCAAAACTTTCTCACTCGGTAAAGCTGCTTTGTAGAAAGTGCAGAAGAGGAACCTGCATTCAAATAAGACTGTACCTTTTTCTTGAACTCCGCCCAATGGGGCAAAATGTATGCCGGACACATCTTGTACCGATTGTACATGGTATTCAGCTGGTCAATCGTTCCGTTTCGTCCGTCACGAACATTGAGCCAGTGGGTATGCGTGTAGAGATGGTTGATGTCCAATCCATACTGTTTTAATAACGCTGCGGCAAGTTTCGCACAGTTGTCTTCCGACTTCTTATCCGTAGAATTATACGCAGAGGACATAATGCACTCAATGGCAATGGTTCTTCTGTTGCCATTCCCAGAGCCATCAGCAGCGTGCCAGCCGCTCAGGCTGTGGGGCAGATTCTGCCATGCACACACGTTATCCACATAATAATGAACTCGCACATCCCTCATGTTGTTATTGACCGTCGCCCTTGTGTACTGTTCCGCAGGAGTCGTTCCGCTTGCTACGGTGATCCAGTCTGTGTTGTGAACAGTCACACCAATGATTTTCCCTGCCATGGAAACAGAGGGCATATCGATGTGGTTGGGATTGTGTTTGGTAAGTAAATATTCGTTGACGGTGACACCGCCAAATGTCGTTGTTGCATCTGGTCTTAAAATAGTCATATTACTTTTCCTCCTTGTCGGTCGTTTCGTCCGTTCTGCCGATTTTCGTTTGCAGAACATCGATTGCTTTTTGGATTGCAGGCGGATACGGAATCCCCATTAAACTTGTATTTTCCACGATGGAAAGCAGTTCGTTCAGGCAAAAGCTGATGCAGACAGCATCCCGGATGTAGTTAGTATTCAGCAGAATATCCATCCGAACTGCAACGACGATCAGCATTAAAGTGCAAACCTTTTTC
>OJMP01000662.1_pt1 | contig 30440 bp, 28 predicted proteins | sample 1597311 | NCBI WGS metagenome assembly OJMP01 (sample SAMEA2452134, study PRJEB22498) | human gut metagenome | biome: human feces; feature: human gut; material: feces | place: Australia | collected 2012 | reverse complement strand
CTGGGTCAGACGCAGTCCGAAGAGCCGGTTCATTCCAAACAGAACCGCAGCTGCATTCGAGCTTCCTCCTGCAAGACCGGCAGCTACCGGAATGTGCTTATTCAGCGTGATCTGAACCCCTTCTTTCAGATCAAATTCATCCATCAGAAGCTGTGCTGCTTTATAAGCGATATTGCCATCCCCGGTTGGAAGAAACTTCAGATTTGTTGTCAGTGTAATTCCAGGTTCTTTCTTCTTCACAATCTTCACTTCATCATACAGATAAATAGACTGCATGACCATTCTGACATCATGGTATCCATTCTCGCGTCTTCCAAGCACATCCAGGCCTAAATTAATCTTGGCAAGTGCTTTTAATTCAATTTGATTCATCCTGTGTACCTCCATCGCTGTTTTCTAAAGAACCAGATGTGAAAATTTACACAAATGTATCTTGTATACATAGTACTTACAGTATACTCATATTTTCTTTAAAAATCAACAATTTATCCCCTATTTTCACATTTTCATTTTCCAATTCGTTTACATTCATAATCCCCTCAACTGTAGTCATATACTGTTTCGCCAACTCCCAGAGATCTTCTTTCTCCTGCACAATATGACCAACGATTCCCGGCCTCTTATCCATCTGTTCAAGATCCAGCGGTTTCTCCATGACAGACACGATTGTCTGAAGTTCTACCTCCCGCCGTAAGAATGCATCAAATGCAAGAATTGCTCTCACTTCTACAGCCTCACTGCCCGCCATAGACACCTGGATCTGATCCACATGATGACTCATCGTACACCGTACATTTTCCGGAAGATCGGAACATTCGATCAGATGTTGGAATGGTATCATCCCCTGCCAGCTTCCATATGGTCTTGCATCATCCCCTCGCAGGTAAAGAAAGTTAAGATGTAGGATTCCTTCTATTTGGATTCCTTCTTCTCTATACTCCGTATGCTCTATCTGGATTTCCCCTCTGCTGCAGAGTACTTGAAGTACATCATCTTTTAATTCTGGAAGTGAAAGCCGTTCCGTTAGTTTATATCTGGATTGGTTCTGCATTAAAAGCTCTTCAAAAACCGTCTCTTGTTTCTCCGGAATACACTGCTCTTGCAAAGAGTAAATATCTTCTAACAACTCCATCTCCTGCTCTTCGTAAAAGTTCATCCGCAGCAGTAATGTCCCTTCAATCCCAAGGATCCGCATCTCACCGTCCTCATCCATACGGATATCAACCAGTGTATCCTCCAGCGTATGTTCCACAGAATAAAACATTCCTTCTGTCAGGCCATTGCAAAGAAGTTTTCCTTCATATGGAATCACCTGACTGACCCAGTCTGCCTTCGATTCTTCTGACAGATAGAGACAGAACACCTGTAGTTCTCCTCTGACTGTCACCTCATCTGTCCCCGGTCGCAGTTCTAACTTTCTGCCGCTCACTTCGGACAACAGAATCTGGCTGATACTCTCCTTCGTTCCCGGTAAAGTAATCTCTTCTTTTATTCTATAAGTGTCTTTTTTTGTGTCTGACAATCCAAGCAGACGAAACTTTTTCATTTTTTTATAAACAGCATGTTCACTTTCCACATCTTCCGTAACTTCTTCACTTATCATCTGAGTTCTTCCAATTTCAAGTTCTGTCAGCAGATGCAGGCTCAGCTTTCTGGAATGCACCATTGATACACTGAACTCTGTTCTGAGATTTTTCAGGAAATATTCTTCCTCTCCCGGTTGTTCTACATATACCATTTCTTCAAATGGAAGCTTTCCTTCTAAAACTGCCGGTTGCGGATCCAGAGAAGCTGTCATGTACAAAATCTTAAATAGAGCTTTTCCACTGATTTTCAGATAATTCTCTACAAGCTTCATGTCTTCCGTCTTCACACAGACTGTCCCTTCAATTACATTTCCCACATCCTCCTTCACATCCGGAACGTTATAGTCTTCGTCCAGCTGAAACTGATCGTAAATACATTTTCCCTCATGCATCAGGCGTATCGCTCTCTTCACAATTTCCATCCTGCTCCTCCTCAATCAAACATAACCTCTTTTTCTGTTTCACTGATTTCCACGACTATGTATGGAAATGTCGTGATTTCTTTCGTCTCTTCACCAGTTGCCGGTCCCATCAGACTTGTATGCAAACAAACTGTATGCTCCGTTTCATAAAGTTCCTTCACCTCAATAGTATATCCTGTCGTCGGACATGCACCGTATCCTTCTGCAAGATATGTCTTTCCCTGATCCGAATAAACAAAATGAAATGCTTTCTTTTTTAACTGACCGAGCACTTCTGTCATCTCCTCCGGAAGATGCTCCTGGTCGATCAGAATATATTCCAGATCTTTTCGTTTTTGCTCTTTCTCAATCCTGGTAATACATCCGCTTATAAAAAAACAGACCCACAGTAGAAACACAGCTAAAATGCCCTTTTGTTTTTTATTTTTCATTACAATATTCCAGATACTGTAAACAGTAACGCCATCCGGATTTTTTATTTCCCTTCAATCTATGCATCAGTTGTATTTTTTATGCTGCTACGGTATAATAAAGCTACATGCGCCAGTAGTTATTTTATATTATGGCGACTCTATTATTCTTAAGATAAAGAAAGGATATTATATGTTTCGATTTATTTTTGTTGCAATTTTTCTAATTCTTTACCTGATTCTTTCTATTCCTGTTTTCTTTGTGGAATGGCTGATCGGTAAATTCAACCCACATGCGCGTGACATCAGTTCTCTGCGTATTGTCCAGTGGGGATTTAAAGTGATTTTGAAAATGACCGGTGTGAAAGTTACCGTGATCGGTGAAGAAAATGTACCGAATGAACCTGTTCTCTTTATCGGAAACCACCGCAGCTTCTTTGACATTCTGCTCACTTACAGCAGATGCAGGAATCTTACAGGTTATGTGGCAAAGAAAGAGATGGAAAAGATTCCGCTTCTTTCTACTTGGATGCGTTTTGTCTATTGTCTTTTCCTTGATCGTGAGAATCCAAAGGAAGGCCTTAAGACAATCCTGCAGGCAATCGATTATGTAAAGAACGGTATCTCTATCTGTATCTTCCCTGAAGGTACAAGAAATAAAGGTGAAGAATTAAGTCTTCTTCCTTTCAAAGAAGGTGCTTTCAAGATTGCCACAAAAACCGGCTGTCCGATCGTACCGATTTCTATGAATAATACTGCTGAAATTTTCGAAAATCATTTTCCAAAGATCAAGAAAACACATGTTGTTCTCGAATACGGTACTCCGATCTATCCAAATGAACTGGATAAGGATGTCAAAAAACATATCGGAAGTTATGTAGAGAATATTGTTAATGAGACAATTCATAAGAATGCGGAATTGCTTAAGAACTAAATTTGCATTTTTGCAATTCCTCTCAGTGACATGCTATATTATGTTAAAAATCAGATCTGTATAATCGAAGTGGGAATTATCTGAAAACAACTTGTCAGACAATTCCCACTTTTCATTATTCCGGATATACAAGATGACGGTCATTCACCAATGCATCTTTGTATTTCTTAATATAATACTTCGCCATATCAAGGTTCTGCTCCTGATAGTTGCCACACTGCTCCGGTGCAGCTCCCGGAATCTCTCCTTCAAATCCGATAATGAAATCACACATCTCAAGAACAAGATCCAACACATCCTCTGAATCCAGATTTCCAAACATAACAAGATAGCATCCTGTTCTACATCCCATTGGTCCAAAGTAGATCACGTCATCCTTCTTCTCACTGTTGCGGAGATAAGTCGCTGCCAGATGCTCGATCGTATGAAGTGCCGGAGTATCCACAACCGGCTCTCTGTTCGGTGCTGTGATTCTCAGATCAAATGTTGTTGTGACACAATCTCCTTTTGCGTCTCTTCTTGAGACATACAATCCCGGCATCAGATCCAGGTGGTTGATTGTAAAGCTTGCAATTCTATCCATGGTAAATTCTCCTTTTTCAACTTTTCATTTTTAACCAGTATAACACAGATTAACAGTGACAACTAGCTTAAACGAGCGACAGCTCATCAATCTTGCGGAGTTCTTCTTCTGTAAATTCTGTATTCTGTATTGCCTTGATATTATCCAATATCTGTTCCGGTTTTGATGCGCCTACAAGAACGCTTGTTACAATACCATCCTTCAAAATCCAACTCAATGCCATCTCTGCCAATGTCTGACCTCTTCCGGCTGCTAGTCCGTTCAATTCTCTGATTTTCACAAGTTTTTCTTCTGTCAGAGCAGATTTCTTCAGGAAACGTCCGTCTGTCATAATTCTGCTGTCTTCCGGGATTCCTTTCAGATAACGGTCGGTAAGAAGTCCCTGCGCCAGCGGACTGAATGCAATAATTCCCTTCTCCAGCTTCTTCGCAGTGTCTTTCAATCCATTTTTCTCAATTGTTCTGTCAAAGATAGAATATCTGTTCTGATTGATCACAAATGGACACTTCAAGTCTCTTAAGATTGCCTCTGCCTTTTCCAATGTTGGACCGTCATAATTTGAAAGCCCCACATAAAGTGCTTTTCCTGACTGCACTGCACTTGCAAGTGCTCCCATCGTCTCTTCCAACGGAGTCTCCGGATCCATCCGGTGATGATAGAAGATATCTACATAATCCAGCCCCATACGCTTCAGACTCTGATCCAGACTAGAAAGAAGATATTTCCTGCTTCCCCAGTTTCCATAAGGGCCTTCCCACATATCAAAACCGGCCTTTGTGCTGATCAGAAGCTCATCTCTATACACGCCAAGTTCTTCTTTCAGAATCTTACCAAAATTCTTCTCCGCACTTCCATAAGCAGGTCCGTAATTATTTGCCAGATCAAAGTGTACGATTCCATTATCAAACGCTGTGAAAAGGATTTCCTTCATATTCTCATAAACACCGGTATCTCCAAAGTTGTGCCACAATCCAAGTGAAATTGCCGGGAGTTTTAATCCGCTCTTTCCACAACGTACATAAGCCATTTTCTCATATCTGTCATTTGCTGCCTGATACATGTTTCTCTTCCTCTCTTTCGTAACGTAAAACAGGTGATAAAATAGTTCTCTGTCTATTCTACCACCTGTTTTCATTATTTAAAATAAATTTTCGTAACTGTTCTATTTACTCCTCAGAGAACTGATCCTTTCCAGCAGAACACAGAGGACATTCAAAATCTTCCGGTACATCTTCCCACTTTGTTCCAGGTGCGATACCGCCTTCCGGGTATCCCTGCTCTTCATCATATTCCCATCCACATAAATCACATACATATTTCATAATTCCATATCTCCTTTTCTTTTCATCTTTGTTTTTATAATTATTCCTGACCTTGCATCCATTCACTACACGACAAGATCAATGAATCATTACCACTAATTTTCAAAAATCGGTTCAAAATCGCTGACATCATGTCCGCAGATTGGACAGATATAATCTGCCGGAAGTTCACTGCCTTCATATACATAATTACAGATCTTACATCTCCATCCAACGATCTTCTTATCCTGAGGTATCTCTTTCTTCTTTGGTTTTACGCGATTCTGATAGTCGGCGTAAGTAAGCGGTGCATTCTCATTCAGCAGTTTTGCATCTGTTACTTCTGCAATGAACAGAGTGTGTGTACCGAGATCCTGCTGTTCCAGAACCTTACCACTGATCACGGCGCATGCCTGATATCCCATATATGGAATATTATTCTGATCTACCGGTAACGTAAGATCTTTCATCTTATCCACATCTCTTCCTGACTGGAATCCGAAATGCTTAATCGTCTCAAAGGAACATTCTACATCCAACAGACTCAGTGCAAAAATTCCGCTTTCTTTGATCAGATCACAGGTATAATTACTGTTCAAAACAGAGATCGCAATTCGAACTGGGTCATTCGCTACCTGCATACATGTATTGGTAATACAGCCATTTACTTTCTCACCGGAACGTGTGGATAACATAAATACTCCATAAGACAAATTATAAAGTGCTTTTTTCTCCATGTGATAACCTCCTTTTTATTTTAATAATAATTACTATTATTATATTTTTAATATAGCTTATTTTCTCGCTATTGTCAACTGTAACTTTTATTTTGTCCAGTTTTTCTTTAAATTTTATCCTGTTTTTATTTGAATTTTCAGACAATTCTTTTTTATTTATGCTATACTAGCATTATAGTAACTCGTTAACAGCAGCATTTTGTAAAGGCAGGGATGATTATGAATTTAAACTATCTTGAAGAAACAATTAGAACATCTAAGTATCTTGTTTGTCTCGCCGGAATGGAATTTATGAGAGAGCAAAATGTCGCATATCATCGAGACAGCGACGAATCCTATCGGATTGAAGAAAAGTATGGCTACTCTCCGGAAGAATTATTCAGTGCCCGTATGTTTAACACACATGCAGAATTATTCTATGAATATTATAGAAATGAAATTCTTTCCAAACATCTAGAGGCAGGAAAGGGAAATGAAGCACTTGCAAGATTAGAAGAGGCAGGATATTTAAAGACAATCATTACAAAAGGCATCTATAATATGCCTCAGAAAGCCGGCTGTAAAAATGTGATCAATATGTATGGAAATATTTATGAAAATAATGCGTGTCCACGTTGCGGAAAGATTTTCCCGATTGAATATATCAAAAACAGTGATAAAGTTCCTCTTTGTGATGTGTGTAAATCAACTGTGATTCATCCTGGAGTTTATTTACATGGTGAAATGCTCAGTAATACTGTCATTAGCCATGCTGTGGAAGAAGTTGCTAAAGCTGATACGATTCTCGTTCTCGGAATGAACCTGAATTCCAGTCTGTGCAAAGATATGCTTCCGCATTTCACAGGTAAAGATTTGATCGTAATCCACAAGGAACCACATTATCTGGATGAAAAAGCAACCGCAGCTTACCATGGAGCAGTCAGTAAAATTCTTCCAGAAGTTGCAGAAAGCATACTGGATGCATAATTTTCCAATATTAACACATATTCTTAAAATACGAATCTCCAGTAGAAATCAGTATTTTTATACTTGAACTTCTTCTGGAGATTCGTATTTTTTCTAGATAATATTCATATTTTACAGTTCACCACATCCCAGAATCTCTTTAATCTCCGAAATTGTCTTCTTCTGTTCTCTTAACCGGCGAATCTGCACAATCCTTTCTAAGCTCTCAACTCTGCGGTATCTTCTGGTCAGATTCTCTTCTGCCTGCTCGAACGGCAGCATTCCTTCCTCTGTATAAAACTTCAAAGTACTGTAACGCACTGCCGTAAGCCGCACAAGCTCTCCGATTGTCACATATTCTGCCTGCTCTATTACTTCCATGCTTCTCTGTCTTGACATCTGCTCACCTTTTCTACTGTCTACATAATTAGTATTTCAGTACTTTCTTCCTACTGCCAGTATGCCGGTACCAGGTTGACTCCCTGAATCGGTACTTTATATGCTGTTTTCGTCATTGGGAAGATACGGTAATATATATTGCCTATTTTTAGTAAAGTCTCACTGCCTACTCTGATCTCCTCTACCGCAAAGCCTTTTTTCTTCAGATATTCTACAGCCGCAGCTCTTCTGTCTGCCACATTAGTTCCAAAAATAACCATATCAATAAATACAGATTTTCTTCTGTCAAGATACGGGAATACAAGATTAACACCCTCTAAATATGGATTCTTAAGCAGTTTGCTCTTAGTCTTCACAAACCGATTCATAAATCCTTCAAAAACATTATGAAATTCTGCTTCCCATAATGCACGGTACTTCTCATCCTGAACGGCAGCTTCTGTCATACGCTCTTCTACACGGTTCTGCTCTGATACAGAAAATAAGTCATGGATACAGCCACTTTCACGGAGAAGCCATAAGAGAACCGCATCTTCCAGACTAATTGGACCATCCTCTAGAATCTCTGCACGAAGTCCTTCTTTTATTCTGATATAACTTGCCTCATCACTAAGGTATGCCTTTAGTTCAACACCTGATGTATCATAATTCATATCACAGCCCAAAATATCCGGTACTTCCTTTAGAAGTTCTTCTGCTTCCAAAACAGCAGCCACTTCTTTCTCAATCTGAGTCTCCTCTTTTTTCTTTAATGTTTTTGCCATCTGTACCGCTTTCTGCAGTTCTGCAGAAAATTCTGAAAATGAATCCGCATCTGCTTTTCCTAATTTTGTCTCCAACACCCGCGCAGCCGAAACAGCTCTCAATACAGCACTTTTTGCCACGCTTGGATGAATACTCTCCTGTCCGTCCAACGCAAGTAATGCATATTGCTGAGATAATGTAAGATCTTTCATACCTGTCTTTCTCTCTTTCCTCTTATTTCCTGATCGCCATTTTTATTTTTACTTACTACTTACTACTTAGAAAATATCATGCAGTACGCAAACTGTCAAGTTGTTACCTATTAACACAATAATTCAAGAATGCCAAACTGACCTTTAAGACATTTTCAAGTCTTCAACTATTGAAACGTACACCATATAATGCTATCATTAATAATTGGCACTTTAAATGAATTTTTAGTAATAACAGGAGAATATATGAACCAAAAAACAGCTTCTGCCCCTGCAGCAGAAAACAAAATGGGAACCATGCCGATCGGCAGACTCTTGTTCAATATGTCTTTACCGATGATGGTTTCCATGCTAGTGCAGGCACTTTATAATATTGTAGACAGTATCTTTGTAGCAAAACTGTCAGAAAATGCTCTTACCGCAGTTTCTCTTGCCTTCCCGTTACAGATGCTGCTCATTGCAGTTGCAACCGGTACCGGCGTTGGTATGAATGCACTTCTTTCCAGAGCACTCGGAGCAAAAAAAACTGACGAGGCAAATAAGATTGCATCTAACGCAGCTTTTCTTTATATCATAAGTTATATTGTATTCCTTATCCTTGGATTTACAGTTGTAAAACCGTTCTATGCAAGCCAGATTGGAAATGCAGACGTTGAGATCATGGAAATGGGAATTGATTATCTGAGCACTGTTATGATCTTCTCTATGGGACTGCTGGCACAGATTTGCTTTGAACGACTGCTCACTTCCACAGGAAGAACCATTTTCAGTATGACTTCCCAGTTATGTGGTGCGATTACGAATATCATCCTTGACCCGATCCTGATCTTTGGTCTGATTGGTTTCCCGAAGATGGGGGTTACAGGTGCTGCCGTGGCTACGGTCATCGGACAGTGTGTCGGAGCACTTGTTTCATTTACATGTAATCATAAATTCAACCCGGATGTAAGGCTTCAGTTCCGTGGTTTCCGTCCGGACGGAAGAATTATCAGAACAATTTATGCAATCGGTATTCCATCTATTATCATGCAGTCGATTGGTTCTGTTATGACATACTCCATGAACCGTATCCTGATCACATTTTCATCTACTGCAACTGCCGTATTCGGAGTGTATTTCAAACTGCAGAGCTTTTTCTTCATGCCTGTCTTCGGTTTGAATAACGGTATCACTCCGATCATTGCATTCAACTACGGTGCACAGAACAGAAAACGTATGGTCAAGACAATCAAACTCAGTATGGCAACAGCATTTTGCATTATGCTCTTCGGATTCCTTTGCTTTGAATTAGTTCCACAGGTACTTCTTGGAATGTTCAACGCATCTGCTGATATGCTTACGATCGGCGTCCCTGCGCTTCGTATCATCGGTATCCATTACTTACTTGCATGGTTCGGCATCATCTGCGGTACTGTATTCCAGGCGCTTGGAAAGGCCGTGTTCAGTATGATCGTATCCATCATGCGTCAGCTTGTAGTACTGATTCCGGCTGCATATGTACTGGCAAAATTTGGTGGGCTTCATGCAGTATGGTGGGCTTTCCTGACTGCTGAGATCATGTCACTGATTGTCTCACTTATCTTTCTGTTCAGGACTAATCGAACGATTATTTCCAAGATCCCGGATGGAAGTGATATTCTATAAAAGGAAAAAGTTATGAAATTTAAGAAAAATTATGGATTTCTTTAATCCTGTTCATCCTGTTTGGCACTGTCTTTTCAGAACGAAGTGATCTCATGCTGTACCGCATAAAACGAAAACGGAAACTTGCATATGCAAACATATTAATCAGTTTATTGAAGAAAACAACTTTGCTGCGGTATTTACTATTTCTGCCGGTATCCTGCCGCTTCCGGATCTATCACGGACCGGTTATGAAGAGATTATAAAGCGAACTGACTTTTCACTGACCGTGGCTAAGCAGCATGGAAGAAACTGCTGTTATATATTCCAGGAAGAAGAGTACCAGAATTTCTTACGTATCCGTGAGATCACAAATGAGCTTCATTCAGCAGTAAATCATGATTTCCGTGGATTCTCAATAATCTTCCAGCCAGTCATGGATATCCGACAGGATAAACTGACCGGAGCAGAGGTGCTGATACGCTTTGCTTCTAAAAAATTTGGACCGATCTCACCTGCTGAGTTCATACCACTTTTAGAGACAAGCGGACTGATTATTCCAACCGGACGCTGGTTCATGCGAGAAGCAATAACCGCCTGCCGGAAAATCCGGATGCAAATTCCTGATTTCAAAGTTAATATTAATGTATCCCAGGTGCAGATCACAAAATCAGATATTATTACAGACCTTATCAGCGAGATGGACGCTTCTGGTCTTCCACCTGCTGCAATTGCAATCGAACTGACAGAAAGTATTCTGCTCGAAAAAAATGAAAAGGCGCAAAACTTCCTGAAAAAATTAAAACAGGCTGGCTTGCAGTTAGCATTGGATGACTTTGGAACCGGTTATTCCAACTTTCATTATCTGAGTGAACTTCACCCTGATATTGTTAAGATTGATCGTGGTTTTACTTCCAAGGCAATCACAGACAAAAAGGAATATTATCTGTTAAATCAGTTTAGTAACATGATTCATAATCTCGGTCTGAAACTTTGTATTGAAGGTATTGAGACAGAAGACGAATTACAGAAGATGAAACTTCTGAAACCGGATTACTGCCAGGGATTCTACTTGGGACGACCGTGTTCTTATGATGAGTTCAGGAAATATTTTGTGGATGTGGACAGATAATTACACTATTTAAAAAGAGAAGCCAATTCCCAAGCATTTGGGAACCAGCTTCTCTTTTTTCACTATTAAATTGCCCCGGTATTCTGTATCCGGACATCTCTCCTAGAATTTTCCGCCACCGCCTCCGGCAGTGCTTCCGGAAGATGTTGTATGCGTACTGCTTCCGCCGCCACCACTGTGAGAATCATTTTTCTCTTTTTTTGTTTTTGTCATTGTATTATACAGGAATATGTCTCTGCTCTCAGTAAGATTCATACTTCCAGCTTTTACATAATTATTAGCTGCTGCCTGGAAACGTACTGTTTTCAACTTTGATTTCATAGTGCCAACAACAATCAATGAAAGGACGATACCAGCTACTAATGAAATCGGAATCCAGATCCATGACATTGGTTTTTGTGGTTCATTATCGATATCATAAGGTTCTCCGGTTTTTGCCTGCGTAATAAAATCATCACACTCGTCAGCAAATGTATCAAATGCTGCCGCAAAATCACCATCAGACAAATCACCCGTCATCTCTTCTCCTATGTACTGGATACCTGCATCCGTAAATGCTGTAATAGCATATCCGTAGGTTGCCATATACCAATCATGATCTTCCATGCTGATCAGAAGTATTGTTCCATCCTTGTCCGGTCCATAACCATAATTATGAGACTCGTAGAATCGTTCCGCATAATCAGATACCGTCAGTCCATCCAGTGTATCGGTTGTGGCAACCGTCACATCTACCTTCTGTCGCGTACTGATCTCATCTAACTTACTGGTTAACAGCTCCCTCTCATCTGCAGACAGGAGCTCCGCATTGTCGATGACACGAGGATATTCATTCGCAAATCCTTCTGTTTCCTCCGCAAAAGCCGGAACTGCAAGACCTAGACAGAGGATGAGGATCGTCATAAACGATAAAATTCTTTTCTTCATTTCCCCACCTCCCTAAAACAATCCGATCAGGTGCAAAAGCCATGCAGCACCATACGTTACAACTGAGAATACAGCTGCCAGCATCACTGTCCAGCGTGCTGCTGCACCTTTATCTACCGGCAGATCACCGACAAACTTTCCTGTCTGTCCATTCATTGCAAAGGTGTATTTATTTCCGTTCCATGTCGTATTCAGAAGCCATACCGGATACAGTGCATACTTTGCCTTTCCGCCATGAAATTGTACACTGCTATTGTCTGTTGTTACTGTAGCATAACCTTTTACTGTCTCAGCAAAAGCTTCCTCTGTAGAATGTTTTACACGTTTATTGGCACGTTCAATACTTTGTTCAGCAGTTACGTCATACTTATCTGCCAGATATCCTGCAAGATAAGCAGTCTGGAAATCCACCGCACCTGAAATATTGAATGGCTCGATAGATTCCATCAGATCGTCTGCCATCTTTGTGGAGCCATCTACCGGAACATTCTCAAAACCAATACTTCCACCCCGGTGAACCATAAAATGACTTGTCTCAGTATAATCATAATCACTGTCACTCCACATTCGTACCTTTGTTGCCCGGTAGCGGACTGTGGCATCTACATTTGTATCAAAAAGCCAGAATGGAACGTAAATACCTTTGATCTCATCAATATGATTCTGATCCTTGAAGATCTTTGGCAGAAGACGTTTTCCGGTCAGATGCTTCTTCAATCCTTCTTTTGCTGCCTTTTTATCTAATTTGAACGGGATCACCAGATCCGGTTTTAATGCTCCCGCAAATTGTCCCATCATTACGATCGGATTATCACAGAATGGGCAGGATGTTGCTGCCATGTTGGCATCTCCGACAATCTCGCCTCCACAGGACTTACACACATACGTGCGTAAACCATCTGTTTCACCTTCCTGCCATTCACTGCCTGCGGAAGTATCCCACTCCATGTCATCTGTCTGTTCATTCTGCAGCTCTGCATCATAACCTTTGAGTGCATCCATCTCGAACTCAGTATCACAGTACGGACACTTCATCTTCTGAATCTTACTGTCAAAGGCGATTGCACCGCCACAGCAAGGACATTTATATTCCTGCAAGCCTGCCATAACTCATTCTCCTTTCTTCCGTGCCGTGCTTCCGGCAGTTATTTTCTAACTGCTATTCATCCGTTACTGTCTGTCGTTCTCGTCAAAGATATCTCCACACTCCGGACAGAATCTCGGCGGATTCTTCGGATCTTCCGGTTCCCATCCGCACTTATCACAACGGTAAAGCGGCGCTCCTGCCGGCTTCTTTGCTCCACAGTTCGTACAGAATTTGCCTTTGTTTACTGCGCCACAGGAACACGTCCAGCCTTCGTCCTCTGCCGGTCTCTTTGTTCCACAGTTCGGACAGAAATTACCTGTTACTGTAGTACCACATGCACATTTCCATCCGCCTGCTGCCGGAGCTGCCTGCTGCTGTGCTGCCTGCTGCTGTGCTGCCTGCTGAGCCTGCTGTTGCTGTCCCATAGCGAAAAGATTCTGTGCATTCATTCCACCACCTGCAGCGTTCATTGCCATACCCATGCCCATGAATCCTGTCATAGCTCCTGCCTCGTTGCCTGCTGCGGTCTTCATCGCATCTGCCTGAGCACCGACAAGTGTAGCTGCTGCCATTGTAGGATCACGCATAATTGCTGTACGCTGTGCCTGTTTGATCAGTTCTGCATCCTCGTCCGGAAGAGTAACTGATCCAAGAGCAATACTGACAACCTTCAGTCCACGAAGAGCGCCCCACTTCTCTGAAAGTGCAGTGTTCATGGCATTTTCAAGATCTGTGTTGTGTGTTACAATCTGGTTTGGACGAAGTTCCATCTCTGACAGACGACCAAATGCCGGCTGCAGGGCTGAGATAAATTCTGTCTTAAGAGTACTGTCAAGTTCTTCACGGGAATACTCCTGTTCTACATTTCCACATACATTTGAATAGAACAACAGTGGATCAACAATCTTATAAGAATATACACCTGAACAACGGATTGATACGTCAATATCCAATCCGATCTTGGAGTCTACTACACGGAACGGAACCGGATTCGCTGTACCGAAACGGTTTTCCAGAATTTCCTTTGTATTAAAGTAATAAATTCTCTGATCCTTACCTGTATCTCCACCATAAGTAAAACGCTTGCCTACGGTTTTAAATGTCTCTTTAATGCTCTCACCGAGATTGCCCGAAAAAATAGATGGTTCTGTTGAGGTATCATATGTAAATTCACCAGGCTCTGCACAAACTTCTACAACCTTCCCCTGTTCTACAATGATCATACACTGTCCATCAGCCACGGCAATACCAGAACCGTTAGAAATGATATTGTCATTTCCTTTTGTATTAGAAGAACGACCTGTCGTTCTCTTCTGACCCTTTGTAACAAGCACTTCTTTCGGCATAGATTCGCAATAGAAAAACTCCTTCCATTGATCCGCTAATGTTCCACCAAGTGCACCCATACCTGCTTTAATAAGTCCCATACTGACTCCTCCTTTTTCAACTTATGATCTGTCTACATTTTAAAATTCTACAGACAAATCACGGTTTGTTTCCTGCTGCCTTTTTACATCGCATAAATCTGATCCATCAGATATTCAGCTGTCATAGATCCATAGAAAAACTGATCAATAAAACCATTCTTCTTTGCATCCCGAATCTCTATCGCTGCCTGTCGTTCCGTATTGGAATCTACAATGAGAGCAATTTTACAGTGGGGACACATTTTCTTTACTTCATCACGAAGCTTCAATCTCTCACAGAGGTTCCATGGGGTATAACCTGTCACTTCCATTATAAGAACAAATGGTTTGTACACCTGACACAATTCAACCGTATCCTTCGGAGACTCCGTACGAATCACATCGATCTCATAATCTGAATTTCTGAATGCGGTCGCTATGGAATCAGCAAACAGAAAATTCTGCATATCGACCACAATTTTCCGCATCAAACCATCCCCCTTTCCTTTTGCGACATATCCGATGTGTTCTTTTCTTTTATTTTATTATAACAAAAAAGAAAAAATCCGTCTGTCCTCGAAAGTGAGGACAAATAGATTTTACATCTGTCGGTTGCAAAGTACAATGAGCACTGACCATTGCGTGGTTCTTCTACTGTCCGGTTCAAATAGCTGTTCTGGTTCAAAAGCCCTGTGAGGATACACATAAAGCTTAATACAAACAGATCAATTGTCGTTAAGACATAACATCACAAACATTCCAATCTTCGAATTTCTCTACATCTAACAATAATGCTACTATCTGCAAATGATTGCCAGTAGCGAAAAAACAAATAGCCGCATTCCCGAAAGAATGCAGCTATTTGAAGGGCTAAAAACTGTTAAAAGTGAATTGGCTTTTAAATAGTTTCTGCCTGCAGTTTTTGCTCGAAACGATAAATTGCTTCTAACACAATCTTAATTTCTTCGTCCCAACCTTTTACAAGTCCCTCATTTACATTTTCATAAATTACATCACCTGTGACCAGATTTCCAGAAACTGCACTGATCATAGCAGCACGTTTCTTTCTACGGTGACAAACTGTATAAAGAGCAGAACTTTCCATTTCTACATTTAAGCAACCTAAGCCGGATAATTTCTGAATCCACTCCTCTGTCTCACCATAAAAAGCATCATCAGAAGCATTGATTCCATAATGCACTTTTCCGGATAGCTGCGGCTGCATCTCTCTTGCAGTATCAATAATCTCACGAGTTAAATCAAAATCCGGTACAGATGGGAAACAATCCGGTACATAAAAGCGGCTTGTCCCTTCATTTTTCATAGAACCTGTAGAAATCATCAAATCTCCGATTTTAATGTCATCCTGTAACGCTGCACTGCTTCCGATTCGGATCAAACATTCTGCACCAATATTCATCAGTTCTTCTGCTGCGATTGTAGCAGAAGGACATCCCATACCAGTGGAAGTTACGGAAATTTTTACCCCTTTATAATATCCTGTAAATGTACGATGTTCTCTGTTTTCAGCAACAAATTCAGCATTATCCAGATATTTTGCAACACGGTCTGAACGTGCCGGATCTCCCGGTAATAATACATATTTTCCGATATCTCCGGGTTTTAAATGTATATGGTACTGCTTCTTTCCTAATGTCTTTAATTCTTTATCTAATGCCATAACAAAATTCTCCTACAATCATTTTTCTATTTTCTTAACTCAGGTTGCTTCAGGATCTTATTTCATCAATACATTAACAACTTCTTCATAAGTAGGCATTCCGCCCTGTGCTCCGAACTTTTCAATAGACAGACTTGCGGCAACATTTGCAAATTGTAATGCATCCTTAACGGATGCTCCGCCTGCGATCTGCATTGCAAATGCTCCGTTTAATGTATCTCCTGCTCCTGTTGTATCGACAACCTTTGTCTTTCTTGCCGGAACAGTCAATGTCTCTCCGTCATTCAACTGCACAAGTACACCCTTTTCACCCATTGTAATCAGAAGTTTCTCCGGATATTTTTTTACTAATTCCTCATAATCATTTGTCTGAAAAAGTAATTCTGCTTCATGCTCATTTGGTGTAAAATAAGTAACCTTTTCAATAATATCCATATCCACCCCTTCGATTGGTGCCGGGTTAAAAAGTACAGGAATATGATTCTGGTTACAAAAATCTATCACATACAGATTCGTTTCTTTCGGAATCTCATTTTGTAAGACAACCAGGTCAAACTCTGTCAGGTAATGTTTGATTTTATCAATATACGGCTTATCCACATAATGATTTGCACCACTGACAATAATAATTGTATTATCATCATCCCCAACTGTGATCAAAGCAATTCCTGTAGGAACATTTTCTATCGTTTGGATATGTGTTGTAGATACTCCTTGTGATTCCAAATTTTCAAGCATTGCTTTTCCATTCGCATCATCTCCGACACAGCCAAAAAATACTACTTCTGCTCCTAACCTTCCCATCGCAACAGCCTGATTAGCGCCTTTTCCTCCCGGAGTGTATTTCAATGATTGCCCTGCTATTGTTTCACCTTTTCGCGGAATTCTATCTGTTTCAACTGACTGGTCAATATTAATACTTCCAACAACTGCAATCTTCATAACTATGTGCCTCCTATACATTCAACGTTCCATCAATCTTTTATATCTCCGGATGCCTGCGGTCCTTTTGATTTTCCACCTGCAAGAACTAAAACAATCATTGTTAATACATATGGAAGCATCTGCAAGAATTGCTCCGGAATATCAAATTCCATTATAATTCTAATTGCCTGTGAAAATGCAAACAGAAGACTTGCAAAGAATGATCCCAAAGGATTCCATCCTCCGAAGATCGTTGCTGCCAGCGCAATATATCCCCTACCTGCAACCATTTCTTTTACAAACAGATTACTCTGAACAATTGAAAGATAAGAACCGGCTAAACCGCACAACATTCCACACAAAATAACAGAAACATATCTGTATTTTTTAACATTTACTCCGGCTGTTGCAGCCGCCTTCGGATGATCTCCTATCGTACGAAGTCTCAAGCCTGCTTTTGTTTTAAACATGATATACCATGAGATAAAAACTATAAAAAGTGTAATATACAAATACGGCGACTGATTAGTGAACAATGCACCCAGAACAGGGATCTTACTCAATCCAGGGATTGTAATCGTCGGAATCTGAGCAACTTCTTCACTCAGACCTTCTTTATTCCAAATCACTTTACATAATACCAATGTCAATCCAGAAGCAAAAATGTTAATTCCAACTCCGCTGACCGCCTGGTTTGTATGATATTTGATACATAAAACCGCATGTAAAAGTCCGAATAATCCACCCATAATAATCGCAAGTGCAACTCCAAGCCAAGGAACTGATGTAAAAGCAGTCCCCATAACGGCTCCAATTGCACCCATCAGCATCATACCTTCAATTCCGAGGTTAATGATACCACTTCTTTCACAGATTACACTTCCAATTGAAGCAAGAATTAAGGGAATGGCCATTCGCAAAGTAACCATGACCATATCCATAGAAAAAAGATGTGCTAAATTTTCCATTATTTCGCCCTCCTTCTCTTCATGAATGCAACTAATTCCGGAGTCGCTACGAATAGAATAACCAGACCTTGCATCACTTTGATCATACTTGTTGAAACGCCGGCCACATAACTCATTGTCATTGCACCTGATTCTAAAATTCCAAATAAAAGTGCACTCAAGATAACTCCAACCGGATGGTTATTACCTAATACAGCAACCGCGATTCCTGTGAATCCATATCCAGGAGAAAATCCGTCTACGAACTTTCCTGTTTTTCCGAATACTTCCGTAACTCCTGTCAATGCTGCAATCGCTCCACTGGCTGCCATCGTAATAATAACTGTCTTAACCATACTGATTCCTGCTGCCTGTGCCGCAGAACCATTTTCTCCAACTGCACGAAGTGCAAAACCTGCTCCTGTTTTGTTGATAAATACATATAACAGTGCTGCCAGGATCAATCCCAGAATCAATGCTGTAGTCAGCTGAGATTTTGGCAGGATTTTCGTAAGCATATATTCCTGACCGATCGAAGGTGATTGCATAACTTTGGATTTCGGATCTTTCATCGGACCATGTACACAGTAGCTTGCGAAAAACTTCATAATATAGTTCAGCATGATTGCCACAAGTACTTCATTAATATTCAGCTTTGCCTTTAAAAGGCCATTGAATCCTCCAACCAGTGCTCCGGACATCATTCCTGTTAAAAACGATACAAGAATAACAAGAAATCTAGGAAGCCCCTGCATTGCCAACGCTGTCGCTGTTGCTGTCAATGCTCCGATATAAAGCTGGCCTTCACATCCGATATTAAATAAGCCTGCTTTGTTAGAAAATGCACATGCCATACCAACAAATAATAACGGTACTGTTTTGCCTAATGTTGTCGCAATCGCAGTTTTAGATCCTAAAGCGCCTGCTAACAGTGCCTGAAATGCATTGATTGGATTTTCCCCTGATACAAGCATGATCAATGCAGTAATTAATAAGGATAAAATAATTGCAAATATTGATAAGTATAATTGTTCAAGACTTAAAAATACTTTTTGTTTTTTTACAGTTTGTTTTTCCATTATGATTCCACGCCCCTTTGACCAGCCATTAGCAGACCTATTGACTCATTTGTAAATTCTTCATTTTTTCCAAGTGCCATGACCTCTCCTTTGTACATAACCGCAATACGATCACATAATTGGAAAATGTCTGTAAGTTCTGCTGAAATCAGTAAAATAGCTTTTCCTTGATTCCTCAGTTCCAACAAGATTTCATGAATATAATTGATTGCTCCTATATCCAGACCTCTGACCGGCTGGCAGACCAGAATGAAATCAGAATCTTTTTCTACTTCTCGACTCAAAACCATCTTCTGCTGGTTTCCACCTGACAAAGATCCTATACTCTGCTTTTCATCCACCGCACGCACATCATATTTTTCCATTAATTTTTTTGTTGTCTCAGATAATGTCTTGAAATTAATCCAGCCATGCTGAACATATTTCGGATCATTCTGATTTCCCAATAGATAATTTTCTAAGATTGAAAATCCTGGAAGGATTGCACGCTGATGTCTTTCAGAAGGAATATAACTCATACCAAGTCCCAAACGCTTTTTCGTTGGACATTCTGTAATATCTTCTCCCTTGATGGAAATCTTTCCTTCTTTACACTTCTGCAGTCCCATGATCATCTCTTCCAACTGCATCTGTCCATTCCCTTCAACTCCTGCAATTCCAAGGATTTCCCCGGCATGAACATCAAGTGAAACTGTATTGGACGCATTTTCAAGCAACTTTACATTCTCGATTGATAATATCGTTTCACCTGCATCCTGTTTCTTACGCTCCAAATGGAAAGAAACTTCATGTCCGACCATCTCATTCGCAAGCATTTCTACCGTAACATCCTTTGTAGCTGCCTGGAACACCGATTTTCCGGCTCTTAATACAGTAAGTGAATCCGATACCGCTTTTGTCTCATTCAGCTTATGTGTAATGAAGATAATCGTCTTTCCCTGTTTTCTGATATCTCTGAAAATATCCAAAAGCTCTAATACTTCTTGTGGAGTTAATACGGCTGTCGGTTCGTCCAAAATCAGGATTTCTGCACCGCGGTACAGAGTTTTTAAAATCTCTACTCTTTGTTTCATACCAATTGACAAATCTGCAACCTTAGCCTCTGCATTCAAATCGAAATGATATTTGTCTGATAACTCCTGAACCTTTTTTATTGCTTCTTTTTTATTGATACTGAACTTTCCTGGTTCATTTCCGATCACAACATTTTCCCATACTGTAAGTGCATCCACTAACATGAAATGCTGATGAACCATTCCTAATCCACATTGAAAAGCATTTCTTGCAGAATGTTTTTTAATCTCTTTACCGTTTATCTTTAATTCGCCTTCGTCTGCTTTGTACAAACCGAACAGCACATTCATCAATGTTGTTTTTCCTGCTCCGTTTTCTCCTAACAGGCAGTGTATTTCACCTTTTTTTACTAAGAAATCGATTTGATCGTTTGCAGTAAAACTACCAAAGCGCTTCGTAATTTTTCTCATTTCCACAGCATACATATTTGCCACCTCGATATTTTATGAAAAAGAAGATGCTTAAACTTCAAACATCTTCTTTTCTTATTTCCTACAGTTCTACCGGAACCTGAATTTCTCCAGCAATGATTTTCTCTTTTATCTCTTCTAATTTTTCTACTACATCTTCCGGAACTTTAATATTGCTGCCATCTAATGTATATCCAATTCCTTCATCTTCCAGTCCTAAAACCATTTCGCTTCCAACCGGAAGATCTCCTTCAAGTGCTGCTTTTACAATATCATATGCTGCAACATCAACACGTTTTAACATACTTGCTACGATATGATCCGGATCTATGATATTCTGATTTGAGTTTGCACCGATTGCAATGAAATCAGATTCCTGAGCTGCTGCAAACACACCAAGACCTGATCCGCCCGCTGCATGGAAAATGATGTCATAACCTTTCCCCTTCTGAGTCGTTGCAATTTCTTTTGCAGTTGTTGTATCACCAAACGGATTATCTCCGCCTACATACTGGATTGCTACATCTGCATCAGAATCAACATACTCGATTCCTGCACGATATCCTGCTGCAAAATGGTTGATAATATCATTCTCAAGTGCACCTACAAATCCATATTTATGATTATCTTCTAATCCATATGTAGCTGCATCCTGTTTCATATATGCTGCCAACGCTCCTACAAGGAACGATCCTTCCTGTTCTTTGCAGGAATAACTTACAATATTATCCCCTACTAAAGATGAATCAATGGAAGCATATTTCTGATCCGGATAATCCGGTGCTACTGATGCTAACGCATCTACAGAATCAAAGCCAACACCAATGATTACTTCATATTCGTTTGAATCACTCATCGCACGAAGAATTGTCTCAAAATCTGTTACTTCTTTTGGCTCAGCATAGTCATAGTCTACGCCGAGTTCTTCCTTTGCACGTTCCATACCTTCATATGCAAGGTCATTATAAGACTGATCTCCCAGGCCGCCTAAGCCAAAAACCACAGCAGCTTTCATGTCTGCTTTATCTGAACCAGATTCTTTCTTTCCTTCATCTGATGACCCTGAACATCCCATTAAACCTACTGTCATCATACCTGCTACCATAAGTGCCAACCATTTTTTCATCTTTCTCATTTTATTTCCTCCTCGTAGAATACGTTTTCTTTCTTCTTAATACTTTTTAATAAAACGCCGCGAACAAAGTGTCTAAAACTTTTTTGGAATCAACTTCCATACAATGATTTACATATTCTCCATCAATTGGATATTCTCTTAAGTCTGTTACGACCATTCCTTTACAATATGCACCTTCACATTCTATTCTGGTAACACATCTGTGTGTCTTTACCACACTTGGATCTACCGCTACGATCATTGCCAGCGGATCGTGAAGCGGACAACATTCTCTCATCCAATTCTGCTGTCTTGCGCCCTGCATATACCATTTCATCTCTTCTCTTAAGAAATGAATCTGCTCTTTACACTCTTCTCTGCAATATTTTTCTGCATATTCTAAGTCTTCTTTTCTTAAGATTGTCTTTAATGTCACATCCAATCCTACCATTGTCATATCCCATGGTGTTTGAACGACTATGTCGGCTGCCTCAGGATCACCTCCGATATTAGCTTCAACAACAGGCGAAACATTACCTGTAGCTAAAACCGTTCCGCCCATGGACACAACCTTTTTAATCTTTCCGGCGAAATCCGGATAACGTTTGATTGTTTTTGCAATATTGGTCATTCGTCCTAATGTGACTAACACCAGTTCGCCTTCATTTTCAGAAGCAATCTGATACAGAAAATCACATACATCCATATCAACAGGTTTTTGATCGGATGGTGCTAATTCAACATTACCGATTCCATTTTTCCCATGAATAAATTCCGGGAAATCAACCTCATCTCCATTCAACGGTTGTTCAGCCCCGACACATACCGGAATCTTATGCTCCATTCCTGCTAATTTTAAGATTCTCAACGCATTGTCAGCGCCTTGCTTTGCTGTCACGTTTCCAACACTTGTAGAAATGCCAACAACTTCTACATCCGGTCTTGCCAGCGCAAATAATATAGCTAAAGAATCATCTACACCCGGATCGCAATCAATACAAATCTTCATCTTTTCCCTCCTTTTACTATATCAAAATAATATTTTCAAATCCATTATCCTCCGCGATTCTTTTGTATTTCATCATTTCACCGGATGATGGAGTCCTGAAAATCTGATTATATGGAGAACGAACTCCAAACTGACGATAAGCGATTATTTTATATCGAATTTGTTTTTTATCTAAATACGGCTTCAGCAATTTTGTGATTTGAAAAACAGTATCTTCATTAGGCAGTTGATCCGGTACTATAACTGTACGAATCTCCTCAAGCTTTCCATGTTCAGCTAAGTAAACTGCATTTTTCAGAACCTGCTCATTACTCATACCGGTTAATTTCTTATGTACATCGCAATCAAATGCTTTAACATCCAACATCACACCATCACAAACATTCATAAGCTCTGCATCCTGTGAAAAATCATAACTGCCATTACTATCAATTAATGTTGATAATCCTTGCTGCTTCGCTAATAAAAATAACTCAGCCAGGAAATCTCTTTGCAGTGTACACTCACCGCCTGACACCGTAATTCCTCTTATATATGGAAGATCCGGTGCAATCTGTTCCATAATCTGTTCCGCTGTATAATCTTTCACTCGTGGCGAAGACATATGAGGACATACATGGATACAAGTATCACATTCACAACATTTATCTTCATCCCATACAATCTTTCCGTCTTTCAGGGAAAGTGCTTTGGCTGGACACTTCTCGACACATGCACCACATTGAACACACTGCCCGATTGTCTCCGGATTGTGACAGTAAGAACACTTAAAATTACATTTTTGTAAAAAAACAGCTGCTCTGTTTCCCGGTCCGTCTACAACACTGCTATGAATAATTTTATTAACGATCGCCATTTAAGCTCCGCACCTTTCTTTCATAGATCTTACTGTTTTTCACTTCGTAATATCCCCATTTTGCATTTGCCTGAGGAACTGCAATACCATTGTCTAATTTAGCAATATCCGACTTTTTCACCAGATATCCTGTGATTCTAATAACATCTGAATCAGACGAATAGGTTGAAAAATACTGCATTCCTTCTTTAAATCCGCCCTTAATCAAATCTAAAATAGCATCCGGATTTCTTTTTGCGGTTTCATCAAACGGGAAAATATCACCCACGCCTGATGGGAAGAAATGATGTACTTTTGCACAGTGATGTAAATGCTGATGCAGCGGAAGCTCCGATCCAATCGCAATACGTGCTCCCGGACTGATATCATAGTCACTGTCTATTCCAACCTGAGCATGTAATGGAAAATGATGTTCCGTGCAATCACAATATTTACTCTCAAAAGAGTTTACACATTCCTGAAGTTTTTCCAGGATTCGGATGGCCAGCTGATCTGCATCTTCGCTATATCCATAACGGTCAGATTTATGCTCTTTTTCCATCAATGTGTTTACGCACTCATTCATACCGACAACACCAAACATGCCGGTGAAATTTTCAACCTTAACAAATCCCTCTTGTACTAAGAAATTTGATTTAAAGAAATGACTCTTTTCTACCAAAAATTCGATTTTATTTTCAATATATCCACACAGTTCTTTTACTGCGCGCGGCAATAACTCTTCCAGGAAATGCTCGCTGTCTTTTGCACGTTCTGCCAGTCTACTTAAAACAACACGAGATAATGTAAAGGAGCCGCCTGCTATCGGTAAAGCGTTGTAGCAACTTGCAATTCCATAAGCGCCATCATACAGCTTGCGATACATTTTGTGATTTGCAAAACTTGGCTTCGCACAATTCAATGCACAGATCACACATTTTTCTGCAAAATCATCCGGTGTTATATCCGGATCATAAAGCAGTGTGATTGAAGGAATTGCATTTTTCAATTCTGTTTCAATCTCAACGATCATCTCACCTGCCCTTGTTGCTTCAGGTCCTAAGTTCATGTGGCAATAAGAATCCGGAATTGAGCGGTCTAAAAAGATCAGAAAGCTTTTGATCAGCTTATATGCATTCTCATCATCCATGAATGGTTCCAGCAATTTATCTACAGATCCCAGGTAAACCGGATAATGTGTAACTGATGGGACATGACGATAAAAGATTTCCAATGTCTGAATCGCTTCGAATAAATTTTCAGGTGGATCCAAACGTAAGAATTTGCATCCTTCTCTCATTAATTTTTCATAATCCGGAAGAATATATCTCGGTTGATATGTGACATTTCCTTCTGCCATTCTGCACAAACATCCCGCCTCACACAATTCTCTAAACTCATTTGTAGTTTCGAAAAATTCCACATAAGACAATGGCACATCCGATAACGCGATCATAGCCTGCTCATGCGTAAGTGCACTATTTGTTATGATCGATTCCACAGTTTCTTTTAAATTAGTAATGTTTAACATGGCAATACCTCCCAAATAATTTAATACTGAAACAACGGTTGAAATTTATTGTCCTCTTATGGCCTTTATGATATCATTAGGATGGAATTTTAAAAAATGCCATTTGGCATGTTTCTAGAAGAAAGGAACAAAAAATGTCCGGAGATCTAAAAAAAATTGTTGAATATGCAGAAGAATTTTTAGAAAAAAGTTTAGAATCTAAAATTTTTTTAGATTTACTTGATCAGGCAGGGCTAAAAATTGAGCATGCCTCCAAGAATGATTGTCTTATTTATAATGATATGCCTTCGAAATATATCTATATACTTTTAAAAGGCGCCTGTTATTCTGAAAAATACAGTCCTTCCGGAAAATTATTGACTGCCGTAGCCTGCAAACCTATAGAAATCTACGGCTTATTTGAGGCTGTACATCCTACATTAAACAGACACACAGCAACGATTCGCTGTGCTTCTGATTGTTCCTATATTCGTATTCCTATACAAACATATCTGGATCAACTTTCAAGAGATCCTGAATTCGGAGTGCTCAGCCTTAAGCATTTGTCCTTATTAGTTGAACGAATTTTGAATGAAAATGAATATTTACTTTTAAATAATACAAAAGACAGGTTATTGCTTCATCTATTTCGATGTTGTGAAAATCAGAAATTTCCTGTCATCGTCAAAGCAACAAAAGAAGAATTGGCTCAGCTGCTTAACATCAGCCTTCGTACGCTATACAGACATTTAGACTGTCTGTACGAGGAGGGACTGATTGCAACCGAGCATGGGAAAATAGTGATTTCTGAATCACATTATCAGAAAATTAAAGAGGCGGTGCTTACGTTTGTTTAAGGCTGCTTTTTACACAAAAAAGCAGCTAATCTATTTTCCAGACTAACTGCTCCTGTTGAATTCTTTTATTAATTTTGTTCTGTCTCTGAGATCTCTAATTTCTTCTTCTGAAATTCCATATTAGACAGTAAGATGTTCATTGCAAAACCTACAAGCAAAGCCCATCCAGAACCTTTGAATGCAAGCACTGCTGCCATTACTCCGGCAATACTTTTATCTGTACTCGTCTTACAATAATCCATACCGATTCTTGCACATACATATGCCTGGAATAACAAAGTGATCGCAGAACCCACGCCCATGATTGGTTTCATGAATGACACGATCGGCACTAAAATAACACTGATGAATGTTGCCATACGGAAAGAACTCATTCCACCGATCAGCGATTTCATCGCTTTCTTTCCTTCTTTATAACGCATTGCAACAGATACGGTCATACCAATCCAAAGCGGACCTGCCAGTGGTGGGAACGGTGCAAAAATTGCAAGGAGCAGGTTTCTAAGACCACTGATCAGGTTTGATCTGCTTGAATTAAAGTCAATATATTCGTCACTTCTACTGTCCTGTGCTTCCTCTACCAACGTCTGTGATGTAACAAAATCTCCAAACGCAAGTACATAACAGATCAACGCCAACGGAATTGCACTTATAAATTTTGAAATCGGTGGAAATCCGACTGCAAAAATACTGACTGTGTGGAAAATATTACTAAAGTCAGGAATTCGGATGAGTCTTCCAAGTTCGAGAACCGGTTTTGACAATTCTCCAAGCAATACTCCTGCTAACATAGCAATCAGATATGGGAATAAGTTTCCATATTTTGCCATGATATCCAATATTTTATATTTTTCTCTGTTCTTTTCACAGAACGGTGAAAAACTCAAAAACGCAAGTAACAATGTACCGGAAAGTGTTGCGATTGGCGCAGTCATCAGCTGGCTTCCATCTGAGAGCTGTCCTTGCAATACTGTAATCGGTGCTGCAATCAGAATACCGCCTTTGATTGAATTCGGCACACCATTCACGAATTTATCTGCAAGCTTGGTAATTCCCATAAATATAAATACAAATGCAACAAGCAGCTGCAATGCAATCATTGCCTGAATACGCTCCGGTCCTTTTGGGAATCCATTTAAATATGCCAGTGTAAATGGTAATGTCGGTGTGATCCATCCCGGGACAACCGGATCTCCTAACCATCCATGAAGCATGTACATAAATACTTCAATGATGACGCAGCTCCATGCAAGTTCATACGGAAGTCCAAGATTATCCGTCAGATACGGAATCGAACTTAACGCAGTAGCGCCAAGGATCAGACCTTGAAAAAATTCTACATATTCTAATTTATAATGAATTCCCGGAATACGCCACTGAAATGGGCCGAGTGGAATATAGGGAAGTTCGTTGGCTTTTCTTGTTCTTTTCGGACTCATCTTTTAAGCTTCTCCTTCATTTTTCGATTTACAAGTGTCTATTTTTTAACAATTTAATCTCAAAAAAAGGACTGCATTCTTTTTGATGATAACATCTTTTGGAACAACAGTCCATTTTTTCGTATAAATTGAGATTGTTACTATGTTACTTCCTATAATGCACTTTTTCCGAAGATTTTTTTGTGCTGTGCTACTAAGTAGAGAGAACTTAAAATAGCAAGGATTGCAAATACTAACAGCATGATCATGAGGCTGTATACTGCACTTGCCTCACCAGATGATTTTGTAAGCTGTGCTGCCACTACTGGGATCAGGTAGCTTGCCGCACCCATAAATGTGTAATAAATACCAGTATTTCTCCCCTTCGGTCCTGGGTTAAATAACTGAACAACTGCAAGACCTGTCTGAAGAGCACCTCCTGCTGCGAAGAATCCCAACATTGCGATAGCGATGTAAATGATTGCTACCTGATGGATAAACAGTACACCCGCAAGTGCCACTGCTGTACAGATAGAATCAATAAGGACAACCTTTAACGGGTTCCATTTTAATTTTGCCATCATGAACGCCCAGAAAAGTACTGCACAGATAGACCCGATTGTATAAATAGAAGTCATACCTGCTGCCTGAATCTCGGAAAGTCCACATACGGAAAGTCCAAATGCTTTTGTATACTGCTGTGCGCCATACATGATCGCCATGCAAAGGAACGCATAAAACATTACAAGAAATACGATAAATTTATTTGGCTTTACAAGCATTGCAGCCTGCACTGCATTATCGGATTTGTCTTTCTTTCCTTCTGACGCTTTCTTCTGATCATCATAAGCAAACGGTGCAATAATTGCAAGTACCAGACAAACAACTGACATTACAAGCGGGATAATAACATTTAATTTCCAGTTTCCGCTGTTTGCATTATGAACAACCATGAATGGATAAATCATACCGGAAACAGAAACAAAAAATTTGATCCCGATCAGTGCAGATCCAGGTGCTGCCGGATAAGCTTCCTGTACAGCCGGATATCCTGATGCATCCCAGAAACCGGATGTTGCAACTCCTGAAACAAATCCACATACAGAAGCAACTAATGCACTTTTTGTAAATAAGAATCCAAGGAAGCATAGAATATATAATGCTGCTCCACCGATCATTAATTTTTTACGTCCTACATGATCCGAAATCTCTCCACCAATCCAGACGCTGACGAATTTACCAAAGCCTGTCCATGCAACTGCTGTACTTACCGCTGCAAGACCTGCTGCATATGCTGCTGACTGTGGGTCTGTCATATTGAATCCCCACTGTTTTGCAAAGTTTACGTTGTTCTGACTTAAAATGATAGCCTGGATACCATGTGTTAAATAGCAAAAATATACACAAAGGATAGACCACAAATATTTCTTTGCTCTCATTCCATCATTCTCCTTTTGTGAATGTAATTATTTTGCCTGAGCTTTCTGAAATTCCTGATACTCAGCAAGTGGCATCTCTTTTCCAACAAACAGTTCGTAGTTAACTGCCCCCTGCTGCAGAAGCATTCCTGCGCCACCGATTGCTTTGCATCCTGCTTCTTCTGCTTCAAGGATCATCTTTGTCTTCTCTGGATTGTATACAGTATCTGCAACGACAAGATCCTTACGGAATAAAGATTTGTCAACCAGAGTTACATCCTCGTGTGGTTTCATTCCCATAATCGTTGTATTGATAAGAATATCACAAGTTTTAATTTCTTCTTCCAGTTTAGCCTTATCAGCAAGATCCTCTACAGTAACAACACAGTCCGGACACTTCTCTGCTAATTTAGCCTTTGTTCCTTCTGCTCTTTCGTAGAATTTATCTTTTATATTGAAAATGTTAACTTCTTTTGCTCCATCCAATGCTAACTGAACCTGAATAGCTGTAGCGGCTCCACCGGCACCAAGGACAACAATCTTTTTATCTTTTACAGATACACCGTTGATCTCAAGATTTTTAACAAATCCAACACCATCTGTAATGTATCCTGTGATCACACCATTATCATTTACAAATGCGTTACATGCTCCGATGATCTCTGCTGCCGGAGAAAGTTTGTCAACTAACTTTGCTGCAATATTTTTACATGGCATTGTAAAGTTACCAGCACGCATGTTGAATAAACGAATTGCCTCAAATGCTTTTGGCATTTCTTCCTCTGTTACATCAAATGCCAGATATGCATAATCTAATCCGTCATGCTGGAAACTGAAGTTGTACATTGCCGGTGATCCTGAATGTCCAACCGGTGATCCAAATAATCCCATTAAGCCTGTGTGTCCAGAAATTCTTTTTTCCATGATTCTAATCCTCCTGATATAATTTCATTTATAAATTCAATGCAACCTCATATGCTTCTTTCGTGGCATCCAGTGCACGGCGTGCTCTTACTGCGTCACCTACCATGTGGACTTCTGGTACGATGTCTTTTAATTCTTCTGCAAAGTCATAAACTACGTTCTGTCCATCACGGTGTGTATAACGTGAGCTGAATCCCATAGAGAGAACAACTGTGTCGAATCCTCTTGCCTCGTAGATCGTCTCGTCTGATTTATCTGCTGCATTTTTGTAACTTACGCCATCTGAGAAGATCTCTGATACAGCTGCACTTGTAATCTGTTTGATGCCATATTTTTCAAATGCTTCCATAAGAAAAATTCTGTGCTCATGGATCACATCCGGTCCGATCGCGTCTCTCATTTCGATAATGGCTACTTCATGTCCCTGTTCTGCTAAGAAGTCTGCTGTCTCTGCACCTACCATACCGCCACCAACAACTAAGACTTTATGTCCTACCGGGCGTGTTCCTTCCAGGCAGTCAACACCATAGACGATATCCGGATTTTCAATACCTTTGATAAATGGAAGTACTAAAGTCTCAGCTCCTGTTGCAAGGATCACTGCATCCGGTGTATCTTCTTTCAACATCTGTGCAGTTACTTTTGTATTCATCTTGATATTAACTCCGGCTTTTTCACATTTTACAATGTAACTTCTGATCATACCTGTGATATCACCTTTTCCTGGTGGATATGCAGCCAGTCTCATATTACCGCCAAGCTTATCTGTAGCTTCAAATAATGTTACATCAT
>OJMP01000626.1_pt1 | contig 31865 bp, 30 predicted proteins | sample 1597311 | NCBI WGS metagenome assembly OJMP01 (sample SAMEA2452134, study PRJEB22498) | human gut metagenome | biome: human feces; feature: human gut; material: feces | place: Australia | collected 2012 | reverse complement strand
TATGCCCTTTGGGGCTGTAAAGGGAGGACAATCACATGAAAATAATCAATATTGGCATTCTTGCCCATGTAGACGCAGGAAAAACAACATTGACGGAAAGCCTGCTATACACCAGTGGAGCGATTGCGGAACAAGGAAACGTGGATAAAGGAACTACAAGAACAGACACTATGATTTTGGAACGGAAACGGGGAATCACCATTCAGACAGCGGTTACTTCTTTTTGCTGGAATGATTATAAAATCAATATCGTGGACACTCCCGGTCATATGGATTTTTTAACCGAAGCATACCGCTCTTTATCTGTCCTTGACGGAGCTGTTTTAGTCATTTCGGCAAAAGACGGCGTACAGGCACAGACCCGTATATTATTCCATGCGCTTCAGAAGATGAACATCCCGACAATTATCTTCGTAAATAAGATAGACCAAAATGGAATCGACCTGCAGCGTGTTTACCAAAGCATTAAAGATAAACTTACCAGTGATATGATTGTCATGCAGGAGGTTGCCTTGTCGCCAAAGATAACCATAACCGATATTTCTGATTTGGACAAATGGGATATTATTATTTCTGGAAGCGATGAACTATTAGAACGATATGTTGCAGAGGATTCTTTGGATATACAGGAATTACAATATGAAAAGTGCAAAAGAACCAGATGCTGCTCTTTGTTTCCTGTTTATCATGGGAGTGCAAAAGACAATTTAGGAACAGAAAAACTGATTGAAGCGATTACAGAAACTTTCATTACAGAAACAGACGATATTCAGTCTGAATTATGTGGATATGTTTTTAAGGTTGAGTATACAGACCGGAAAAAACGGCTTTCTTATTTACGCCTGTATCATGGGACGCTCCATTTACGGGATGCTCTGCCACTGTCAAAAAAGAAAAAAATAAAGATTACAGAAATGTGTATTCCGTCAAATGGTGAAATCGTCCCGGCTGACCATGCCTGTCCGGGAGAAATTGTTATTTTAGCTGATGATACTTTGAAACTGAACGACATTCTGGGGAATGAAAAACTCTTACCTCAAAAAACACAGATTGATAATCCCATGCCATTACTTCGGACAACCGTAGAGCCGCAAAAGCCGGAGCAAAGGGAAGCCCTGTTAAATGCCCTCGTAGAGATTGCTGATACAGACCCTCTTTTGCATTTTGAAATTGATACTGTTACCCATGAGATTATGTTATCTTTTTTGGGAAAAGTACAGTTAGAAGTTATTTGTTCGCTATTAGAAGAAAAATATCATGTGGGCGTGGTTATGAAAGAGCCTTCGGTTATTTATCTGGAAAGACCGCAAAAAAAAGCAAGCTTCACGATTCATATTGAAGTGCCGCCGAATCCGTTTTGGGCATCTATTGGTTTGACTGTAACACCGCTTCCTGTTGGAAGCGGAACACAATATAAAAGCGAGGTATCTCTCGGCTATTTAAACCAAAGTTTTCAAAATGCCGTCATGGAGGGTGTGTGTTATGGAATGGAGCAGGGCTTATATGGCTGGGGAGTGACAGACTGCCAAATTTGTTTTGATTATGGAGTTTATTACAGTCCAGTCAGTACCCCCGCTGATTTTCGTTTACTTGCACCTGTCGTGTTGGAGCAAGCATTGAAAAAAGCAGGAACACAGCTGTTGGAACCATACCTTTCCTTTACTCTTTTTGCACCGCAGGAATATCTTTCACGGGCTTATAATGACGCACTAAAGTATTGCGCAATAATTGAATCAACCAGACTTGAAAAAGATGAAGTTATTTTTAAGGGGGAAATCCCTGCCCGTTGTATCGGTGAATATAGGAATGATTTGAATTTTTATACAAATGGAAGAAGTGTTTGTATTACAGAATTAAAAGGGTATCAGGAAACTTCCGGCGAGCCTGTATTTCAGCCACGCCGCCCGAACAGCCGTTTAGACAAGATCCGGCATATGTTTCAGAAGATAATGTAACGTCTTGCGCAATGCAAGCGTTCATTGCTGGCTATTGCGAAATATCATTGATAAAATCAGTATCAGAGAGGAGAAACTATTTTGAACCAGGAACAGACGAATATTACAACAGGAAAGCAAATACGTCATCTGCGAACACAATTGGGAATGACACAGGAAGAACTAGCCGGGGAATTGAATGTTACCCGGCAGGCACTATCGAATTGGGAGAGAGATGTTAATGAACCCGATTTAAATATGTTGAAAAAAATTTGCTTTCTTTTTGGAGTCAACATGGACGATTTTGCGAAGGAGGTAATAACAAAGATGGAAACATATGAAAAAAAGGAGAAACGACAATTTAATAAGTACGATATGGCAATTGGACTTTTTTATGGTGTTGGTATATTTCTTGGCATTGGTATTTTCTTTGTTGGCGGTTTTATGACAATGTCAGGTGCAGGGTGGGGAGCATCACTATTTGGCGGTGGCTGTTTTTCTCTTGTATTTGGCTTGATATGCCATGCAGTTATTACATTGAGAAGAAATGACAAATGATGACATATCCTGCTTTCTTAAAAAGAAGCATGGAATGCTGTATTCCCGGAGGCTGATATTTTTAGAAAAGTGCACTGTGCGGCAATTTAGACTTTTCGGCCATATCGCGCAAAAAAGCCGCTACTTTTGGTTTTCCAATAGCGGCGGCCTAATGTAGGTTGGCTCTATTTTTGAGTGTCGATTTATTATACCCTTGTCAAATGTACTAACCTATTTTAAATAAATACCAGATAAATACACCAAATAAAAAACAAGGACTTTCAACATACATTGAAGCATATAAAGAACACATTATGTATACCGTTAATGCTTTTTGCAAAGCTGTTATTCGCTATGCCGCTATTAACTCATAGCGTGACAGGGGCAAACGGCGACAAAGGGAAATATACTTTGAATACCTTACAGAAGAAAAGTTTTACAGTATTACAAAAATAAAAGCCTATACCATTTTGGGAAGAAAAGATATATAATAGCCGAGACGACAACAATCAGAAGTTATGGAGGGTAACAATGGAATATAGTAAGGAAGATTTAATGGAAGCAAAAAAGCAAATTTGGGGAGTGGGAGAGAACATGGGAACAGAGGAAAGTAAAAAAATCTGGGAGGAGAACGCACAATTTTGGGATAATGCAATGGGTGACGAATCTAATGAATTTCACAGAGAGGTAGTGCGTCCCAAAGTAACGGAACTTCTATCTCCTAATCCTGCGGATTACATTTTGGATATTGCGTGTGGCAATGGAAATTATTCTTCGTATCTTGCACAAAGAGGCGCTTCGGTTGTCGCTTTTGATTACAGCAAAAAAATGATAGAATTGGCTAAAAGACGGCAATCACAATATGCAAAACAAATTGAATTTTGTGTGGCGGATGCGACCGATAGAAAAAGTATATTAGAATTAAAAAGAAATCGAGCCTTTACGAAAGCAGTTTCTAATATGGCAATTATGGATATTACGGATATTGAACCACTTCTTATGGCTGTTTATGAACTGTTGCAGGAAAGCGGAATTTTTGTCTTTGCAACGCAACACCCTTGTTTTGTCACGTTGACTGAAAAATATATGACACCGCACAGTTACTATGATATAGCGATTGAAGGGCAACCGAAAGAGCAGATTTATTATCATCGTTCCATACAAGATATTTTTAACCTTTGTTTTAGAGCTGGATTTGTCATTGATGGATTTTATGAAGAATGTTTCAAAAACAACAAAGAAATTCCTATGGTAATGATAGTAAGGCTTAAAAAGGTAAAACGTGATAGCTTAAAATAAATTCAAGTTTGTTGGGTAAAAAGCAACTACCAACCAGCCACAGCCCTTTTGGGAGGAAAGGGGGATTTTCCATGACCTGTACAGAAGAATATCGGGAACCATATCGAGTACACTTTCCATGCCTTTTGCAAAGTCGTTATCCGAAATGCAACGATCAACGCAGCGAGGACACGGAGCAGGAAGCACAAAAGAAATATCCCTTGAATACCTTACAGAAAAAAGTTTTACAGTATTACAAAAATAAAAGCCTATACCATTTGGGGAAGAAAAGACATATAATAGCCAAGACGACAACAATCAGAAGTTATGGAGGGTAATAATGGAATATACTAAGGAAGATTTAATTGAAGCAAAAAGGCAAATTGATTCAACATTGCATAAATTACGGGAAACAATAATAACCTTTGAAGCAAAAGAAAATCCAGAGAGATATAAGTCACAAATCACTTTGGCGAAAAGACGAATAAAGGCTTTTGAAATAGCAAATTACTTTATAGGAAACGAAATTGAAAACAGTTAGTAAATTCAAAACTCTGGTTTCGCGGCAAGTGAAATCGTTAGGCAGTATAAATTAAATTTGCAAAGTCAGTAGTGATAGTTAATAGCAAGATGAAAACCAATGGTATTTCTAATCAAAAAGGAGGATAACAATATATGCTAAGTCCGAAAGAAGTAGTAAATAAATGGGTAGACGCTTTTAATGCCAGTGATGTGGACATGATTAGTAGTCTGTATGATAATAATGCAACAAACCATCAAGTTGCAAATGAACCTGTTGTAGGAGTTGTGGCTATTAGAGAAATGTTTGCAAATGAGTTTGCAACTGCAAAAATGGTTTGTATTGTGGAAAATATTTTTGAAGATGGGCAATGGTCAATCCTTGAATGGCGTGATCCATTGGGGTTACGGGGGTGTGGTTTTTTTCAGGTAGTGAATGGGAAAATTCTATTCCAACGAGGCTATTGGGATAAGCTCTCATTTTTGAAGCAGCACAATCTTCCAATAGAGTAAATATGACATTCTAGGAGAAAATATGGAATATCGGACATTAGAAAATACAGATTCCGTTTGTATATACGAAGCGTTTACACAGGCGTTTTCTGATTATCAGGTTTCAGTTGATATGCCTTTTAAATCTTTTGAAACAATGCTGAAAAGAAATGGATTTATGCCTGCGGTTTCAGTTGGAGCCTTTGCAGATAGAACGCTTGTCGGTTTTATCTTGAATGGAGTGAGAGATTGGGATAACGAAAAGACAGTATATGACCTCGGAACAGGAGTTATCCCCGATTTTCGGAGAACAGGAATTATGGGGGAGTTATTGAATCTGGTTAGAACTATATGTATAAAAAATAAAATCAGCGTGTATCAACTGGAAGTGATTCAGGATAATGAGAAGGCGCTTACTTTATATAAAAAGCAGGGATTTCGAATTAACAGAATATTGAATTGTTACCAACTGACGGGCAAGATAAAAGAACCGGGCGTATATAAAGTGTGGAAACTGGAACATCCAGAAAAATTACAAGATGATCAATGGACAGCAGTCAAAGATTTTTGGTCTTATCCACCTTCATGGCAAAACGCAAAAGATGCTGTTTGTGCAATCGCTAAATCCTTTTCCTATACGATTGTTAAATTTGATGGAAACTTGATTGGATATGGTATTGTGGACAAAATGAAAGGAGATATTGTACAGTTAGCGGTACATCCCAAATATCGCAGAATGGGAGTTGCCACAGAGATTTTGTTAGATTTACTTAAACAAACAAAGAGTTTAGAGATGAGAGTAATAAATGTGGATGAACGAGATCAGGCATTGAACGCTTTTTTGAAGAAGTTGAAATTTAGTGTATTTGTTAAACAATATGAAATGAGAAAACATTTTTTTGCTTAGAATATTGTATAGATGAAGAAGCTGACTTTGAAGGCAGTTGTCAGTAAAGGAGCAGCTATGAGATATAACAAAATAATAATATTAAAGAATGGTATGGAATGTTGTTTGAGAAATGCAACTGAAAGTGATGGACAGCTTGTATTAGATAACTTCACTTTAACTCATACCCAAACCGACTATTTACTTACATATCCCGATGAAAACACTTTTGATGCAGCACAAGAAAGCCGGATTCTGAAAGAGAAGGAAAATAGTGAAAATGAAATCGAGATTATTGCTATAATTGATGGCGCAGTTATAGGGACTGCTGGAATCGAGGCAGTAGGGGCGAAATACAAGGTACGGCATCGTGCTGAATTTGGTATTAGTGTTCTGAAAAAGTTTTGGGAACTTGGAATTGGACAAGCATTGATGGCTTCATGTATTGAATTACTATATATTAAATATAAGATGTATCTTAGTGGTGAACATTTTCCCATAAAATGAAAATTTGTACTAAAATTGAACATATTTTTTAAAGGATGTCAAAATATTGATGTCCTTTTTTTTGAATGATATGATAATTTTGCTAGCAAGAAAGGAAGAGAAAATTGTACAAATTATTAATACTTGATATAGATGGAACACTTAGGGATGAAGTGCAAGGAATTCCAAAATCTGCAAAAAAGGCGATTCATTTATGTCAAAGAAATTATTGCAATGTTGTCATTTGCACAGGAAGAAGTATGGGTACAATACAAGATGATGTTCTGTCATTGGGGGTAGATGGATATATCGCAGGTGGTGGTAATTACATTATCTATCACGATAAAATACTCTATAATCAATCATTTGAACAAGACTTGATCAAAAAAGTTGTTCATTTATTAAAAAATAGAAATGTGGCTTTTTCAATTGAAAGTCAGAAGAAAGTTTTTATGAATCAAAAAGCTAAAGAAATTTTTGAATCAATGAATCAATTTAAAATAAAGCATTCAAGTACAAATAAACAGTTCATTACAGAAAAAATAATTTATAAAAATAATATTGATGAGTATGAACATTAAGATATACATAAGATTTGCTTATGCTCTAATCAAGAAATATTTAGTGGAGTTAAAACCATATTACAAGACAATATGCAATTAGCACAAAGTGATGCAGATCATCAATATTATGAAATTATTCAAAAAGATTGTGACAAAGGAAAAGCAATTCAACGATTACAAGAAAGATTAAGCATAAAGCAAGAAGAAACAATTTGTTTTGGTGATGGACAAAATGATATAGTCATGTCACAAGTAGCTGATATTGTAGTAGCTATGAAAAGAAGTCATCAAATGTTAAAGAATGTCGCAACTTCGGTATGTGAAGATGTTTTTGAACATGGTATTTATAAAGAATTAAAAAGAAGAAGTATTATATAAAGGAGTAAGATATTGAAAAGAAATGGTGTCTATAGTGGATCTGCATTTGTAGAAAATAATACAATCTATTATTTTTATACAGGTAATGTTAAATTAACAGATAGGAATGGCTATGATTATATTCATGAAGGAAGAGAACAAAATACGATTTGTTGTAAGAGTGAAGATGGTTTTTCTATAGATAAGAAAGAGTTAATCATGTCAAATAAACATTATCCATCAAATATTTCAAAACATGTTAGAGATCCAAAAATTATTAAAAAAGATGAAAATTATTATCTGATTCTAGGTGCAAGAACAAATGATAATCAAGGATGTGTATTGCTTTATAAAAGTCAAGATTTGAAGAATTTTGAATATTTTAACACTATAACAACGCCAAAAAGATTTGGATATATGTGGGAATGTCCTGATTTATTTGAGTTAGATGATTATTTATTTTTAGTTGTCTGTCCTCAAGGAGTAAAACAATCTCATTTTAATTATGAAAATATTTATCCATTATGGACAAGAAGTTATGACTACAAGAGTATATGATGCGATAAGAGAAAAGCAATTAAAATTTTTATCAAAGAATCATGGAAAAATAATTTTTTATACTTTAAATAGCTATAAGATAATTTAATGCTAAATACAATCTTTTGGTAATGGACAAGGAGTTTTTAATTTATATAACTTGATTATGACTACATGATAAGGAGTATTGTGGACAAATATTGATAGTATATTTTTATCATAATATATGAAAAATTACACTGAATCATTTTTATCAAATAACATACCAAAAAAATACCAAAATATTTCAAGTAAATGATAAATAACAAAAGATAGAATAAAATAGAAATAGTCTAAAATGCTTGAGTTTACAAGTATTTGTCATTATAAAACATGTACTTAATAATTAAAATAATCTAGATAAATAAATTCGATAGTAATGAAAGGGATGATTAATATCGTTAAAGAGCAAAAAAGTTAGATTAGTGTAATTGATTATAATTATATGATATAGAATATTATATGATACTAAGCATCTTGAAAAAATGCTTCTAATTTGATACTATTAGTTCATCAAAAGAATAGAGCAAACTAAAAAACATGGAAAAAATAGCTGATTTTTATAAAATCACTAACCTAAATAGGTTAGTAAAAATGTATTCTTAAGTGAGTTTGAATAGTATAATAAATAGAGAAAAGTTCGATTAAATCGAGCTTTTTTTGCTTGTTAAGGCTTAAATGATACACTTTTGATACACACTATAACATCACTTGACTATTTATCTTAAATAAATTGATATTTATAAAATATCAAGTGTGGCAAGGAGGTAAGAAAAAAGGAAGATTAATCTTTATCTTCCACTTTGATCTCAGAACTATATTTTTTATGTAATGCTTTGTAATATGCTTTTTCAAGTTCTTCAATTGTATCAAATTCAAATTTGTTAAGTTCTTTTGAAATAAAATTGTTCTCTGTGATTGGATAACTTAACATCCATTCATAAAGTCTTGCAGTTGCAAAAAGTCCTGTTCTCTCTTTCTTTGCAATTTCTAGCCAATCTTGCAATTGATCCTGTAGGACATCATTTTGAACAACACCGAATTTGTTTTGATTAAAACGAAAAATAGGTTGACCGTCTAATTCATCAATTTCCAAACCGTAAGTTATTGCAAGCCAAAATAAAATATGTATGACTTTTTCTCCATGTTCTATATCATTTTCTTCTAACATAAATGGAGATACACCTAATGCATCAGCAAGTTTATAAATTGTTTCTTTATTTCTAGGTTTCTTGGCACCACGTTCGTATTGTGAAATTGTTGCATAAGCAGACTTATCAGATAAACCAATGCGTTTACCAAGTTCTGCTTGGTCTAACCCTTTGAACTTACGTATACGTCTTAATTGAGATCCAAATGACATAAGTTTACACCTCCTTGTATAATCTAAAATTATGAATAATGCAACATGATTATATCAAATATAGTTCAAAAAGTATATAAAAATGAACTAAAATAAGTTCAAAAATATTGATATTATAGGAAAGTGATGTTATAATACGTATAAATTGACCGATAAATAGGTCAATAGAAAAGAGGAAGAAAATGAAAGATAACTTATTTATGACAGCCGACGATATCGTCGAAGTAACAGGTATGAGCATAGCCTATGCTTACAAACTCATTAAACAGTTGAATGAAGAACTTGAGAAAAAAGGCTATATCACGATTAAAGGAAGAGTCAGTCGTGATTATTTTGAAGAAAGATTGTATGGAATAAGGAGTGATAAGAGTGCCAGCATATAAGGATAAAAATGGAACTTGGTATGTGAGTTATTTTAAGAAGAAATATACAGGTGAAAAGAAACATACTGTTAAACGTGGTTTTAAAACAAAACGAGAAGCAGATAGGTTTTTAGCATCCGAATTATTAAAAGATGCAAGAGATTTAGATATGACATTTGAAGATTTTGTAGATATTTATCTTAAAGATTTAACCAATCGTATTAAAGAAAATACGATGATGACTAAAGTTTGTTTAATTAATGATAAGATACTTCCTTATTTTAAGAATCTTAAAATGAATGAAATAACGGTATCTGATGTAACACAATGGCAAAATGAATTATTAGCTTATCGTGATGAAAACCAAGAACCTTATTCACCAGTTTATTTAAAGACAATTCATAATCAATTAAGTGCCATATTTAATCATGCATGTAAAAGATATGGATTATCTGGCAATCCAGCTAGAAATGCTGGAAATATGGGTAAAGAGAAAGCTAAAGAAATGAAATTTTGGACAAAGGAAGAGTATTTAAAATTTTCAGAAGTCATGATGGATAAAGATTGTGTTTATCAAGCATTTGAAATTCTTTATTGGTGTGGTCTTCGTTTGGGTGAACTTCTAGCTTTAACACCAGCAGATTTTGATTTTGAAAAGAGAACGTTGAGAATTAATAAATCATATCAACGTATTAAAGGAAAAGATGTGATTACTGATCCTAAAACTGTAAAAAGCAATCGTATTATTCCTATTCCTCAATTTTTAGCAGATGAAATACAGGATTACATCAATCGACTTTACCATGACAAAAAGGATACACGTATTTTTGCAATGACAAAGTCATGGTTACATCATGAAATGGATAGAGGAAGTAAAGAAGCAGGTGTTAAGCGTATTAGAATTCATGATTTACGTCATAGTCATGTATCTTTGCTTATTGAGATGGGATTTTCTGCATTAGCTATTGCGGATCGTGTAGGACATGAAAGTATTGATATTACTTATCGTTATGCTCATTTATTTCCTGCACGAGGACAAGAAATAGCGGATAAGTTAGATTGTGAAAGAGAGGGGGCTTATCAAGATGTCGAAGAAAAATAATGATTTTCAAGGAAGATTTCGCTCAAAGGTGATTGCTTTTAGAGTTTCATCTGAAGAAGATGAAGTATTGAATCAAAAAGTAAAATTATCTGGGCTTACTAAACAAGATTATCTGATTGCTTGTTGTACAGATAAAGAAATTAATGTGAATCCTAGTCCCTATGTATTTAAATCAATTAGAAATCAGTTACTTCAATTTATAAAAAGATTTCAAGAAATATCAAATATTAATGAATTATCACTAGATGAAATGGTTATTTTAGAAGTTTTATTAAAGACTATCAAAGGATTAAAAGAAAATAAAAAAGCAGAGATTAAAGCCAACGAGGAGCCACGCCAATGAATCCAATGTTAGATCAAGCTTTAAACTATGCTCAAGAACATTTTAAAATATTTCCGTTGAAAGTCAATTCAAAAAGTGAACAAATATTAAAATCCTGGAAAAAAGAAGCAACAGATGACCTCCATCAAGTTCAAACTTGGTGGAAGGAGTATCCTAATGCAAATATTGGTGTGAAAACAGGTGATGGATTTATTGTCATTGTTGTTGCAAATAACAATGAAAGAAATGGTAAGGAAATTATGGAGCCTTATGTTGAGAAATTTCCAAAAACAAAAATTGTAAGAACATCAAACGATGATTGGCATTTTTACTACTATGTAGATAGAGATATACCTTGTCAGATTGATTTATATGAAGGAATAGATATTCAAGGTGAAGGTGGATATGTTGTTGGTGCTGGCAGTCAAATAGATGGCAGAAAATATTTTGTATCTTTAGATGCTCCAATCGCAAAAGCCAATGATGCAGTTTATGATTTTATCAATAGAAAAGATAAATATCCTACAAAACAACTTAAAGACTATGAAAAGTTATATGAAGGAAAACGTAATGACTATTTATATAAAATTGCTTGTTTTCTCCAACAAAAAGGATTAACTGATGAAGCTATTCAAGTGTGTATACAAAAAGAAAATGAACAAAGATGTGTGCCACTGTTAAGTGTTAGTGAAGTCCATAAAATTTGTAAAAATGCTTTATCTTACAATAAAGGTTTCATACAGACAAAGAAAGAATTGGAATATGGTGGTCGATTTACTGTTACTGAGTTATTAACGATGGAAATGAATGATGAGCCTGATATTGTAGAAGATATGATTTCAGTTGGTCTTACTTTATTAGGGGCCCCTCAAAAAGCAGGGAAGACTTTCTTTGGATTACAACTTGCTGAAGCAATTTCTACAGGAAAAGACTTTATTGGTAAAAAGGTTGTAAAGGGTTCATCGTTATATTTAGCTTTTGAGGATCATAAACACAAAGTTCAAAGACGACTTAAAAGAATGAATATAAAAGAAAATGATCATTTTGTTATTGATATTCTTAAATCAGACCACAATTCTAACTTAGAAAGAAGAATTCAAGAAGAATTATTAGTTAATACAGATTTAAAGTTGGTGGTAGTAGACACCTTTGCAAAAATGAGAAAAAGCAAGGATAGAGATTACGATAATGAATATGCAGAAGCAACAATGTATCACGAACTTGCTTTTCAATATAATTTATCAATCATCATGATTACACATGTCAAAAAGGAAATTGATCCTAATAATCCATTTGATGCAATATATGGTAGTCGAGGATTACCAGCTGGTTCAGATAGTATTCTAGTGATGTTTAAAAGAAATTTTTTATCCAAGAATAGACAGCTTGCCATACAAGGTAAAGATATTCCAGATGATGAATTAACCTTATTTCAAAATGAAAACTGTACTTTTGAGGTAGTTAAAAATGATTTTGATGAGCGTATTGATGAAAATTTAAGCAAAGTCGTCAATTATGTTGTGCGTAATAAAATTTATGAAGGTTCTCATGAAGTATTATGCTCTAAACTGTCGTTACAGTTAAGTGGAAAAGGGCTTCAAATATTACTAAAAAAGAACAAAGAAATTTTAGCAGACAGCTATATTAAATATGAAGGATTTCCAAGAAAGAATAAAGCAAGGCAAATGAGGCTGACTTATGAAGGCGATGAAAAACTATAAAAGGTGACGGTGTGACGATGTGATGGAAGTTAGTTCTTACCGTCACACCGTCACTCATCAAGTATGAAAAATAAATAAAATATGAAGTGATAATGGATTAGCAAGCAACGTTTTTGGGAGTCCAAAAACAACCGCATTCTTACGAATGATAGATAAAAGGAGTGTGATGTCAATTGAGAAAACGAGAAAATAAAGTGAGTTTTAGATTGAGTGATGAAGAATTTGAATTATTAAAAAGTAAGGCTGATAAAGCTTCTATGAATGTTCAAAACTTTCTGCTTTATTTGGTATTGAATAAAGAAGTCAAAGAATTACCAAATATTGATTATTACCATTTGATTAATCAGTTTAATGATTTATCTTCACATATTAAAAATCTCATTTCATTAAGTTTTAAATATCAGCAAATTGACAAGGAACAGTTAGAAATGATATTAGAAAACCTTTCATCAAATATGAAAGAACTTGATGAAATTGTTAAAGGTGTCTAATGGCAACAACAAAATTATGGAAAGTTACTGATAGACTAGATCATATTATTGATTATGTCTATAATATCGAAAAGACTTCATCACTTATTGATACAGTTCATTATGTTTCCAATGAAGAAAAAACACTTCAAAGAAGATATGTGACCTGTTTCAACTGTGATGAAAATGATCCTTGTCAATCCATGAATAATACAAAAAAGATGTTTAATGATGAAAAAGAAATTGTCTATTTTCATGGCTATCAGTCATTTTTAGGCAATGAAGTATCAGCAGATTTGGCTCATCAAATAGGTGTTGAACTTGCAAAACAATTATGGGCAAATAATTTTGAAGTCATTATTACAACTCATATCAATACTGATAATATTCATAATCATATCGTGATTAATGCAACATCATTTAAAGATGGTCATAGATTTTGTAATACAAAAGCTGATTATAGAGCCATGCGTAATGCTTCTGATGATTTATGCAGAAAGTATAAACTTTCAGTGATTGAACAACCATCTCAAAATAGAAAATCAAATCATCACTTTATTAAAAGAATTAAACACTTAATAGCAAATGATATTGATTTAGCTATTGATCAAACCAATACCTTAACATCATTTTTTCAAATCATGAGATTTGAAGGATATGAAATCAAACAGGACGGAAATGACATACAGTTTAGACACCCTGACGCAAGAAAATTCATTCCTGTAAGTGAATTAGAAGGAGAATATAGTATTGATGATATTGAAAACAGAATAGACAATAAACCATTAACACATCCAACTGAAAATAAAACATATCAAAGATATTATACAGTTGTTGAACCTTATTATAGAGAGTATAGAAAAGGTTATCTTACTCCACTAGCTAGACGATTTATTCGCTGGTAATATGAAATAGGTATCCTTCCTAAAAATTATTCACGTATGAGAAAATATCCAAAGGAAGTTGCTGAAGCAGTTGTTCGTTTAGAAGAAATCACTCATCAAGTTACTATGATGTGTCAAAACAATATCAATAGTATTGAGGAATTAGATAAATATAAAGCTGATAATCAAGTTAAATTAGATGACTTTGTTAGAAAGAGGAGGCATTGTTATAATAAAATAAGAAGCTTTAAAGATGAACCTGAAAAGGAAAAGCAATATAGAGCATTAATTAGTGAGTATAACAAAGGAATCAAATGGTATCGTAGGGGAATCAAAATGTGTGATGATTTAAAAGAAAGAAGTCTTAAATCAATGGAAAGAGTAGAACAAAAGCTTACAAGAAGTGAAAGGAAGGATAGATCAAGATGAAAAAGATTGAATATATTGAAATTAATGGATACTTATATCCAAAATTGGCATTACCACCTCAAAAAGAAATACATTTAACAAGGTTTGGTAAAAAAAGATTGCAGTATTTAAAGCAGTATCGACCAATTGTTTATACGAATCTATTAACAAGTGGTAAATTAAATGAACATTTACAAATGATAGATGATGAAGCAAATGCATTATATGATAGACTTATTGAACAGTATAAAACAAAAAGAAGTATTACTGAAAAACTTAAAGAAAAAGATCAAATGAATTGGGTTCAAGAAATGAATAATATTCAAAATTGTGTTGAAGAGATTATAAATCGTGAAATTATCTATATGTGATTTTTAAGACTGAAAATTATTGACTTTTTTATTTGAATGAGTATAATATAAGTGAAAGGAAACTTTCATTTATATTGTTATTAAATGCATATTTGGTGCATATTAATAATGAGGTGTTCAACCTCAAAGCATCCTATGATGACGAGTGACGGTTCTGACTCGTCGGTAAAATAAAAAATGACCGAGCGATGATGATGTGTGAGAGCAAAGACACATCGGTAAAATAAAAAATGGCTCAAGGATGCAAGATAGAGGAATCTATAACAGGTTCCTCTTATTTTTTTAGAGAAAAGGAGGATAAGTAAAGTGCATGATTATGAAATAAAAAAGTTGAGTGAACAATTTTATAAAGATTATCCTCATGATCAATATCAAGAAATTTTAACAAAAGAGGGAAGAAGTTATGATGTTGTTATATTTGAGATAGATTATTTAGCAGATTGCTATGTATGTGTACCTTTTAGAACAGAAATGAAGCATAATAACGGCTATAAGTTTAAATTTTCTGATAGAAGTAAAAAGCATGAATCAGGATTAGATTTCTCTAAACTTGTTATTGTTTCAAAAGATAATTATATTGGTGAAAGTTCCACTATTGATATTGATGAATATAAAGAGTTTGAAAAACAAGAAGATCATATTCATAAGAATTTAGAAAAATATATACATGATTATGTTGAACATGTTAATGGTCATGTAACATTACATATCAAGCAATTTGAAAGAAAGTATAAATATTCTACTCTTAAATATTTTCATAAAGAACTTGGAATTGTACTGAGAAGTTAAATTTATATTATAAAAACCTTTTTGTAGTTATTAATTTAGATATTAAATTGGTTTGATTTATATTTTTTGATAGTTGTGATATACTTTATTTGTAGAAAAAATTTATTCGTTGGGCTGGTCGCAAGACCCGGGTCCATCTATTAGTGGGTAAGACACCCACTTTTTTTGTAGAAAAAAATAAATGTATTTTGATAAATGAGGTAATAAAAATGGTAAATAAAGATTTAATGGAATTAGCTGAATCAATGCAACAATTATATGAGCAAGCTTTTATGTTTTATTCTCCAATAGTTGAAGAATTATGTAATAGAAATGATGTTTCACAAAAAGAACTTGAATATGAATTAGATGGTATGCTTTGATTTTGTCAAAGTGATGATATGCTTAGTTTGTTTAAAAGGCTTTGTAGGAAATTTTATAAGCAATATCCAGAAACTGTTGCAAGTTATATCATGACATATAAAGAATTATATGATGAATAAAAATACTTTTTATATTTGAAAAAAATCTTGTCAAATACAAAGAAAGTATTTTTTTATTTATAAAAATATCTTATAATGTTATTTAACGGATAATTGTTGATGGAGGTCAAATATGGACATTTGTTATAATAAACTTTTTAAAATATTGATAGATAAGAATTTAAAGAAGACAGAATTTGCTAAAATGGTTGGTATAAGTCAGAATACGTTAGCAAAGCTTTCTAAAAACGAGTTTATATCAATGGAAGTATTAGTGAAGATATGTAGAGGATTAGATTGTACTCCTAATGATATTATGGAAATCTTACCTTTAGATAATAAATAGAAAGTGGTGAAGTAATATGCCAGAAGTGTTAGATTCTACGAAGATTGGTGCTGTAGGAGAATATATAAAAAATAATACTAATGAAAAGGCAATTATCAATATTTCTTCTCCTATGTTTACAATTTTTGCATTTGAAGAATTAAGAGAGATATTAGAAAAAAGTGATAAATTTAGATTTCTTTTCAATGAACCTACATTTATAAGAAAAATTATAGCTAATGAAAAAGAAGTGAAAGAATTTGAATTACAAATGCAACAAAGAGAGAGAAATGTATCTGAGTTTGCATTAGAAATTGGATTAAAAAATAATTTAGATCAAAATCAAATAGCAAGTAAATGTTATCATTTTATTAAGCAAAAAGGTGAAATAAAATCAGTAATGAAATCAGGTACTGTTACACCAAATAATATTTATATTAAAAATCTCATAACAAAAAGTTATTTAATTAATGGTAGTAACATTTCTTTTTCAAAGGATGGTTTAGGATATACAAATACTATGAGATTTGATTTTAATACAGTAAATGATGAAGAAACACTTATTAAACAATACGAACAGTTTTTTGATTCAGTTTTTTCTAATGAGGAATTAGTAGTAGATGTTAAGGAAGAGTTACTAAAACATTTATCAAATCTTTATAAAGAAAATTCACCTGAATTATTATATTATTTAACTTTATATAATATTTTTGGTGAAAAATTATTAAATCTTGATGATATGGCAAGAGTTAAAGAACGCACAGGAATAAATCAAACTAAAATATGGAATTCATTGTATAATTTTCAGCATGATGCAGTTGTAGGAGCAATAAAGAAATTGGAATTATATAATGGTTGTATAATTGCTGATTCTGTTGGATTAGGAAAAACATTTGAGGCATTAGCTATTATTAAATATTATGAACTTAGAAATGATCGAGTTTTAGTATTAGCTCCAAAGAAGCTAAGAAGCAATTGGACAGGCTTTAAAGAAAATAGTACAACAAATATATTAGCGGAAGATCGTTTTAATTATGATGTTTTGAATCATACAGACTTATCTAGAGATAAAGGATATTCAGGAGATATTAATCTTGAAACCATTAATTGGGGAAATTATGATTTATTGGTTATTGATGAATCTCATAATTTTAGAAATAATGCTCCACGAAAAGATAGAATAACACGATATCAAAAATTGATGGATAACATTATAAAAAAAGGTGTTAAGACTAAAGTTCTGCTTTTATCAGCTACACCAGTTAATAATAGATTAGCTGATTTAAAAAATCAGATTATGTTTATAACAGAAGGTAATGATCATGCGTTTAGGAATAGTGCTAATATAGAAAGTATTGAAACAACATTAAGGATTGCTCAAACAAGATTTAATGAATGGTCTAAATTACCGCAGGATGAACAAACGACAAAAAATTTATTACCTATGTTAGACTATAATTTTTTTAATCTATTAAATACTGTAACGATTGCTAGAAGCCGAAAACATATACAGACGTACTATGACACAAAAGATATTGGAGAATTTCCAAATCGTTTGTCACCTATATCAATAAAATCCGATATAGATATTCAAAATGAATTTCCTTCGTTATCTAAAGTTAATAGTATGATATCAGGTCTTCATTTATCTATTTATTCACCAATGCTTTATATTCTTCCTAATAGAATAAAATATTATGAAGAATTATATGACCAGGAAGTTAAAGAAGGCAAAGGAAGTTTTAAACAGGTTGATCGTGAAAAGAATATTGTTAACTTAATGAGAGTAAATATCTTTAAACGATTAGAAAGTTCAGTCAATTCTTTCACATTAACTTTAGATAGAATTATGAGTCAAATTAATTTGATACTTAATGTAATTGAATCTGGAAATGAATTTAATATTGATGATAACTCTATTGATTCAGATGAATTGGATGAAGATGTTGAAATTGGTGGAAAAATAAAAGTTAAAATCAAAGATTTAGATATCATTAAAATTAAGCAAGATTTATGGGAAGATAAGGAAACTTTAACGTATCTTCTTGAGTGTGCAAGAAAAATAGATGTGTCTAGAGATGCAAAATTAATCGATTTAAAAGATCATATTACACATAAAATCAATAATCCAATTAATAAAGATAATAAGAAAATTATTATTTTTACATCGTTTTCTGATACAGCAGATTATCTTTATAAGAATATAAACGAATGGCTGTTAAATGAGCATGGGTTATATAGTGGAGTTGTTACAGGAGGCTCAGGAACAAAAACTAATCTTAAAAATGTATCTAGTTCATTTGAGTCTATACTTACTCATTTTTCACCAAAATCAAATCATTTAGATATAAATAAAACACAAATAGATATTTTGATTGCCACCGATTGTATTAGTGAAGGTCAAAACTTACAAGATTGTGATTACTTGATTAATTATGATATTCATTGGAATCCTGTACGTATTATCCAAAGATTTGGACGCATTGATCGTATTGGATCAATAAACAAACAAATTCAGTTAGTTAACTTTTGGCCAAATATGGAATTAGATGAGTATATTAATCTTGAAAATAGAGTTAAGAATAGAATGATAATGCTAGATTTATCGGCAACAGGTGAAGATGATTTACTAAATTCAGAAAGTAAGGACTTAGAATATAGAAAGAAGCAATTAAAACAGTTACAAAATGAAGTATTAGATGTAGAAGAATTACAAGGCGGTATTTCTATTACTGATTTAACGTTAGATGATTTTATTATGTCATTAGATAGATATATGAAAGAGCATCCTCAAATTTTAGAAAAATATCCTACAGGTGTTTATGCTGTTACTGATATAACAGATAGAGTAGTAGAGGAATGTAATCAAGGTGTCATTTATTGTTTAAAACAAAAACGTTATATAGAAGTTCAAGAAGGTGCGACTTCTTTGTATCCATATTTTTTAGTGTATGTAGGAGAAAATGGTGAAATACATATTAAAAATACTAATCCTAAAAAGATACTAGATTTATATAAAGTCTTATGTGAGGGTAAAACAAAACCTATAGAGAGATTAGTTAAACAATTTAATAAGGAAACAAAGAATGGAAATAAAATGAAAAAGTATACTGAACTATTAGAAAAGGCTGTTTTTGATATAAAAGGTGTTGTTGAACAAAAAGGTATTCAATCTTTATTTCAAATAGGACAAGCCACCTTATTTGAAAATACTGTGACAGGATTGAATGATTTTGAATTAATATCATTCTTGGTTATTAAATAATGGAATTATTAGATGTCATCAATGTACCATTATGTCAACAGCAGAGAATACCAATTAAAACCCTTATTGAACAATTACAGCCAACAAGTCTAGATAAAAAATTATTAGAAACTCATATACAATCAATGCATTTAGTTAGTTTATTAGATGAACAGACAATAAGAATACGTGCATTTAAAAATGAAACATACAGTTTTCAAGCAATATATGTATTTCAAATAAATTTAAAAAAGAATGATAATCTAATACTATTATCAACATTAATTCATTCTGCTTTTCCAGAATCTACAATTCTATTATTTAATTATAAGGGAAAGCAATATATATCTGGAGCAAGCAAACGTATCAATAAATTGGACAAGACAAAAACAGTAATTGAAGATACAGTATTAACAGAATTAATTATTAGTAATGATATATTAAAATATTTAGATTTTAATAAATTAATAGGAATAAATTTAAAAGAATACTACGAAAGTATCATGCAATTAATTTATCAATGTAAAGTTTATAGTATTACTAATATTTTTCCTATTCATAACACGAATTTGAAATATATTATTAAAGAATATGAAAGATTAAATTCTGAATTAAATATACTGAAAGAAAAATATAAAAATGCATCTATGAAATCAGAAAAATTAAGATTAGATGATGAAATTTATGACAAAGAAATTAAATTGAGAAAGTTAATCAAAAAAAATAAAATATAATTAAAAGGTGGTGAATAATTAAGTGAAAATTTTAGTGCATTATACGACACAGCAACCTGTTTTTGATAGTTTTAATGCAAGTGAATATATAATAAAAAAAAGTGAATATTTAGAAAGATTTGATCAAATTGATAAATATTATAAAAGAAATCATGTAAGACAAGATAATTTATTTTTTGTTATTCAATTTTATAATAGTTTTGACTCTAATAAAAAATTTCTAGTTGGAAAAATAATTCAACTTGATGATAATACATATAAATATAGTAGGGTATCGAGAGAAATACATCATCTGATACTAAATGATTTAGGTTTAGAATCAATTAATTCTTATAATAAAGCTATTTATTATAAAGAATACTGTATAGAAGATAAAGAAGATTTTTATACAAGAGGAATTAATGAGTTTAGTAGAAAAATAAAATTAAAATATTTTTCATGGAATGAATTATTGTTAAATAATAAAATATTACATAAAAAATTAATTGAGATACTATTCGATAGAGAAAATGTATTTAATATTGCTTCAACTTATAATGTTAGTAGTTTTTCTTTGGCAGAAAAAGAAAGAATTTTAGAGAAGAAATATATGAATATATTAAAAAATATTGGATTTGTTTCTGAAGAAGAGATAGACATTGATAATACTGTATTACATGGGGATATAGGTGAATTCTTAATGAATATAATGATTACTAGATTTCTTAATCCTTATAATGAGGAAAGGTTTATTTTCCCTAAGTTGGCTTTTAAAACAAGTCCTAATTCTGCGGTTCATGGATATGATGGTACTTTGTATAATAAATCAAGAAAAGAAATCTATTATACAGAATCTAAATTTTATTCAACATTATCCGATGCACTAAGTAAGGCAGTTGATTCAATGAATCTTCACAATAAAACAGACTATGCTTTTATAGAAAGTCATATGAATAGTTTTAGGAATATAGCAAATAGCAAAACAGATGAAATTATAGAAATTTCAGATGATGTACAAGAAAAATTAATTATATTTTTAATGTGTGAAGATAAGTATAGTATTGAAGATGTGAATGAAACAATCTGTGGAAGTAAAAAATTAAAAAAACTACAGGAATTTAATGAGATAGTTATATTTGTATTACCCATATTAAATAAACAAAATTTTTTATCTCTATTTAAAGATATTTCTAAGAAAAAAGGAGCTACCTGATTGAAATGAAAAATGAGGAAATAATTTTAAGAAATACTGATATAAAAGAAATTAGGGAAGAAGCTTTAAAAGAAATTTTTAGTGATAAAACTTTACCCAGTTCTATATTATCAGCTATTGATTTAGACATTTATTCTAAAAATAATAATTTTTTTGATAAATTAGAGAAGGCATTTAAAAAATCATGTTTAGATACACAAATTATTCTTACAAATGAACAAATGAGATGTCTAGAACTTTTATCAAAAGGCAATCTATTTATTAGTGCGCCTACAAGTTTTGGAAAAACTTTTATTGCTTTGGAATTTATTTCTAGAAATATAGATTTATTAAATAATATTATATTTATAGTTCCTACAATTGCTTTAATGAATGAACTGAGAAAAAAATGTTTCAAATATTTTGGGGATATATTTGTTATAATTACATCAGAGGCAGAATTAGAAAAAAATTCATCTTTAAATAAAAAAATTATGATTTTAGTTCCAGAACGGATTAATACTAAAATGGTAAAAAGTTATTTAGATAGAACATCAATAGATTTTGTTGTTTATGATGAAATTTATAAATTGAATGCAAATTTGGATAAAGATGATTCCCGATTAATTATTATGAATTATACTTATAAATATATTATACAAAATGCGAAGAAAATTCTTTTATTAGGCCCTTTTATAAAAAACGCTAAATTTGATAGATCAAATATTCCAATACAGAAGTATATTACAAATTTAAATTTAGTTTATAATGAAATTAGTGAAAATTTATCAGAAATAAATTATTTTGGAAATACTAATGAAAAACAATTTATATATTTTAATTCTCCTAGAAATATAACTAATTTTCTTAAACAAAATGAAGAAAATAAGAACAAATTGGAAAATGTGGATTATGATGAGGAAATAGTTGAATGGATGTCTAAGAATGTACATGAGAATTGGTATTATATCGATTATTTGAAGAAAGGAATAGGGATACATCATGGAAATACGCCTATATTTTTAAGAAAATATATTGAAGATGAATATGCAAATGGATTTATCAATACTATATTATGCACTAGTACTTTAATAGAAGGTATAAATACTCCAACTAATAAACTAATTGTTTATGATGTACCTAGAGGAATATTTGAATTAAATAATTTAATAGGAAGAGTTGGAAGATTAAATGTCAATAAACCTAAAAAAGGCAAAATATATTTTGCTAAAGAAGAAATTAAACAATTATACGATCCTAATGAATGGATAGAATTGAATATATTATTTGAACAAGACGAAATGATAACTAGAAATAAAGAGGATGAGAGATTATATTTAGAGAAAATAGCAGATGAAGAAATTGAGAAGAATATAAATAATTTAGAAGAAAAATTAAAGAAAACATATAATATTGAATACTCTGAAGTTATAGAGTTAGGAATAGAATTTAAAGTTTTAAATAATTTTTTAAAATATTTTGAAAAATTAGTGAATAATGATAGTGAATTTGATGTTATTACAATAATAAAATTTTCAGTAATCCCTGGTAATAAGGCTTATCTTAGTGGTTTAAAAATGAATAATTATAGTTTTGGAAAAGGTGAAAGTAAAGAAAAATATCTTGAATTAGATCCTGTATATTTATTACTTGTATCTACAGATGGAATAAAGGATGTTATTGATAGATTTACAGATAAATATAATATGTCAACTATTGAGGATATTAATTATTTTATTGATACATTATTTAAAGTAGAAGAATTTATTAAATTTCAATTATCAAAAATAATTCCAGTATTTAATTTGTTTGATGGTCATCAATTGTTAGATAAAGAAAAAAATAAAGTATTCATACAATGCATTCATCTTATTGAATCGTATGGAAGTGTTACAGATGGATATGAAAGAATTTTAGAAGATATGGGATTCCCAAGTGAAGATATTATACTAATGATTAATGAAATTGATAAATACGGAGAAGAAACAGGTACAGAAAGGAAGTTAATTAAGATAAGGAATGATAGAGAAGTATTTGAAAAATTATCGCCATTTGGAAGGAAGATTATTGATAGTTACACAAATAAATAAACTAATGGTTTTAGGATGTAATAAAAAGGAGAAAACATGGATAAAATTAGTGATAAAAGCTTAAATATAAAAAAACAAAATATTGATAAGATTAAAGAATTGTTTCCTAATGTTGTAACAGAAGGAAAGATTGATTTTGAAGTTCTTAAAACGTTATTGGGAGGTGAAATTGATGATAATAAAGAAAAATATCAGTTTACTTGGAAAGGGAAAAGTGATGCTATAAAAATAGCACAAAGTCCTTCATCAACAACGCTTCGTCCTGATAAAGATTCATCTAAATATTGGAATACAACAGGTAATTTATATATTGAAGGCGATAATTTGGAAGTATTGAAACAATTACAAAAAACATATTATGGAAAGATTAAAATGATATATATTGATCCACCATATAATACAGGAAAAGACCGTATATATAAAGATAATTTTAAAAATAGTATAGAAAATTATAAAAAACAGACAAATCAAGGAATGGCATCTAATCCGGAAACTAATGGTAGATACCATACTGATTGGTTGAATATGATGTATCCAAGACTTATGTTATCTAGAAATTTATTGAATGATAATGGTGTTATTTTCATAAGCATAGATGACTACGAAATGTTGAATTTAAAAATAATTTGTAACGAAATTTTTGGGGAAAATAATTTTATTGCACAATTAGTATGGCAAAATAAAAAAGGTGGAGGAAACGATTCAAAATATATTGCAGTTGAGCATGAATATATTTTAGTATATGCGAAAAATATAAGTTTTTTACATGAATTTTATGAATCCTATAGCGAAGAATATATTAAACGTTATAAGGAAAATGATGAACAGGGAAGATATTATTGGGATACTTTTAAAAGAAAGTCAGGTAAGCAATATTATCCTATTATTTGCCCTGATGGAACCGTTTTAGAGTATGATGAAGATGGAAATCCTATTAGTTGGTTGCGTTCAAAAAAAAGATTTGAATCAGATATTAAGGAAGGCGAAGTAAGAATAATTAAATCAAACAAGGATACTTGGTCAGTTCAATTTAAACAAAGAATACCAAAAGGAAAGAAACCAAGAAGTATTTTTCAGACAACACATGTAATTGATAATAAGGGAACAACAAGTTCTGGTGGCGATGATGTTTATAGATTGTTCAAAAAGGATGTATTTTCAAATCCTAAACCAATAGATTTATTAGATTTTATAATATCTTTTGGATTACAGTCAGATGATATAATACTTGATTTTTTTAGTGGCTCTGCATCATTAGCTGAAAGTGTTATGAAAAAAAATATTGATGGAGGAAATCGAAAGTATATTTTAGTTCAATTGCCAGAGAATATTGACAACGTTTTATTATCAGTAGCAAAAGAAGATGAGAAGCGTATTGCTAAAAATGCGATTGAAATTTTAGATGATATAAAAAAAGAACATTTAATTACAAAATTGGCAGAAGAACGTATTCATCGCGCAGGAGAAATAATAAAACAAGAATGGTTGAAAAACAATCAGGGAGAAGGATTATTTGCTGATGAGCAAAAGGAATTCCCTTTTGATATAGGATTTAAAGTATTTAAATTAGACTCTACGAATGTAAAACCATGGGATAATGAAAATGAAATGGATGAAGCTACATTGTTTGATTCTGTAGATATATTTAAAGAAGGTAGAAGTAAAGAAGATATTCTTTATGAAATTATGCTTAAATATGGTATTTTTGATATGCCTGCTAATGAAATAGAAGTCAATGGAAAAATTATGTACAGAGTTGGAAAAAGATATATGATTGTATGCCTAGAAGGTGATATAACAAATGAAGATATACAAGCAATTGCTAATCTTTCACCTAAAACAGTTGTATTTAAAGAATCTGGTTTTAAAAATGATAACGATAAAATCAACGCAGTATATAATTTAGAAAAAGCTGGTGTTGAAGATATTAAATGTATTTAAGGTGGTGTTTGTAGATGAAGCTTAAATATATAGATCAACCTTATCAAACAGAGGCAGTTAATGCTATATGCGATATTTTTAAAGGTTGTGAAGTTAAAGATTCATTATTTACTATTGATGCAACTAATGATAAATTTTATAATCGTGATTTTCTTTCTGGAGAAGGAGTTAGTTATTTTTTAGGACATTCAAACAGAATTTCAATAGATGATTATCAAATGTTAGAAAATGTTCAGAAAATACAAGAAAAAAATGATATTCAAAGATCAAAAGATATACAAGATAGGAATTTTACTGTTGAAATGGAAACAGGAACAGGTAAAACGTATGTCTATACAAAGACGATCTTGGAATTAAATAAAAAATATGGTTTTACTAAATTTATAGTTGTTGTACCTAGTATTGCTATTAAAGAAGGGGTTTTTAGTTCATTTCAAGCAACAGAAGAACATTTTAAAGAAAAGTATGATAATGTAATATATAATTATTTTGTTTATGATTCTGCTCATTTAGAAAAAATAAGAGATTTTGCTACAAGTACAAATATTGAAATTATGATTATTAATATAGATGCATTTAGAAAAAGTTTTACCAATCCAAATAAAGAGACAAAAGCTAATTTAATACATAGGGAAAGTGATAGATTAAGTGGCAATAAACCAATTGATTTAATTGCAAATACAAATCCAATTGTCATTATAGATGAACCGCAGTCAGTTGATAATACAAAAAAGTCAAAAGATGCAATAGCATCACTTAATCCAATTTGTACATTAAGATATTCAGCAACTCATAAACAATTATATAATCTTATGTATAGATTGACACCAGTAGATGCATATCAAGAAAATTTAGTCAAACATATTGAAGTTGCTTCAATAACAAGTAATGAGGCCAGTACAGAGCCATATATCAAATTAAAAAGCGTTAGTAACAAAAATAATACATATTCTGCAAAAGTAGAAATATATGTTAAAAATAAGAAAACAGGTGTTATTGAGAAAAAAACAGTTACAATAAAAACACATGATGATTTGTGGGAATTATCTAATGAAGTTGATTATTATCAAGGTGATGGATACATTGTCAATAATATTAATTGCTCTGAGGGAGAAGAGTCAATTTCTTTATCTAATGGGGAATCTTTAAATATTGGAGAAGCAATGGGAGAGATTGATGATCAAGTCATAAAAAGAGCACAGATAAGACAGACAATAGAATTACATCTAAATAAAGAACTTCATTATATAAAAAAAGGAATTAAAGTATTGAGTTTATTCTTTATTGATGAAGTTGCAAAATATCGTAATTATGATAGAGAAGATGAAAAAGGAGATTATTGGATTTGGTTTGAAGAAGAGTATAACCGACTTATTAAATTGCCTAAATATAAAGTATTAAGAGAAAAATATTCAGATAAAATATCTTTAAATGCTGAAGAAGTACATGATGGATATTTTTCAAAAGATGGTAAAGGAAGAATGAAAAACTCAAATGCATCTGCTTCAAGTAAAGATGATGAGTCTACTTTCCATTTGATAATGAAAAATAAAGAGCAATTACTAAGTTTTGATGAGCCTATTCGTTTTATTTTCTCTCATTCAGCTTTAAAAGAAGGATGGGATAATCCTAATGTGTTTCAAGTTTGTACGTTAATTGAAACTAAAGATACTATGACAAAGCGTCAAAAAGTAGGTCGAGGTTTAAGAATTTGTGTTGATCAAGATGGAAATAGGGTACTTGATCATAGATATAATACTTTGAGTGTTATTGCAAATGAATCTTATAAAGATTTTGCTTCAACTTTACAAAAGGAATTAGAAACTGATAATTTTAAATTTGGTATTATAGAACCTATTAATTTTGCTGGTATTTGTGTAACTCAATATGATGGTTCTGTTAAGGAGTTAACACAAGAAGATTCTCAAAAGATATTTGATTATTTACTTAAAAATGAATACATGACAAAACAAGGAAAAATCAATAATAAATATCATTTAGAGAAACAAAATAGTAATTTTATATTGCCTGATGAATTTGAATCTTTTACATCTAAAGTTATTAAAAGAATAGATAATCTTTCTAGAGAAATTGATATTAAAAATTTAAATGAAAAAATACCTGTTAAAATTAATAAAGAAATTCAATTATCTCCAGAGTTTGAAGAGTTGTGGAACAAAATAAAGCAAAAAACAATTTATACTATTAATATGGATATAGATAAACTTAAAAATGAGGCAATAGAACAAATAAAAAATATGCCTCAAATTAAACCTGATAGAATTGATAGTCAATTGACAAAAGTTGATATTAATAAGCAGGGAGTTCAAGATATTGGACATCAAGTGAGAGAATTAGGAGAAGTTTATGAATTTGGAAAAATGACATATCCAGATTTTATAAGACGATTGCAAGATTCTACTCAATTATTACGAAAAACAATTATAGAAGTTATAGCTAAATCAGGAAGACTAAAGGACTTCTATAAGAATCCTGAAGAATTTATAAAACAAGTATCTAAAATACTTTTAACAGTAAAAAAAGAGAACTTAACTGAAGGTATTAAATATCAAAAAATAGATGAGTATTATCAGCAAGATTTTATATTTAATGATGAAGAATTATATGGATATCGAAATAAGAATTTACTAGAATTAACTGCAAAGAAGAATGTATTTGATCATGTCATTTATGATTCTGAAATTGAAAAGACGTTTGCGATAGATGCAGAAAATGATGATGATGTTATTCTCTATGCAAAATTGCCAAGTACATTTAAAATTGATACACCAATAGGAGAATATAATCCTGACTGGGTTGTTGTACTAAATACAGATGACGGTGAAAAACTTTATTTTGTTGCTGAAACAAAAGGAACAGAGAATATTAATGATTTAAAAGGTTCAGAGAAAAAGAAAATTTTTTGTGGTAGAAAGCATTTTGAAGTTATAGATTCTGGTATTAAATATGAAGTTGTAAAAGAGTTAAATTCTTTAAAATTAAATAGTTAAATGATAACATGATTACCCTCAGACGCAGAGTAATAAATAAAGGTTTACTAAATATCTAAAAATTAAACTAATCTTGTTGGTTTTGATGACTCTCATTTAGATATAACAGATATTAATCAGTTAACCTGTGTCATAGGGAATTCAAGAATAATAAAAAAATTAATTTTGTATAGTAGGGGGAATATTAAATATGGATAAAGGTGCAAATTGGCATAAATGGGATTTACATGTGCATACAGCTTCATCATACGATTATAAATATAAGGCTACTGATGCAGATGAATTGCTAGTTGAAGCTTGGAAAGCAAATGAATTATCTGCTGTAGCTATAACAGATCATTTTAAAATTGATGTAACAAGAATTAAAAATATACGTAATATAATTAATTTAAAAAAGTATAATATTTCTGTTTTTCCAGGTGTAGAATTACGTACAGATAAAGGTGATACAAATATACATGTAATACTTATTTTTGATTTAAATGCAGATCTTGATATTTTAGCTGATGATTTTAATGCTATAATGTTAAGATTAAAAGCTAAACCTAGTGGTTCTTATACAGATGAAAATGTGTATTGGGATTATTTGGATATTCTGGAGTTTTCAAGAAGTCATAATGCTATAATTTCCATTCATGCAGGAAAAAAAGCAAATGGAATTGACAGACAAATTCAAACTTACGGGTTACCTCATGCAGAAGCTATAAAAGAAGAATATGATGAATCAGTTCATATATATGAAGTTTCAAAATTAAAAGATATAGAAGATTATCATAAGTTTGTTTTTAAAGATGCAAGAGAAAGACCAGTAATTATATGCAGTGATAATCATGATCCGCGTGATTATAAATTAAAGGAGAACTTGTGGATAAAAAGTATAATAAGTTTTGAAGGATTAAAACAGGCCATAATACATTCTTCAGAAAGAGTATTTGTGGGAGACACTCCTTTAAAAATACGCAATATAGAAAAGAATCCTGAAAAATATATTAAACGTATTCGCGTAAAAAAGAAAAAGAATTCAATCAATGCAGACAATTGGTTTGATATTGACTTATATTTAAATAATGGATTAACAACAATAATTGGTAATAAAGGTAGTGGAAAAAGTGCTTTGGCTGATTTTATAGGTTTTATTGGTAAATCAGCAAATATAGATATGTTTTCTTTTCTTTCAAAAAATAGATTTTGTAAAGAAGACAAAAACTATAATCTTGATTATGAGGGATATATTAAATGGCTTGATAATGAAAAAAATACAGTTACAAGTTTTGATATTTCTTCAAATGATGGTGTCCAAATGGTTAGATATCTTCCACAAAGGTATATAGAAGAAACATGTAATAATCTAGACAAGCAATTTCAGAATGAAATAGATAAAGTGATTTTCTCATATGTAGATGAGAGAGATAAAGGTTCTGCAATAGATTTAAAGGATCTTATATCAACTAAGGAGGAAAGTTTGAAGATAGATAGTTTACGAATAAAGGAACATATTTCATCATTAAATGATCAAATTATTACACTTGAAAAGAAAACAGATATAAGATATAAAAAAGAAATAAAATCAAAGGTGGATTTTTATTCTAAAGAGCTTGAAAGACATTTGAAAAACAAACCTAAAGAAATTAAGAAACCAAGTCTTAATGATGAAACAACTAAAGTTGGACTAGAAAAAATAGAAGAATTTAATAGTGAGATTTCTAAATTAGAGCAACAAATTATAATAAGTCAAGAAAATCTTAGGAATGTTAATTCAGAAAAAAATAAATTATTAGATTTGAAAAATGCTATTCTAAGAATTGAAAATGAAATTAATGATATTAACGAAAGAGCGGATATTGTTTCATCAAAATATTCCATTGTTCCTAAAATTAATATTGAAATAAAAAGTGAACTTACAGGTGTAAATAGCAGATTAGTAGATATTGAGAAACAAATCACACAATATAATATAGAGTTGAATGAAAATTACGAAAAGAAAGAATATACAATAAATACTCCAATTTCTGAAATAATAAACGATTATAGCAATATGAACTCTTTATATGGTAAAATATATTTACTTAAGGAAAGAATTAATCGTGCTAAAGATATGTTGTCTAAGCCACAAAAAGAATATCAGGAATATTTGGAAAAAATGAACGATTGGGAATTAAAAAGGAAAACATTAGTTGGTTCTGAAATTAAAGTAGACTCATTAAAATTTTTCAAAGCAGAATTAGAATATATAGATAATAGACTGAATGCTGATTTGATTCAATTAAAGTCTGAAAGAAATGATAATATACAAAATTTATACTTATATTTAGTAAAAAAGAAAAAAATTCTTGATGATATATATGCTCCAATTGAACAAAAACTAGCTAATATTTTAAAAGAAATTGATGATAAAGTTGTTTTTAAATCAACAATACATATTGATAATAATTTTACACAAATGATGCTAGGATATATAAATCAAAGAGTACAATCAAAATTCAAAGGGAAATCTACAGGCATAGAATATGTAGATAGTTTAATTAGAAAGTATAATTTTGACAGTTGTGATGATACAATATCATTTATAAATGATATACTAGATGCTGTATCTGAAGATGAGAGTAAAGCAGATTCTTTAGTGAGTAGTAGAAGAGCTTTTTATGACTTGATAACTAATCTTGAATATCTAGATGTTGGATTTTCTTTAAAAATGGGTGAAAAGGATTTAGAACAATTGTCACCTGGTGAAAAGGGAACAGTTTTGCTGATTTTTTATCTTGCTTTAGATAAAGAAGAATTACCTTTGATAATTGATCAGCCTGAAGATAATTTGGATAATCAATCAGTATATAGTAAATTAGTTCCTTGTGTTTTAGAAGCAAAGAAAAATAGACAGGTTATTTTAATAACACATAATCCAAATTTGGCAATTGCATGTGATTCTGAATTAATAGTATATAGTGAAAAATGTGTAAACGAAAATAGAATAATATATCATGCAGGAGCGATAGAAGAAAAATATATTAAAGATAAAATAGTAGACATTTTAGAAGGAACTATGCCTGCATTTGATTTAAGAACGGATAAATATAAAGAACAATTTTTTAATCGATAGATTTAACAGTATTCGATTCAAACCTTTTCTTTGTTGGATTCTTGGCTTCATTGAGTGATTTATTTGAATTGAAAGTTTAGATGATTATTTTGAAAAGTATTATTTTTACAAATATTATGAAATTAAATTATAAATATATTGAATAATTGATACAATTTTGATACACTAAATTTATCAAAAGAGTATATATTTAATAAAATTGAACTTTATTTTTATTTATTAATATTTTATTGAACTAAAAATCGGTCAAATTAAAATTTGATACAGAGAGTTTGAATAATTGAAGTGAGATAGTTGGGGTTGTTATTGAAACAATGGCGCTCTAAATAATAGGGTGCTTTAACAAAAATCGCTCTAAATTATCGAGGGGG
>OJMP01000602.1_pt1 | contig 32700 bp, 32 predicted proteins | sample 1597311 | NCBI WGS metagenome assembly OJMP01 (sample SAMEA2452134, study PRJEB22498) | human gut metagenome | biome: human feces; feature: human gut; material: feces | place: Australia | collected 2012 | reverse complement strand
TGCTTGTAAGGCAGATGCTCTCCCAACTGAGCTAAGCCTCCTTGACTAGTGCCCACTTATAATAACATCTCTATTTCCTTACGTCAACTCTTTTTTATACTTTTTTTGTGTTTTTTTATACCCTTTTTATTTTATGTTGATTTTATCAATGTTTTTTATTTCTATTTTTTTATACTTTTTTTATTATTATTGATTGCCTTTTATTATTTGGTATAATGAATATGTAAAAAGTATATATGGAGGTAATAAAATGAAAGTACTTGTTGCCGGAGGTGCTGGCTATATTGGTAGTCACATCTGTGTTGAGTTATTACAAGCTAATCATGAAGTAATCGTAATTGATGACTTTTCTAACTCTAAACCAGAAGTTTTAGGATATATTAAGGATATAACTGGAAAAGACGTTAAATTTTATGAATTTAATATTTTAGATGAAAAGAAAACAGAAGAAGTTTTTAAAGAAAATGAAATTGATGCTGTTATTCACTGTGCTGCTTTTAAAGCTGTTGGTGAATCTGTAGAAAAACCTATTGAATATTATACAAACAATTTAACAACAACTTTAATTGTTGCTAAAATGATGAAAAAATATCATGTCAACAATATTGTTTTTTCATCAAGTGCTACAGTTTATGGTGATCCTGAAGTAGTCCCGTTAACAGAAGATTGTAAATTAGGAGAAACAACTAATCCATATGGTGCTAGTAAAGCCATGATGGAAAGAATCTTAACAGATGTACAACATGCTTGTCCTGATATGTCAGTTACATTATTACGCTACTTCAATCCTATTGGAGCTCATGAATCAGGATTATTAGGTGAAGATCCTAAAGGTATTCCAAATAACTTAATGCCTTATATTATGAAAGTAGCTGCTGGAGAACTTCCTTGTTTAGGTGTCTTTGGTGATGATTATGATACACCTGATGGTACAGGTGTACGTGATTATATCCATGTTGTTGACCTTGCTAAAGGACATGTTCTAGCAATTGAAAAATACAACAAACCTGGATTACATGTTTGTAACTTAGGAACTGGTCAAGGATATAGTGTTTTAGAACTTGTTCATGCTTTTGAAAGAGTTAATGGTGTAAAAGTAAAATATGAAATTAAACCTCGTCGTGCCGGAGACATTGCTACATGTTATGCAGATCCTACAAGAGCTAAAGAAGAGCTTGGTTGGGTTGCTACTAGAGGAATTGATGAAATGTGTAGAGATACATGGAACTTTGCTAAAACAAGAATGAAATAGCCTCTGGCTATTTTTTTTTATTGTTTATACAGGTGAAATTTGGTATTATAGAAAAGTATAAAAGGAGGAACTTCTATGGATTTTTTTAAAAAAATCGGGAAAGAAGTGAGCGTCTTTGGGCTTGTATTTGTAGTTTTTATTGCATTATTTGCTTATCGACAAGTTACACATGTTGAACTTTCAACAATTTCCCAAGATAAATTAGAAGAAAAAATCAAAGATAAAGATAGTTTTGTAGTCGTTGTAGGTAGTGATAAGGATAATACGACATTAAACTACAAAAATGTTTGCTTAAAATATTTAGAAAAAAATCATAGTGATAAAATTTATTATGTAAATTTAGCTAAAGAAAATAATGCAACAACATACATTCAAAAAACTTTTAAAACAGATGACGGAACAATTCCTTCAACATTCGTTATGAAAAACGGAAAAGTAAAAGTTCAAAAATCTGGTTCTTTATCATATTATAGAATTGCTGAATTATTTAAATAAAAAGCGAACTCATATTTGAGTTCGTTTTTTATAACAATTCTTTTACTTGTCCATCTTGAACATAGACCCTTGGTACACGTTTAGAAATCAAACATAAAACTTCATAAGAAATCGTATCTAGATCTTTCGCCATACTTTCAAGAGAAATATGTTCACCAAAAATTTCCACTTGATCTCCTATTTTTACATTTTCATCTACTCTAACCATCATTTGATCCATACATACACGTCCTACAATTTCATAATACTTACCATTGATATATACTTTACGCCCTTGATTTTTTCTAATAAAACCATCTGCATAACCAATTGGTAATGTTGCAATATATTCATCTTCTTTAGCCGTATATGTTAAACCATACCCTACTCGATCTCCTGCAGGAATTTTTTTAATCATTGCTACTTTCGTATAAAGTGACATTACTTGTTTAAACTTTGTTTCTTCTTCACCACTAGGAGAACATCCATACATCGTAATTCCAAGTCTTCCCATATTAGACTTATCATCATGATGATAAGTCATTGCCGCTGAATTACAACAATGAATATATTTGAATTTACAATTACCAATCATTTCATAAAATAGATTTTTTTGTTTTTCATAGGCTTCATTATCTCCATCAGCTGTCGCAAAATGTGTAAAGATTCCTTCTACATTAAACTTATCTGGATTAACAAGTTTTAATAATGTTGATAGTTCTTCTTTAGACATTAATCCTATACGATGCATACCAGTATCTAATTTAATATGCACTTTTAATGTTTGTCCTTCATCAATCAAACAATCTAATAATTTTAAGTAATCAACAGAAACCATTGTTAAAGAAATATCATATTTAATAGCTAAATCAATATCTTCCTTACTTGTAGGAATAGCTCCTAATATCAATATTCCCTTATCAATTCCTAATTCTCTTAATTCAATCGCTTCTAGTAATGTTGCAACAGCAAACATTTCAACATAATCAATATCCCTTAAAAAACTAGCAACCTCTTTATACCCATGACCATAAGCATCTGCTTTAATAACAGCCATTAATGGTCTTTTAAATTCACCATGTGCTAATTCAACATTATATTTTAAATGGTCTAAATCTACAATTGCATACGTGTCACGTTTTAAATTCATCATTGAGATTAATCCCTTCTAAATAAATCTCTCGTATATACTTTTTCTTCTACATCATCTAAACAACTATCATAGCGATTAGCTATGATTGCTTGACTTAATGATTTAAATTTATTTAAATCATTAACTACTAAGCTTCCAAAGAATGTACTTCCATCTTCTAATGTTGGTTCATAAACGACTACTTTAGCTCCCTTAGCTTTGATTCTTTTCATAACTCCTTGGATTGATGATTGTCTGAAGTTATCACTATTTGATTTCATCGTAAGTCTATATACACCTACAACTACTTCATTTTCTTTTTCTTGACTATATGCATCATTTGATTCATATGCTCCTGCTTTTTCTAATACTTGATCAGCTATAAAATCTTTTCTTGTTCTGTTACTTTCTACGATTGCTTCGATTAAGTTTTGTGGTACATCTGCATAGTTAGCTAATAACTGTTTTGTATCTTTAGGTAAGCAATATCCACCATATCCAAATGATGGATTATTGTAATGTGATCCAATTCTTGGATCTAGACACACTCCATTGATAATTTGTTGTGTGTCTAGTCCCTTCAATTCTGCATATGTATCTAATTCATTAAAATAAGATACTCTAAGTGCTAGATAAGTATTCGCAAATAGTTTTACTGCTTCTGCTTCAGTAAATCCCATAAATAAAGTATCTATATCTTCTTTAATTGCTCCTTCTTGAAGTAATGATGCAAATGTATGTGCTGCTTCTACTAATCTTTCATCTTCCATATCTGTTCCTACAATGATTCTTGAAGGATATAGATTATCATACAATGCCTTTGATTCTCTTAAGAATTCAGGAGAGAAGATGATATTCTTGCTTCCTGTCTTTTCTCTGATACTTTGTGTATATCCTACAGGGATAGTACTTTTAATGACCATAATGGCATCTGGATTGATCTCCATTACCTGATTGATTACACTTTCTACTGCACTTGTATCAAAGAAGTTCTTCTTTGAATCATAGTTAGTTGGTGCAGCAATGATAACAAAAACAGCATCCTTATATGCATCTTCTGCATTTAAGCTTGCTGTTAGATTTAATTCTTTTTCTTTTAGATATTTTTCTATATATTCGTCTTGAATAGGACTAATTTTATTATTAATCTTATTCACCTTATCTTCTATGATATCCACAGCCATCACTTCGTGATGTTGTGCTAATAATGTAGCGATACTTAATCCTACATATCCTGTTCCTGCTACTGCTATTTTCATAATTTATTTATCTCCTCGCATTTTATTTTTTAACATAACATTTTGAATATTAATCAGTCTTCCTAACTTTATGTCCCATTCATCTTTTTCAAATGGAATAAATCCGCTTCCTGTATAGAATGTAAACTCACTAAAATATAACTTCCCATTAATCTCATAAAAATCAACTCTTACATGTTCAATACCTTTTGATAGTAATTCTGCATATTCTATCATTTTATTAAAACTTTTTGGACACGGTGGCAATTCATCAAAAGATCTATAATCATTTCTCCTGCAATCTACCGAATTATAGTCTCTATCAAAGAACTGTAAGCATTGTTCTTTAGAATGTGATCCTGCAGATACATACAAATATTCAACCTTTCCATTAAAACAAAAAAATTTATAATCTAAAATATTCGGTTGATTTTTATCCTCCATATATTTTTCTATTATTATTCTAGGTTTAACATTTTTATAGGGCCACTCTCTTCCAGAATAATAAAAATTTCTTTTTAAATATTTGTTTATTTTTTGTTTTGCATTTTTTTTATTGTAAGTCGATTTATCTTTGCAAATAACAATCCCACCAGAATCGTGAGTACATTTCATTACAAATTTATATGGTAATTTTGCAAAATCTATTTCTTCAAAACTATTATATATTCCTATTGTAGGAACTATATGTTCTTCTCCAATAATATTCTCAATATACTTTTTTACTTCATATTTATCAACCATCATTGTATATTCAGGATTATGATCATTGATTTTTAACCATTGCAGCTTTTCGTTAAATGTTTTTGGATTATCTAAATTCAATTCTTTATGCATTACCGCTTTATATTTTTTCTTTAAATATTTTTCATCATTCATTGAATTATAAATGCTAAAATTAGATAACACATTAAAACGATAATCTTCATTAAATATACATTTGAAAAATTTTCTTAATTTATCTTTCATTTTTTTCCTCTTTTTATTTTTAAATTACAATCTAATCTGATATTTTTCTATTAATATAATCTGAAGTTGCATTTTCTTTTCTTTTTATTACACAGGGATTTCCAAATACAATCGAATGACTTGGTACATCACAATTAATAAATGTATTTGGAGCAATCATTACATCATCTCCAATATGTACATGTCCAACAATTGTACTGTTTATTCCTATCCAAACTTCATTACCAATTATAGGGGTACCCTTTCTCCCCCCCCTATTTTCTTGACCCAAAGTCACACCTTTATGTATATTACAATTTTTTCCTATAATCGTTTTGGGATTGATCGTTATTGCATACGCATGTCCAAAATACAAACCATCACCTATTTTTGTATCTACCGACATTTCTATGAATCGTCTATTTCTAAAAAAGACAAATAGAACTTTATACAAAGGTTTTAACACAACGTTATGCGTTAAATTATACTTTCTATAATATTTTTGAAATATTGGCATTTTCCCATTAGGATATCTAATTTTGTCATTTATCATCATATATACTCATCCTCAATCTATATAAAATTCTTTATACCATCTAGCAAATTCTCTAAGTCCATCTCTTAATGATGTACTTGGTTTAAATCCAAAATCTCTTTCCAATGCACTTGTATCAGCATATGTTACTGGTACATCCCCTGGTTGCATCGCAACCAGCTCCTTATGTGCTTCAAAATCATAGTCTTCTGGTAATACTCCTGCATTGATTAGTTCTTGTTGTAAGATATCTACAAATTCTAATAGATTTTCTGGATGACTGTTTCCTATGTTATAGACTGCATAAGGTGGTATTGGTAATCCATCTTCTCCTGTCTTTCTTTCAGGAGCTTTCTTCATAACTCTTGATACTCCTTCTACGATGTCATCGATATATGTAAAATCTCTTTTACAGTTTCCATAGTTAAAGATCTTAATTGTTTCATTATTTCTTAGTTTATTAGTAAATCCAAAATAAGCCATATCTGGTCTCCCTGCTGGACCATAGACTGTAAAGAATCTTAGCCCAGTAGATGGAATGTTATAAAGCTTACTATAGGCATGCGCCATTAACTCATTGCTTTTCTTTGTTGCAGCATATAAGCTTACTGGATTATCTACCTTATCATCTGTACTATATGGAACTTTCTTATTAGAACCATAGACACTGCTTGATGAAGCATAAACAAGGTGTTCCACACCTTTGTTTCCATCATCATAAGAATGTCTGCATGCTTCCAAGATGTTATAGAAACCAATAAGATTGCTTTCCATATAGGCATCAGGATTACTGATAGAATATCTGACACCTGCTTGAGCTGCTAGATTAACTACGATATCAGGTTTATGTTCATCAAAAATCTTATCGATCAGTTTCTTATCAGAAATATTTCCATAATAAAAAGACCACTTGTTTGTAGTCTTCTTTACTTCTTCTTTAATTTTATTTAATCTGTATTCTTTTATTGATACATCATAATAATCATTCATATTATCGATACCGATAATATGAAGATCATTATTTTCTTTTAATAATTTCAATACCAGGTTAGAACCGATAAAACCGGCTGAACCTGTGACAAAAATTGTTTTATTCAAAATTACACCTTCTTCATTATTTACTTATTTTAGTTTTAATGCTTTTATAAAACTTATTAATATATTTTTTATAAAAAATACAGTTAATAAGTATAACAACTATCAATCCTACAATTGACACTTCAATAGCTAATAAGATCCATCCAATATAACTTACAGTTTTAAGAACAAATACTTTTGTCAATATACACATTGATAAAAAAGTAATAATATCTATTAACATCTGTTTTACAAAATTCTTAAAAGGCCATTTGATAAGATTATTTGAATCATAGTAAGCCATCCATATAGTCTGATAAAGCATTGCAATCAAAGTACCAAATGTAACACCAATCAATCCAAATTTCTTAACCGCTAAAACAGAGACAACAATATTAAGTAATGCTGCAGTTATATAATTGTTTTGGGTCTGTTTATAATGTCCTCCAGCCAAGATTATAATATTATATGGTAACCTTAAACAGTGGCCTGCATTTGCAAGAACAATTAAAATACCAAATAAAGGCTGAATATAATTTGCATCATTTACTCCTTTTGTATAAACTTGCACAAATGGAACTATCAGTACTGCTGTAACCCCAAATACAAATGTTGTCCCTGTATGTATTACCCATTCGATCCATCCAAAAAGATTTTTTAAATTATCCAGTTCTTGTTTCGCCCATAGTTCTCCAATCAAAGACGTTATTCCATTGGTCATGGATAAAAACAGTTGTTTTACTCCTTTTACAACAAAGAAATATACTGAATAGATCGATACATCTGATAATGTAGCAAACGTTGATAATACAACTATATCTGTACTGTCTAGTATAACTGATGCTACATGTTGAGCAATTCCATTCCATTTTTGTTTGATTGGTTCAACTGTATATTTGATTCTCTTGTTTATCTTGTAATGATTTTTTACATAAAGATAAACTAAAAATGGCTGCATCAAATAAATTAAAGATGTTGCCAGTTTTACAAGATGTATTCCACATCCCAAATAAATAAGCACAAAGCATGCAAATGTATTTAAAATAACTGCTACAGTCTGTACTGTATACTGAATATATCCTTTTTGATCTGCAGTTAATAGCAATCTATTTACAATACCAAAAAGATATTGAGCAAATGAACTGATTGATAAAACTACTACCAAAAACGCAACATAAAAAAATCCAAAATTTTGATTAACAAATATTGGATAAAAGATTACTAAAATAATTACATATATAAAAAGAATAAATCCTAATTTTTTAAAGAACTTATCTGCCGATGCTATAATTTTACTAACACTATCTTCATCTTTATCGGCTAATGGTTTGTATAAAGATGATTGAACTACAGCACCTACTCCTAATTCTAAAAAAGAAATCAATCCTAAAAATTGTGTAATAGAATTAACCAGACCATTTATTTCCGTACCAAAATTACTCAATATTAAACGTGGCAAAATAAAACCGCATATAATTGTAGTAATTTGAAATACAAATGAAGAGATAGTATTATATAATAATTTTCTAGTTCTCATTAATTACTCCCATCTTATTGTTTATTATTTTATATACTTTTATTTTTAAGAATGTTATGCTATATCTCAAGAAGATTATTTTTATTTAAATGCTTTAAAATCAATTATATGTTAACTTTTTTCTTTTCAAAGAGTTTAATTCCATGAAAAAAATTAAAAAATAGAAATAAGTCGCTTTGTCATATGTCGAAACTAATGCGTAATCCCTAAATAAAAATAGTACTAATAATACAACACAAATTTTATAAGTTTCATCTTGAAAATTTTTAAATTTTAAATAATTTAAAATCAAATATAAATAAGAGCCATAATAGATTACAAATCCAACAATACCTCCTCCTGCTAGCATCTCAACAAATCCATTATGTAAGTAAGCATCAAAGTTAATAGCATCTGCTGCCACAACATGTGGACACCCTACTCCAATGCCAAAAATCGGATTTTCCTTAAATATTTGTATACCTAATTCTATCATGTTCTTTCTCGTCCTTGCTGAAGCTCCTATATCACCTTTTCCTGTAAACATAGATACTAAATAGTCCATTCTAGAATTGATTCCATCGAATATCTCAAAGTTTGATAAAAAACTTAATATGAATACAGCTGATAAAATAATTACAACTATTTTAATTAAATTTGTAATAAATTTTTTATTTTGAAGATTATGTATAATCAAATCTAATAAAATTCCTATTATTAACATCAACAAAGCCTTTCTACTTTGAGTTGCTATAACCATTATAAAGGAGGGTATACAGAATATACTTGATATTTTAAATCGTTTATTTCTAACAATTTCATCTATCTGTATAACGATACCTATAGCAGCATACATCCCAATTATATTGATATTGGTATATGTATTATCTATTCTAACCCCGGATTTCATCATTGATACAATAAAATCATATCCATAATAGACTAATGAATATATAGATATAATATAACTTGCCCATTTTAGAATAGATAATAGCTGATTAATATTTTCAAATTTATAAAAGTGATTGTAGACTATACTCATACAAAATAGAATTTGAATAAATGTAAATGTTTTTGTTAAGGGATCACTTGGATTTATTGCCCATAATGAACTACAAAATGTATATATTATTAATACACCTAAAAATAAATGGTATTTCCCTAAATATATAGGATATTTCCCTCTTTTAATAATTAAATCAACTAATAAAATGAGAAAACATACAAATATTAATACATATTTTCCCCATGTATAGGATTCAAATATTGTAATCGATGAAAATAATAATAATGTTAAAACCCAAACGATTTTATTTAATACTTTATATTCTTTTTGCATCTTTTCTCCTTCCATTTAAAATACTATTTCAATAAATTCTTTCACGATGCTTTCCATATCATATCTATTAGAAATAAAACTATCTCTTGGTTGTTTCCTCATCTCAACTTTAGAATTCAAAGCAATTTCGCCCCACTCTTTAGAAGTCTTATTAAGTGATAAATAATGTAATAAATTGGTTATTTTGGCTTCTTTTGTTATGCTGTCTGATAAAATACACGGTAATCCAGTAGCTTGCGCTTCTATAATTGTATTTGGCATTCCTTCATAAAATGAAGGAAATACAAAAACATCCATTGCCGATAATAAATCAGTTATATCTGATCTAATTCCAGTTAATATAACAGAATCATCCAAACCTAATTTCTTTATCTTAGATACAATTTGTTGTTTTTTTTCACCATTACCAACTAAAATTAATAACGAAGATGGATTACATTTATTTATTTCTTTAAATACATCCAATAAAAAACTATGGTTTTTTTGATTATTAAATCTTCCAATATGTCCAATTACCAGTTGTTCAGAGTCTATACTGAATTCTTCTCTTACTTTTTTTCTTCCTTCTTCACTATAATAATAAACATCTAAATCAACTGCATTATGTAAAAAATATACTTCATCTTTTTCTACTATTTTTTTACCAAAAGTATATTCAGCCGCTAAAATTGATGGAGCGATTTTTACATCAATGAGCTTATTAAAAACAGGTCTTAATATTTTAAAAAAGATATGCTTTAATTTGCTTTCAGATGAAGATGCATTACATGATCGAACACATATTTTTTTTGCTCCACCCATTTTTGAAGCTAAAATATCAAATATTCCTATAGGTGTATCACAAAGCTTTAATACTATTTCATAATTGTTATTTTTTACTACACGTTTTATTTCTTTAAATGTTTTAAAAGGATGTTCAGTTCTTAATGGAATTCGAAATATTTTTCCTCCAAGTTCTTTTACTTCTTCTTCATAATATCCTGAACTTGTCGATACAATAAAATCTAATTTATAATTTTTAGGCAAACTTCTAAATATTTTCATCATGAACGTTTCTGCTCCACCAGTATCCAAAGAACTTACGATACATAATACTCTTTTCAAAATATCACCCTTCCTAACTCTCAATTCTATTTACTATTTTTATAATATGTTCATCTGGCTGATATTTTTTAGCACTTATAATACAATTACTTTTTAATTTATACATATTGTCTTTATGCTTTATAAGCCATTGAATAGAATCTTTTAAATCTTTATTTGTTTTATTTGGATATAAAATGCCATTTACTTCATTTTCTACTATTTCACTATTGCAATTCCAATTAGATGCAATAACAGGTAATCCTGCAGAAAATGCATCAACTATTGTACCTGGAAAACCTTCTCCATCCCAATACGTAGGAAATAACAATGCATAATAATCTTTAATAACATTTGTACTTTGATCATATGAAACCATTCCTTTATATACGACTGCATCCGTTGTATTATCTATTACTTCTTCAAATCTATCTTTGTATCCTTCATCTATTCGTCCATAAATATCTAAAGTACAAATCATTCTATTAGATTCTTTATTAATGCTTTCTATTGCTTCTATTGCTGTTTCAATTCCTTTTTCTTTCATTACTCTAGAAAAGATACAGAATCTAAATGGCTCATCATATTCTTTATTTTTTACATCAACAACATTCAATCTTTTAAAGTTTGGAATTACCTCACAATTATTAATTTCTTGCTTTAAAAGTTTATTTTTCAATCCTTCTGTTTCAACCCAATTAACTACAAAAGAATTTAAGTATTTTTTATACTTCGGATATTTTTGTACATAAATATCTAAATTACCACCTATAACATCATGATAGATTCTTTTATTAAAGAGTTTTGCTGAAAATGAAAGTAACGGAAAAAATAACTTCATGCCATTTCTAGATAATAAAATAATGATGTCATTAGTAGTTAATATTGCTATTATTAAATCCTTTATTAACTTTAAAGACTTTTTTCTTTTATAATATGTATCAACTTTTTTTATTTTCCAATCAGTAGCATTTTTTAACTCATCATAAAGGATTTTTGTTTTTATTGTTTGACCATCTAAAATATTTTCATTTCCACCAAAATGACCTATAATTGATATCTTCTTATTTTTCATACTTATCTACCAAGGAAGAAATATCTAACATATTTCCCCATTCTAAATCATATTTTTTAGGGTTGAATGGCATCATACCTGCTCCTGGTGTAAAAGTTAATTCAGCAAAATAATACCTATCGTTAGCTAAAAAGAAATCAACTCTTACAAATGGAAAATCCTTGGATAAGTCTTTTGCCATATTTAACATTTCATCAAAAAAGTCTGGTAATTTCACTTCAGGAATATCAGTATAATCATCTCTTTTTAACGGCATTTTAGTTCCATCTAAATAAAAAAAGCCTATTTGAGCTTGTCTATCATGTATTAAATCATTAGAAACATAAATAAATTGAGGTTTTCCATTAAAACAAAAGAATTTATAGTCAGTAATGTTTTCTCCTAAAAATTCTTCACATATTATTCTAGGTTTTATTTTTGAATAATGAAGTTCAATATTAAATGCTCCAAAATCTTCTTTTAACCATTTATTTAATTGTTTAATTGTTTCTTCTTTATTAATCCTATTTTTATCTGATACAACTATATTATATGCACAACCATGATTACATTTTAAAACAAATTGATTTGGTAACTTATCCCAATCAATTTGTTTTGCATTATCCCATACTCCTAATAAAGGCGTTAATGTTTCTCCATACCCTTTACTTTCTATATGATTTCTTACAGCATACTTATCTGCACATGTAACAACTAAATTATTGTTAGGATAATAATTCAATTTACACCATTGAATTTTCTCATTAAATGTTAGAGGATTATCTAAATTCAAATCTTCTTTTAAAACTATCTTATAATATAATTTTGACATAAATTCATCCGAAAACAGTTTATGTGCTATTACCTGACCTTTTCTACGGGTCTTATATATAAATGAGTCTCTTTCCATTAATTTAAACCTCTTCTTCTTTGCAAATATACATTTCTTTACTTTTCACAAATATTTTTTTCTTCATAACACCAAAGAATAAATTAACAGCTGTATTAAAAATACTGTGTAACCTATTCTTACCTTCACATTCTCTAAATAACTTATAATGCCATCCAATAAGAGTTTTTATGCTTTGCGTACTGACACTGCCTTGTCTTCCTCTTCTATATTTTGCTAATGTCTTATCTAATAAATAACAGTCTGCCTTCTTACATACTTGAAGCCACATTGCATAATCATTATTTTTCTTTATATCTTGAATTTGAATCAATCCAACATATTGAGCATCATACATAACAGTCAGACAACCAGGCCAACAGTAAGCAAACATCCCTTGTTTTGTTATTTTTTTAGGTCCTGTCACTAATCTATTTAATGAATTGCCATTTTCATCTATTTCCTCATAACTTGTATATGAAAAATTATAGTTATGATATTTCATAAAATTGACTTGTAATTCTAATTTTTCAGGTAGCCATAAATCATCACTATCTAAAAAGGCAATCCATTTCCCTTTTGCTTCTCTTAAAGCATAATTTCTTGAAACAGCCGCTCCGCTGTTTTTTTCATTCTTTAAATATCTAATTCTTTGATCAGATAAATACTTTTTAATGATTTCATCTGTATTATCAGTTGAACAGTCATCTACAATAATCAGTTCCCAATTCTTATAACTTTGATTTAAAACAGAATCAATTGTCTCACTGATAAAATCAGCAGTATTGTATGATGGCATAATAATTGATACTAGATCATCTTGATTACCGTCTATTAAATATTCATTATTTAATAATCTCTTAGCTTCTTCTTGTTTTTCATCATATTCTTCTTGGTTTACCTTTCCGTTATGTAATAGATAATCTCCATAATCTTCTGCTGTAGCCATATCTCCATCTGTAATTCCTTCTTGTTTTACAAATGCTTTAATCACTGTTTCAAATATGATTCTTAAATCACCTAAGAAAGTAATCTTTTGAATATACTTCAAATCCCAATTGAGCTTATCTTCCCAGTCAATATCGTTTCTTCCTTTGATTTGTGCAAGTCCCGACAATCCTGGCCTTACTGCATGTCTTTTCTTTTGTTCTTCTGTCATAAAGACCATATCTCTTACCAACTGTGGTCTTGGTCCAATAATTGACATATCCCCTTTTAATATATTGAATGCTTCAGGTAATTCATCCAATGATGTAGCTCTTAGCTTTTTACCAAATGAAGTAAGTCTTACTTCATCAGGTAACAGATTTCCTTCTTCATCTTTTTCATCTGTCATCGTTCTAAACTTATACATGTTAAAGATTTTTCCATCTTTACCAGGTCTCGGTTGCTTAAAAATGACAGGTGACCCTAATTTAATCTTTACAAGAACTGCAACAATGATATAGAGCCATCCAAAACAGATGATTGCCATTAGTGAACAGAAAACATCAAATCCTCTTTTTAGATGATTTTCATACAGGTGACTATTGAATGATACTTTTGATAATTTTCCTTCAATCTTTAATTCTTTTAATTTTCTAACAAAAACAACTATTGCAGTTATAGCTGCAACAGCTGTTATGATCATACTTAAATATCTTTTCATACCATCACCTATTCAAAACAGCTCCTAATCATTTCAATAATCATATCCTGTTGTTCTGGTGTCATCTTGTTATCTGATGGTAAGCATAATCCTCTTTGGAAGATATCCATTCCAACATCCAGTGGTTTTCCATCTTTTCCTAGTGTTCCACCTTTGATATAGGCATTTGTCTTCGCTCTTCCGTCTCCATCTCTTGTGATGAAGGCATTGTTTCTATAGATTGGTTGCATATGCATTGGTTTCCAGATAGGTCTTCCTTCTGCGTTGTATTTAAATAATGTATCCAATATCTCATGTGGACATGATTTACCTTCTTCACTTACATACAGATATTCCTGTTCACTTCTTACCTGTTTACACATGGCTTCTTCATTAATCAAGATACATGATAGCCAATAGTTAGGACTTGTATTTTCTTCATCTACTGGATTCATTTGTAATGGAAGATCTTTTAGTCCTTCCTTATATCTTTCATAGATGGCTTTTTTCTGTGCAATATGTTCATCAAGATACTTATATTGTCCTCTTACGACTCCTGCAATGACATTGGACATACGATAGTTGTATCCTAATTCTTCATGTTGATACCATGGTGCACTTTCTCTTGACTGTGTTGACCATTTTCTTACCTTATTAGCCATTTCTAGATCATCAGTAAGGAACATTCCTCCTGATGATCCTGTAATGATCTTATTTCCATTAAATGAGATTGCATTATAATCACCTAATTGACCACAAGGTTTACCTTTATAAGTAGCTCCCAATGCTTCAGCTGCATCTTCAATGATGATGGCATCATGTCTGTCACAGATTTCTTTGATCTCATCCATCTGACAAGGTGTTCCATACAGATGAACGATAACGACTACCTTTACTTCTGGATAGATTTCAAAAGCTCTTTCCAATGCTTTTGGATCCATATTCCATGTTTCATATTCACTGTCGATAAAGACTGGAATACCACCTTCATAGACAACTGGATTGACAGTTGCATCGAAAGTCATATCACTGCAGAATACCTTATCACCAGGTCTTACTCCTGCTGCTTTCACTGCAAGATGTAGAGCTGCTGTACCTGCTGATAAAGCAACTGCATATTTACATCCAATCTTTTCACAAGTGATCTTTTCTACTTCATTGATGTTCTTACCAACTGTAGACATCCAGTTGGTTTCATAGGCTTCTTTGACATATTCCATTTCTTCACCATGCATGGTTGGTGAAGATAACCATACTTTATTTTCAAAAGCTTTAAATTCCATACTATATCCTCCCCCTCTTTTAAATATAAAAAAAGAATATAGTTTACCTATCCAATAAGTATTTATATTAGACTAGGTAAACTATATTCAAATAAGATGTATAGGCGGCTCCCCCTACGCTATACTTCTTTATTTTGCATTTCTATCCCTGCTTTTAATTTCTTATTTAAGAATTCAATATTCAGTACTGCTTCATGACTTTTCTTATCTACTGCGACTATATGTTCTTCTAATTCTTTCAATGGTCCTTCAATGATCTTTGTTCTTCCATTGACCTTGTATCCTTTTGACATAACTAATAGGTATTGTTTATTCAAAAGGATATCCAGAAGTTTTATTTCTTCTCTGGTAAGTGCTGATACTTCTTCCTTTTTTAGTTCCCTGATAACTCCATCTCTTTCTTCTTTCATTAATAAAAGCAATGTATCAAACTCTGTCTGATTCATAGTTGTCTTAATAAAGAGATAGCCTGGAAACATATTCTGGATAACGATTTTATCTTTAGAACGTATATATCTTTCCATTTTTGGGATGAAAGCTTCCGTATCCTTTTTGAGATTGAATGTATGATAGAGCTTTTCTATCTTTAAGCTTTGACAGAACAGGACATAATAGTTCATTATCTTTTTCCCTGTCTTTTCAAAGCTCTCTGTTTGAGACATTCAAAGATGCTTTGATAATCGTCACATACCTTCATTTGATCAATGAGTTCTATTTCATTGTCTTCTAGTTCTTGAATAGCAAAGTCCAGCATGTCTTTTAACAGTTCTTCATTTTCATTCATCAGTTTTTCTTTATCTTTATTCATAGGATCATACATACTTGTAAATACAGCCATTTGTTTTCTCCTTTTTTGACATTGAAACAAAAGCAGAAGTTTCAATGTTTGTAAGCATAATAAAAACCATAGATTATTAAATTCTACGAATGAACTATAGCACAAATAAACCCTAAAAGAAACATAATTCTACTTTTTTCTTTTTATTTTAAAAAAGCAATGTCGTTGAGTAAAATATAAGGTCGTTCAGTAATAAAAATAAAGAAAAAGAGGAGAAATATATGGAAGAAAAAAAACTAACAATTCAAGAAGAATGGCTACTAACCAAGAAGATCTCTGTTAAATATTCTACATATTGTAAGTATGAAAGTATTGTCACAAAACACATAAATCCTTATTTAAAAGAAAATAAAATAGAAGAATTAACAGAGCTTCATATTATTCATTACATTGATCATTTAATCAATGTAATGAATTTATCAACAAGTATTGTTAATTCAATCCAGTGTACGTTAAAAGCTATTTATAGATACGGTGAACGTACACATGGATTAAAGAAATTAGATTTTAATGTAATCAAGTTTAGTCAAAAATCTAAAACTAAAGAACCACTTACATTAGAAAAAGAAATGATTATCTGGCAGTATTGTTTAAATAATAAAGAAAGAATATCACTCGCAATGTCTTTAGGATTATATGCAGGACTTAGAATAGGCGAAATATGTGCCTTAAAATGGGAAGATATTGATTTAGATAATAGTATGATTTCTATAACTAAAACAGTACAAAGATTAAAAAGTGAAAATCATGAACAAAAAACACAGCTCTATATTTTAGAACCAAAATCAATAAGTTCTATTCGAAGTGTGATACTTCCTGATTTTTTAATAGAATATTTAAAAAAATATAATAATCTCTATAACAAAGATTTCTTTATTTTATCAAATAAAGAAATCCCTATGGATCCTAGAGTTATTCAAAAAAATTTTAGGAAAATATGCAAAGCTAATGATATCGATGCTACATTTCATACATTAAGACATACCTATGCTACAAACTGTATTAAAACAAATATTGATGTAAAAACATTAAGTGAAACATTAGGACATGCTAATGTTAATATTACACTTAATCGTTATGTACATACATCATTAGATTTTAAAAAACAACAAATTAATAAAATAGAACCTCCAATAAAGCCGTAGAATTTAATATTCTGCGTATTTTTATTAATACAAAAAGGGATGTCTAGAAATCAATTTCTAAACATCCCTTTGTTTATAATAATATGTTTTCTTTCTAATATTTTACACCCTCACGAAATAGAACAACATCATATACAAATAATCAGTAAAACATTATTTGTAAGAAAAGACTTTTCTTAAATAATATTCTTACATAAAAGTGGTATCCATTTTCGTGATACCACTTTTTTTACTTTGAATTATTATTCATTTTAACTACATAACATTGTTTTTTATAAAAAGAGATTCCATATCCTACAACATTTTCATATTTCTTAAATCTTCTTTCCTCTAAGTACTTTTGATCTATGATTTGTTGTACACCTTCTCTAGCATCATCTATCAAATCATCTTCACTTATAGAATGTTTACATTCTATAAGTACTACTGTTCCTAATATACTATCAGGCAAAACACATACATCAAATCTTCCATGACCTGCTTCTCTATTAGATGTCACTTCATAATCATTCAATAATCCTACTAAGAATCCATGATAAAAAGATTCTTGATTATCAAAGTAACTAATGCTTCTTAATAATATGTCATTAAGCAATAGATTTACTTTCTTTGTATCACCTTGAATAAGTTCTTGATAAAGTTTATTCTTTCTACTTGTTGTATAATCTTCAAAGTAAGCCATGAATGTTTGTTTATAGATTTCATACACTTCTTTATTTGGAATAACAAGTCTATATTTGTTTTCTCCTAAATCTTCAATGACTTTTAAATAACCTGTAAGTAAAAGAAAACTATAGATATTATTGATATTATCCATTTCTCGATAAGTAAGTTCTGGTCTGATATACTTAGTTAAAGCATGTCCATTCATTAATGATTCAAATTCTTGTCGTAATTTTCTATCACCATTTTGGATATAATTCACCACAAGATCATTTCCACTAGTATTTGCCCAAAAGGAAACAGGTTTAAAAGATTGATCCTGTATTTTATTTTTGACATACATCAATGTACTCCAAGGATTATAGATTTCTATATTTCCAAATAGATAACCATCATACCATTCTTTGACTTCATCCATATAAGATGATAATTGATAATCTTCTAATAACTGTTTGACTTCTTTTTCATTAAAGCCAAAATACTCACTACCTCCATTATTTAAAAGAGAATAAGAAGTAAAATTATTTAAACCCGTAAAGATACTTTCTTTAGATATTCTAAGACATCCTGTCATAATTCCTTTTTCTAGAGCATCATTTGTTTTAAGCGCTGAAGAAAAGACACTTCTTAGAAAATCTACCATTTCATCGTAATAATTATTTTGATACGCTGATTGTAATGGAACATCGTATTCATCAATAAGAACAATCACTTTTTGATGATAATGAGTATATAAGGCATTAGATATAACCCTTAGTGAAAATTTTAAATCTTCAATTGATGTTGTTTCATCATGCAAACTATTTAGTTTTTTCTTTGTTGTATCAGTTAATTGAGCTGAAGATAATATTTCCAAATTTTTTTCTAATAATTCATAGATGATATTAGAAAAAGAAATTATTTGAGCTTTAAAAGAAGAACTTTTCATTTCTTTTAAAGAAATAAGTATTGTTGGATACTTATTTTGATGTTTTAAAGCTTCTTTATTTTTTGAAATATTTAAATGATCAAATAAATACGCATTTTCTTTTTCTTTGATAGAAAAGAAATAATAAAGCATGGACATATTAAGTGTTTTTCCAAATCTTCGCGGTCTTGTACAAAAGATAACTTGTTCATTTAAAAAATCTATAATTAAATTTGTTTTATCTATATAATAGTAATTTTTATCAATCATTTCTTTAAAGTTTTCTATTCCTATAGGTATTAGCTTCATATAATCATTCCCTTCAATTATGATTATACTGATATAAGTCCTTATTTCTATTGGATTATTTAGTCAAAATAATTATTATTAAAATCTATTTTGGACTTGTAGTATTAATTCTAACCAAGAAAATCATTTTCAAATAAAAAAGATACGATTTCTCGTACCTTAATTTATTATTTTAACTAAAAGGCTATTCGACACCGATAATACTTTTCTATCAGATATTCATTCTTTAATTGATCAAATACTGTTGTTTTATCCTCTAACTCATATAAATAATCTTGTTTTAATTCTATAGTTTCCTTATTTATATATACAATGGTAAACATATTATTATCCTTTATATAGTTCATGTTAATTATTTAAAAAATTTCAACATTAACAACTACATTGCCAATGCAGTTCACTTGTTGAATAACAAACAGGTTTCTTTGTGTTTTATCCTATACGATTCCTTAACCTACGACGCATCTAACGCTCGGATCAAGGCTAATCATGAGTATCATTATTTCAGATTGTATATTAATCTTGGACATGTATTAATATTGTCTTTATTAACTTGTCAATGTTCTCTTCAAGGAAAAAATCCCCTTACATATGTAAGGAGATTCAAAGAAGATTTTTTAAGCTATTTCTAAATATTATAAAGACGATTATATCACATATGTAATTCTACATTTATACTTAATGAGTCATCAAAGCATCCTAAACTTACGCTCAAAGCCTCTTCAACTTCCTCCATCTCATACTCATCTAACCGACCTAAACATCTAATTAATCTTGGTTTATCAATCGTTCTTATTTGCTCGCACATTATTATAGAATCATGTTCAGGATCTTCTCGGCTGTTAATAAAGACATGTGTTGGTAAATTTTCTTTTTTCCCTACGTGAGATGTCAGTGATGCAACTATAGTAGTGCTACTAAAATAATTTCCTGCATCATTTTGTAAAATAACTACAGGTCTTATCCCACCTTGTTCAAAACCTTGATACGGATTTAAGTCGGCTACATATATTTCACCTCTACTGATTTTTTTATCATTGCATACTCCTTTCATATAATTACAATACTATTTAGTGTTCAACTCGTATAAATATGTTAAAAAAATCTCCTTAAATATAAGGAGATTCAATAAAACATTTTTAAGTTATGATCTTTGAATTAATCATTAATGTTATAACTATTTTTAATAACAATTATAAACAAATAAAAAAGATCATTTAAGGGGAATGATCTTCTTTATTTTTATAGGGAATTCGTGTAATAAAAAAATTAATATCTTGGGAAACTATTACTTAAAATGTAAATATATGAGATATAAATATATATGGGTTATCTCATTCTTTTACATGTTAATTTTTATTACAATTTCATTATAATGAAATATAACAAATTGAGTAGAGACAAGCATCCTAAATTAATCATTAGTATTTGTGCAATGTGCACAAATGATGTGAAGCGTTAAGAGATTGTTTTTATTAATAAAATAATTTAAAAAAACTGTCAACTTCATATTTGTCAACAGTCTTAAATCTCCTTAAAATAATGAGATTTATAAAACATTTTTAAGTTACGATATTTAAATTAATCATTAATGTCATAACCGTTTTTAATTAGAACTTCTTTAATTTTTTCAAGTACTATTTTAATAGAATAGTAAACCGCGGGTATACTACAGTTTTCTTCAATAGCAATTGATTCTAGAGTCTTACATTGAACATATTTTTTTAAAATACGTTCTTTTTCTTTGACTGGTAAATCTTTAATTGTTAACTCAATAAAACTTATTAATTCTTGATGTATCAATTCTTTCAACAATAAGTTTTCGTTAACATCAAAGCCTTCTTTTTCTAATTCTAAAAATGGACTTCGATCTAACGAAAAATATCCCTTATGATAATCTACTTTTCTTTTATATACTGCATCAATATGATCATATTTATTCATTGTCTCATAAACATCCTGATCAACTTCAACAAAGCAATCTTGATTATAATATTTAGGATACATTTCTCTCAGGTTTACCCTAACTTTAGTTGACATATTATCCCTCCCTTCTTCATAAACTGAGAGAAACAACTGTCGAACTTTAAGTTTTATAAAAAAAAGCTCTAATGATTTTGGGGTCTCATTAGAGCATACTTAAGTTATTCAATTTTTAAAAGATTGATGTGTGAGTTAATCTTCTTTTTTTAATTTGTTTGTACTGAATTTTCTTCTTCTAATTTTTGTTTTTCTAATAATTTAAAGAATGGATAGTATAAAACCATGTCTAAAATAATTAAACCAATAACCATGATTGCTGCTTTGAAATCCATACATCCAAGTGCGGCTCCAAGTGGCGCTGGTGTTGTCCATGGTGTTTCAATAATTCCTTTTCCTACAATATGGAAGGCCATTAAACCATAAGCAATAATTGAATTGATTACTGGTACAAAGATAAATGGAATCATCATTAATGGATTTAAAACCATTGGTAAACCAAAGATAATCGGTTCATTGATATTAAAGATTGCAGGTCCAATTGATAATTTTCCTAATGTCTTTAATTCTGCTGATTTAGATCTCAACAACAAGATACAAAGTCCCATTGTAGCTCCACCACCACCAAGTGTAATAACATATGACCAGAATGGTTGAGTAAAGTAATGTACGATTGGTTGTCCAGCAGAGAATGCTGAAAGATTAGCAATCAAATACATTTGCATAAATGGTAAACGGATTGGTTGAGTAATACTTGCTCCATGTAATCCAAAGAACCAGAATACTTGAGCAATCATGGTAATTAAACAAATACCAACTAATGAATCAAGTCCTGAAATTGCAGGTGCTAAAACTGTCATGATCATACTTGGTAAAAGTTGTCCGCTAAAGTTTTGTACAACTAAAGAAAGACCATAAAAAATGATTACACAAATAAATAATGGTAAAATTGCATCAAAAGATGAACTGATTGCTGGTGGAACACCTTCAGGCATTTTAATACGAATGTCTTTTTTAAACATAAAATGCATAATTTCCACACAACCTATAGCAACCAAGATTGCTGTAAAGATACCTTTGGCATCCAAATAGGTCGTTGGTATGTAATTACCAGCTAAAGCTAATAAGTCTGTGGCACTTTTTCCATCAACAATAAGATTTGATGCTACTGCTGAAGTTGTTGGTGCAGATACAATTAAAAATACGGCAGTTGATACGATTGCTGAATTTAATTTTGGCATTTCGTATTCATCTGCTAAATGATAAGCAATTGCAAATGCAATAAATAACCCCATTAATGCCATTGTCATATTATAAGGTAATTGCAACATTGCTTTGTTAGCTTGCGCCCAATTATACCAACCATTTAACATATCAGAGACAAATCCCCAATTTGGCAACGTTTCTGGTTTAAAAGGTGGTGTGGAAATAATTAAACATACCCCTCCTAAAATAGATAACGGAATTGCTACTACCATTCCATCACGAATAGCAGCCAAATGTCTTTGATTCCCTAATTTGTTAGCAATTGGTACAAGTGTACGATTTGCAAGTTCATTAAATTTTTCCATGAAATTCATGAAAGTTCCCTCCCTTCTCTTGCTACAGTGAAATTATATAACTGTAACCGCTTAAAATTCTTTTGATTTCCACAACAAAAAACATCTTTCCAATTACTTGAAATCTTTTCCAAATCATGGAAATAAATTGTTTTATTTTTTTTATTTGCATTTATTTTTTTATGTTGACACTCCCTTTTTATTTTTTATAATGAAATTGTGTGTGAGTTATATCTTCTTATAAAATAGGAGGATATATTTATGAAATTAATCATTGAAGAAAATGAACAAAAAATGAGCGAAAGTGCAATGCACATTTTACTTGGAGCGATGATGCAAGATAAAAGAGTTAATATCTCTTTAACTGCTGGACGTTCTCCAATCAATCTTTATAAGATGATGGTTCCTTATGTTAAAGACCAAGAAAAATTCAAAGACATTCAATACTATCTTTTTGATGAAGCACCTTATCAAGATAAACCATATGGCCCAAACTGGGAAGAAATGCAAGAACTATTCTTTAAAGATGCAAATATCCCTGATGAAAGAATCCATACAACAACTATGGAAAATTGGGAAACTTATGATCAAGAAATCAGAGATGCTGGTGGTATTGATGTTATGTTGATTGGACTAGGTTGGGATGGACATTTCTGCAGCAACTGTCCAAGATGTACACCTATGGATAGTTATACTTATCCAATGGATCGTAAAACAAAAAATGCAGCTAATCCAACATATCCAGCAAGAGATCATCTACCAATCACTCTATCAATGGGACCAAAAAGTCTAATGAGAGTGAAACATCTTGTAATGATTGTTACTGGTAAAGAAAAAGCTCAAATTTTAAAACAAGTGTTAGATTCACCAATTTCAGATGAACTACCAGCAACTGTTTTAAAATTACATCCTAACTTCACTGTTATCTGTGATAAAGATGCTGCATCTTTATTAAATATGGATGATTATAAAAGATTATAAAATCTTTATAGAAAGCTTCGGCTTTCTTTTTTTATTTCCAATGTTTGGAAATAATTTCTACCTTTTGGAAAAGAAAAAGTAAATAAAGCGTTCATTTGTTATAATTTTTCTATCCTGGAGGACTACTTATGAGAAAAAATAAAACAAAAAATAACAAAAGCAATAAAAACAGAAATAATATGGATATTATCGAAACACGTGTTAGAAGATTTGTAGCTATGATCATCGATTGGTATCTTACTAACATGCTGGCTGTTATCCCTATTACCTTCTATTTAAGAGGAAATGACTACTTAAAACCTTATATGTTTGATTTAACACACTATGATTTTTCTATAGGTCTTGCTTTAGGTCTTTATGGTGTTTTGATTGGTATTATTTACTATGTATTTATTCCAACATATCTTTTTAAAGGACAAACACTTGGTAAAAAGATATGCAAGATCAAAATCATCAAAGAAAATAATGAATCTATCAATTTAAAAGATATGATGCTTAGAGAACTTCTTGGTGCATCCTTACTTGAAGGTGGAATGATTATCATCCCAACTTATATAAGAAAGCTACTTCCATTATTTAAACTTACAATGATTGTTGATCCTTTAAAATATATTGCCTATGCTTTAACTATCGGTTCAATTATCTATGCTTATTTCCAAGCAAATACACAATCTTTTCATGATAAAGTAGCTAAAACTATTGTTGTTAAACAATAATTAACTATGGTATAATTATGCAAAATATACATAAAGGAGATTCTTCATGTTTAACCTAATAATTATACTTTTATCAACACTTAATGATGAACCAAAAGGTTCAAATAACTATAAAATAGCTAAATATATGATAGAAAATATGCGCGATTTAGAAGAATATTCTCTCACAGATCTAGCTCAGGCTTGCTATGTGTCAAATTCTAGTATTTCGCGCTTTTGTCGTGATATTGGACTTAAAGATTTCAATGCATTGAAAAATCAAATCGCAAAGTTTTCTGTTGAGTCTGCTCGCTTAAAAAGAAAGTTTGACTATGAAAAATATGAATCCTCATCAATGTTTCAATCATATGTAAAAAATGTTATTTCCAATTTAAATTACTTCTTAGAAAATGATATTGAAAAACAAATCAATACACTTGTTCAAGAAATCAGTTCTTATCAGAAAATAGCCGCTTTTGGCTATATGCAATCTGAAAGTGTTGCCTGCAATTTACAGTTCGATCTGCAAACAAGTGGTAAACTTATCTTTTCTTGTTTTAATATCAAAGATCAGGCAGACTATATTACTGACGCTGATGAAAATAATCTTATTATTATTTTTTCAGAATCAGGAACCTATTTTGATCGTATTTTTCCAAGAGCCAAGCCATTCAAAAGTAACAAAAAGAAACCAAAGATATGCATGATTACTTCTGACCAGTCAATAGAATATCCATTTATCGATTTCTACATCCGTTATAACAGTAAAGGTGGCTACGCAAGTCATCCCTATCCGTTACAGCTTATTTCTGATCTAATCAGTATCAGATATTCTGAAACTTTATAAATAATAAACAGGTTTACCATCGCAAACCTGTTTGTTTTTATATCATAGGATCAAAAACTTTTTTTAACGAAAAAGTTTCATCTACATAATCAACAATCATTACTGAAGCATTATTAGGAAATTTAAAAGATTGTTGAGGTAATAATGATTTGATAAATCCATATAACGAACAGCCGTGCCCTACAATTAAAACGGTATCCTTTTCATTACAATCCTCTATGATTTCTTGAAGTGCTTCATGATGTTTTGAAATAACATCATGAATGTCTTCTCCTTCATAAGGTCTGTAATCCATATCCAAATCTTCTAACCAGTTTGGTGATTCAATATTGAGTTTTCTTACAAGTTCTGTGGATATTCCTTCAAGTATTCCAAAATTAACTTCTTTAAAACGTACTTCATAAATCGGTTCGACTTCTTTTTTACTTAGAATAATATTTGACGTTTGTACTGCCCTACCCAATGGAGATGTGTATGCCTTATCTATTTGGTATTGTTCTAGCTGCTTTGAAATACTTTCAACTTGTCTGATTCCCACTTTTGACAAGGGAGAATCACACCAACCCTGTGTCAGATTGATTTCATTAAAATGTGTCTTTCCGTGTCTTACAAATATAAATCTCATTATAACTTACCTTTAAAACTAAAACGTAAATGATGTTTTTCTTTATCTAATAAGAATTCATCATGTGTCTTAGCACCCCATGTATCATCACCAGCAACACCCATTTGTTTTTCATTGATACATAAAACCGTTTGATAAACATTTGGAAGTTCATCTTTGTGACGCGCATTTTCTAATTCATAAGGTGTATAGTGTAAAGCTGTAAATTCAAAGTCTTCACCTTTGACTGTTAATTTTGTATTTTCACCTGCAACTGATAATTCTCTGACATGCGTTCTGTTACCACATTCTTGTGGATATAAATAAGGTGTTAAATTGTCTGTTACTTGATAAGTATATTTTCCAAGAAGTGCCCCTTTGTTTCGATCAATATAGTTTTCTTCTGGACCAAATCCATAATAATTTACTTCTTCCATATCTTTATATAATTGGAAGATAAGTCCAAATACAGGCATTTCAATTTCAGAAACAACCGGTTGATAAGACATATCTACAATGATTTTACCATCACCATAGACTTCATAAACTAAATGAATCTTTTCATCTTGTAAATTTGGTAAATCATAAGCATATTCAATCTTGCAGGAACAGTCTCCTTTTGAAATACCAACAAACTCACATTTTGCATATAGACTGGCAGTTAACCATTTACCATAGCGATAACCATATTTGTTTTCAACATCATTATTTGTAGCTGCTCTAAAGAAATTTGGTCTGACAGGTACTCTGATATATTCTTGTTGATGATATCTATAAGAAACCAAACCTTTTTGTTTTGAGAAAATCACATTGAAATCTTTTCCTACAACACCTACATTCAAGTAGTCTTCAACGATATCTACGTGTTTTGTTGTATGAATGTTATGTGTTTTATTTTTTACTTCATAGATATATTGTTGTTGAGCGTATATTTCATGATTCTTTTTCAAATAGACTGTTACTGCACATTCTTGGTCTTGATCATTTATTTTAAATGGATTTTCAACAACAACTGATGATAATGGTTTACAATCTACTGTCATTGTTTTGGTTTGAACAACATTACCATTGCATAACATATCCATTTGTAATTGATATTCATTTAAATCTGTAAACAGATAATTATTGTTGATATGAATATCATTTTCATCTATTCTAAAATCTACATATTGATAACAGTATTTGACTTCTTGCATCTTTGGAGTATTTGTACGATCTGCAAAAACAATACCGTTTCCACAGAAATCATAGTCACTTGGTCTTTCGCCAAAGTCCCCACCATAACATAATTTTCCATCATGGTATAATGCTTGATCGATGTAATCCCAGATGAATCCACCTTGATACAAGGAATATTTCTTTTCTAAATCAATATATTTGAATAATGCTCCATTACTGTTTCCCATAGAATGGGCGTATTCACATAAAATAAATGGTTTATCTTGATGTTCCTTTAAGTATTTTTCAACATCAACTGCAAAAGTATACATTTGACTTTCAATGTCACTTGTTTCATTGTAGCGACGATCATGTGAAAGTCCTTCATAATGAATCAAACGAGAAGTATCTTTTTGTTTCATAAACTTAGACATTTCATAAAGATTTTTACCACCATAAGATTCATTTCCTAATGACCAAATAATAATCGAAGGATGGTTTTTATCTCTTTCATACATGGAATTGGCACGATCTAAAATAATATCTAGCCATTCAGATTTATCATCTGGTATGATATGTGTTTTATCAAAAAGTTCACTCCAAGTTCCATGTGTTTCAAGATTGACTTCATCAATGACATAAAGACCATATTCATCGCATAAATCATAAACAAATGTTTGATTTGGATAATGACATGTACGTAAGGCATTGATATTATTAGCTTTCATATTCAAGATATCTTTTTTAGTATCTTCATAAGAAACCGTTCTACCCGTCTTAGCAGAAAATTCATGTCGGTTGACACCATGAAAAACAATTCTCTTTCCATTGATACACATGATACCATCAATAAGTTTAAATTCTCTGACACCCACATTGTATTGACTACATTCAACTAAACCCTTTTCATCCATGATTTCTACATATAATTGGTAAAGGTTTGGTTTTTCTGCTGACCATAAATGAGGATCATCGAATTCAAAATTGATTGGACTGCAACAATCTTTGCTTTCTTTTTGGCCAATAACTTCATCTTTATACTTTAAAGTATAGACTGCCTTAAATTTAGCCTCTTTTTTTACAATCATTGGCGTTACTTCAACAGTTGCATGATCATAATTTTCATTTAAATGTGTCAAAATCTTGATATCTTTTAAATGAACGTGTGGTACCATTTGAAGTTCAACATCTCTAAAAATACCTGAAAAACGCCAGAAATCTTGATCTTCTAACCAACTTCCACTGCTGAAACGATAAACGTTAACAGCAATTTTGTTTTCTCCATTAACAATCAAATCTGTAATATTAAAACTTGAAGGTGTAAATGTGTCTTCACTGTAACCAACAAATGTTCCATTGACCCATAGAGCCATGGCTGATTCAACACCATGGAAAGTAATATAAGTATCGACATTATCTTTGATTACTGAACTGTCAAAATAAGTGACATAACTTCCAATTGGATTTTTATCAGGGAGTTCTCCAGGAATGATTTGTTGTGTTCCTGACCAAGGATAGATTTGATTGACATACATTGGTTTTCCATAACCTTGTAATTGAATATGTCCAGGTACTTTGATTTCATCCCAGTGATCTACACAATAATCTTTATTAGAAAACTCCAGTATTAATTGATTAAATCCTGTTGCATAATGAAACTTCCAGCTCCCATTTAATGAATAATTGAAACTGCTTTGTTTTTCTTTTAATTCTTTAATACTTGCATATCTATGAATCGATGCTGTTGCTCTTAAACGATTGACATTAAAAATCTTTGGATCTTTGACCCATTCATTTTTCATTTCCATTTTTCTTTCCTCCTGACTATATTATAAATTAACCCTTAAAAATAGAAATGGAACAAAGTATAATATAGAGTAAAAAAGTATAAATATGTTTTTTATTCATTATATTTCTACCTATTTATGATATAAAAAGAAAGAAGTATAATAATTATAAGCTTATATTATATAAAGTATGGAGAATATTATGAATGAATTAGAAAAATTATTAAAAGATTTATATAAAATATCAGGTTTGAATATGTCTATATTTGATTTGAACCAAAATTTATTAGCTTCTTATCCTCATAAGAAATCAAAATTTTGTAATGAATTAGAAAAAAACAACAATGCTTTTCAACATTGTATTGATTGTGATTATAAAGCTATGGAACATGTCAAAAAAACGGGTGAACTTTATATTTATAAATGCCACTTTGGTTTAAATGAAGCAATTATGCCTCTTTATTCTTATGGAAGTTTAACTGGTTATTTAATGATGGGACAGGCCGTTATAGGAACATATAGAAATTATTCTGAAATCATTGAAAAATCTAAAGAATATTTTCAAGATAAAGAAATATTAAAAAAATATATCACAGAAATTACAATTTTAAACGAGGAACAAGTTTATGCTTTTGCGAATATTTGTGATGTATGTGCAAAATACATTTCACTTACAAACCGTATCCAAGCAAAACATGATCATCTTGCCCAAGAAGTTAAACACTATATCATTGCAAACTACAATAAACAAATTACAATTGAAGAATTATGTTCTTATTTTTTCTGTAGTCGTGGAACTCTACTTAATCATTTTAAATCAAAATACAATACAACAATCCATCAATATCTTTTGGATTATCGTTTAAAAAAAGCCACAGAACTTCTTATAAATGATGAGTTAAATGTTAAAGAAATTGCCTTTTTTTGTGGTTTTGAAGATCCTAATTATTTTTCTAAAGTATTTAAAAAAAGATATGGTCAATCTCCTCTAGAATTTAAAAACAATATAAATCAGTAAAAAAGCCCTTAGATTTCTCTAAGGACCTTTTTAACTTTATAATAATTTTATTCTACACCAATAATAAATGAATAAACAGGTTGTTTTCCTTCGATAATATCCACTTCTGCATCAAAGTTATCTTCAATGTAGCTTTCGATTTCTTCTACTTCTTCATCAACAACATCTTCACCAACTAGTAAAGTAATCAATTCAGAATCTTCATCTACTAGTTTTTCTAAACACACTTTTAAAGCATCTAATTTATTTGGTTTACATGCAACAATATCTTTTTCAACTAAAGCCATGTAGTCATTTGCTTTAATTTCAACACCATCGATGTTTGTATCTTTAATCGCAAATGTTACTTGTCCAGTTTTAACATTAGCAACAGCATCTTCCATTTCAGCAATATTATCTTCCAATGAAACTTCTGGATTATACATAACACATGCTGATAATCCTTGAGGAATTGTTTTTGTTGGAATAACAATAACATTGACTTCTCCTTCTAAGATTGTAGCTGTTTGTTGAGCAGTCATTACAATATTAGAGTTATTTGGTAAGATAATAACATTTTTAGCATTTACTTCTTTAACAGCTGCAACCATATCTTCAGTAGATGGATTCATTGTTTGTCCACCACTTACAACATAATCACAATGTAATTCTAAGAATGCATCTTCTACACCTTGTCCAGCACAAACAGAAATAATAGCTGTTTCTTTAGCTTCACGTTTTTGAGGTTTGCTATCATCAACACCTACAATACTTCCTTGATTTGCTGCAGCATTTTGTAAGTTATTTGCTTGTTCTTGCATATTTTCAATTTTTAACTTCACAAATTCACCAAATCTTTGTGCTAAGTTTAAAGCTTCACCTGGTTTTAATGTATGTACGTGTACTTTAACGATATCTTCATCTTGTACAACGACAATACTATTTCCTGGAATTCTTTCTAATTCTTTCTTTAATTGGTTTTCTGAGAATTTATCAATTAATGAAGGTTCAAGACGAACAATAAATTCTGTACAGTATCCATATCCTTCTTCACCAGATTCTAATTCAGTTCCAGCATTGACTTGACCTTCTGATTTAATATCAACAAAATCAACACGATCACCTGATAAAGCAGCCATAAATCCAGTTAAAACCAATAATAAACCTGCTCCACCACTATCAACAACACCTACTTCTTTTAATACTGGAAGTAATTCAGGTGTTCTTTCTAATGAATTTTCTGCTTCTTTAACAAAATAAGAGAAAACATCTTCAATTTCCATACCTGGTTGAGTATATTCAACGATCTTTTCACTTGATTCTCTAATAACAGTTAAAATTGTTCCTTCAACAGGTCTCATAACAGCTTTATAAGCAACTTCTGCCCCACTTTTCCAAGCATTGGCAAAAGCAACAGCATCAACACTTTCATGACCTTCTAAGCCCATTGCAAATCCCCTAAAGATTTGTGATAAGATAACACCTGAGTTACCACGTGCTCCCATTAATAAACCTTTAGATAATTTTTTAGCAATATCATAAATATTGTCACTATCCATATCTTTGATTTCTGCTGCTCCAGCATTAAAAGTCATAGACATGTTTGTTCCAGTATCCCCATCAGGTACAGGGAATACATTTAAAGCATCTATTTCAGGATGATTATTATGAAGAGTATTCGCACCACATAAAACCATCTCTTTAAATAGCTTTCCTGTAAGTATTTGCATATTTTTCCTCCACTAATCGATATTACGAAGTCCTTGAACATAAACATTAACTGCCTCAACTTTGACATCTAATGTTGATTCAACAACGTATTTCACTTTCTTTTGAACTTCAACTAAAATTTCATTAATTTTAATTCCATACCCTAAAATGATATATAAATCTAAAATTAAACCAGTTTCTCCATCACTCGCAATAATTCCTTTAGAATAATTTTCTTTCTTTAATAATTCATAAAATCCATCTTTTAATTTCTTTTGGCTAGCCATACCTACTACACCATAACATTCAGTAGCAGCTCCACCAGCTACAGTAGAAACTACATCTAAAGAAATATTTACTGATCCTAAATTTGTATTTTTTTCAATCATCAAGTTATCCTCCTTAAAATGATTTCATGTTCAAACATAATTATACCTTAAAAATATAATATTTACAAATTATAATCACTCTTTTAGTATCTTTCCAACCGCAAGCCATCATATCACATATTATTAAAAAAAAATACAAATTAACTCATTTTTATCATCATATAAAGTATTTATAATCACAAATATTGATAAAAACAGCTTTTTTGTAAAAAAATGTTTGCATTATACTATAAATAATGTTAATATAACACAGTACGTAGAACAACTACTAAAGGAGGGAAAGAACATGTCAAGAAAATGCCAAATCAGTGGTAGAGGTCCATTATCAGGAAACACTCGTTCTCATGCGTTAAACTCAAGTAGAAGAAAATGGAATGTTAACTTACAAAAAGCTACTATTTTAGTAGATGGTAAACCTACAAAAGTTAGAATTTCTGCTAAAGAGTTAAGAACATTAAGAAAAGCTGGATAATAGATGAAGACAGTACATAGTACTGTTTTTTTGTTTATAAACAACTTATTAAAAAACAAAACACCTGTAGAAAGTATAAACAATACAACGAAAGCAAAATCTTATTTTCAAAAAAAAAAGACATCGATCATTACCTTAAAAGCAATAAATCCGATGCCTTTTATCTTTAACTCCAAATTGACTATAAAAGTCTATAACACATTTTATTAAAT
>OJMP01000596.1_pt1 | contig 32900 bp, 31 predicted proteins | sample 1597311 | NCBI WGS metagenome assembly OJMP01 (sample SAMEA2452134, study PRJEB22498) | human gut metagenome | biome: human feces; feature: human gut; material: feces | place: Australia | collected 2012 | reverse complement strand
ATGCTTTATTTATCTTCCAGAGGGCGTCTCCTTTGCCTGCGGCAAATTCCTATTTTATTGTATAAATTTCTGTACAAAAATCTGGCTGTATAGTATAATTAAATGAAGAAACATGTGGAAATGCAAACGATAAAGGGGGAACTTATGCAGAAATAAGTTGTATTACAGGTAACATTAAAGGAGAAGTTAATCGGAACAGCATCTAAAAACCTAAGCGAGTTAGAAGATGTAATTAACAAACAGGCAGATAAAGGATATCGTTTACATACCATCAGCACAACATCTGGTGGAAGTAAAGGACTTGGAGGCGGTGACCGCATCCAGGCAACAATGGTGTTTGAAAGAATCGAATAGGTGGCATTTATCCCTATTTGCTCCCAGGCCACAAATAGGGATATTTTATCTTCCTGGATTCGTCTGTTTTTGAATTTTTTGTCTATCCTCTGTCATTCCCGAATAAAAATCGAATCCCCCGGATGAGGAACTTTCCGGGGGATTCTTTATATTAAGTAATGAAGATATGATAAAAAATAGGAAAGAATTAGTTGTTATTTAAAACATCTTTCACTGTATCTTCTACCATTTTCTTAGTAACGATTTCAACTGTATCGCGGCAAATTGCAAGCTCTTCGTTTGTTGGGATACAGATAACTTTTACTTTTGATTCTGGAGTGGAGATAATACGTTCTTCTCCATGCATCTTGTTTGCTTTCTGATCTAAAGTTGTATCAAGGTAATCGAAATGTTCGATAATTCTTGAACGGATGATATCGTCGTTCTCACCGATACCAGCTGTAAATACGATGGCGTCAACACCGTTCATAACAGCGATGAAACTTCCGATGTATTTAACTACGGAATGAGAAAATACTCTTAAAGCCAAGTCAGCACGTTTGTTACCAGCTTTTGCAGCCTCGTCAAGATCACGGAAGTCAGAAGAAACACCGGAAATACCAAGAACACCGGATTTCTTATTTATGATATCCATAACCTGCTCAAGAGAAAGGTTCTCTTTGTGAGCGATGAATTCGATACAAGTAGGGTCGATATCACCAGAACGTGTACCCATTACAAGACCCTCTAATGGAGTAAGACCCATAGAAGTATCTACGCATTTTCCACCATCAACAGCGGAGATGGAAGAACCATTACCAAGGTGACATACAACAATCTTTAAGTCTTCAGGTTTTTTACCAAGAATCTCAGCAGCTCTTAAAGAAACATATTTATGAGATGTTCCGTGGAAGCCGTAACGACGAACAGCGTATTTCTCATAGTACTCATATGGAAGACCATAGATGTAAGCTTCTGGTGGCATAGTCTGATGGAAAGCTGTATCAAATACACCAACCATTGGAGTTGTAGGAAGAAGCTCTTTACAAGCAGCAACACCAACTAATGTAGGAGGGTTGTGAAGAGGAGCTAAGTCGTTACAAGATTCTACTGTCTTTAATACTTCTTCTGTAAGTAATGTGGAACAAGCAAATTTCTCACCACCATGTACCATACGATGTCCAACAGCATCAATTTCATCGATGGATTTTAATACACCATTTTCAGGGTCTGTTAACTGTTTTAATACAAGTTCAACAGCCTGACGATGTGCAGGCATTGCAGCTTCGTACTTAATCTTATCCTGGCCGGCCGGCTGATAAGTTAAAACACCATCGATACCGATTCTTTCACATAAACCTTTTGCGAGAACGTGTTCTGTCTCAGAATCAATAACCTGATATTTCAGGGAAGAGCTACCGCAGTTAATTACTAAAACCTTCATTTCATATCTCCTTTTTGTATAATTATTTATTACGAAACGCCAAATTTCGCTTATTTTATTTTGCTAGGCATATTATAGCTTGTTTTTTTTATCTTGAAAATGTACTTATTCAGCTTATGATGGAGTTTTTTTGTTATTTCGGCACTTTTTTTTGAGTTTTGATAGGTAATTGTATTTCATAGTAAACAATAAATGATTTTGTTTGAAAGTTAACATGATTAGACAAAAATATAAAAATGTACAAAAAAATCAAAAAAATTCATCAAAAAATGATAAAAAATAGTAAGAAATACAAAAAATAGGAAGATTGCTGTTTCGTTTGTTTTCGGTTATAATATGGACAAAGATAAGCAGATTTATCCGCTTACAGCAAGAATACTCCGACCTCTAAGGTGGGAGATGAATTGCATTCAGGTAGAAATAAAAGGAGAAAGGAGTTCATTTATGAAAGTAGCGGGAATTATCGCAGAGTATAATCCATTTCACAAAGGACACCAATATCATATAGAAGAAACACGAAAAAAAACAGGGGCAGATTATGTTGTTGTAGTTATGAGCGGGGACTATGTACAGCGTGGAGAACCGGCAATTGTAGATAAATATATGCGAACCCGGATGGCGCTTTCTGGCGGAGCAGACTTGATTATTGAAATGCCGGCAATCTATGCGACAGCCAGTGCCGAATATTTTGCTACAGCAGGGATTGGGATTCTTGATCAATTAGGCTGTGTCGATTATCTTTCCTTTGGAAGCGAATGGGCAGAAGTAGAAGATTTTTCGGCATATGCGACTTTATTTCTTGAAGAATCGGAAGAATATAAACAGATTTTGCAGGAACAATTAAAATCGGGAAAAAGTTTTCCAGAAGCGAGAGCTTTCGCAGCGGGAAACTTATTATTCGATTCGAAACCAGAAAAAGCAATAGAATTTTTAAAAGAGCCAAATCATATTTTAGGCTTGGAATATATCAAAGCATTAAAAAGAAGAAATTCTTTGATCAGGCCAGTTGTTATTAAAAGAAAAGGAAATCATTATCATGAAAATAAACTGACAGAAAACTATTCCTCCGCAACAGCAATCCGCCAGGAAATGTACCATTTTTATAGAAACTTCAGTAGAAAAAATCCGTATAATACAGAAACTTGTAATAGCGGAAAATGTGGAAATACGGGAAAAAATACCAATAACAGAGTCAGCAATATCTATAATAATACTTATAACAAAGAAAAAGAAGCACCCCAGGCATTTGAAAAAGCACTTTGTGGAGAATATCTTCCTTTTATAGAAGGATTTTTACAGAATAACTTTGTGACCTGGGAAGATTTAATGCCCTATCTTGACTATACGTTTCTTCTGAAAAATAAAGTAATTGGCAAATACTTTGGAATGAATCTTGATTTAGCAAGAAGATTTCAAAATATTTATGAGCCAGGACTTTCTTTCGAAGATTTGATAGAAGGCCTTCACGCCAGACAGATTACGGATGCAGCATTGAGAAGAGTTCTTTTGCATATCGTACTTCACATGAAATACTATCCATTCTTAGAAGAAGCCAAAGACATTCCGATACCATATGCAAGAATATTAGGCTTTTCCAAAACCGCTTCTCCCCTGCTAAAAGAAATACGTCAAAACGCCACTTTAGATATCATCCAACGTCCTGCAGAGGGCAAAAAACTTTATTCCAACAGTTCGGCACAGGCACAGATTTACAGTATAGATATACGAACTGCAGACTTGTACGAACAGATTGCTGCCAGAAAAGCAGGAAGAAAACCAATCAGCGAATATAAACGCCAGCAGGTGATAAGGTGAAATTTGGTTTGCCGCAGGCAAGGAGATGCTCGTGGCAATTACTATAAAAAATAACTGTGGAGAATTTACCGAAATCGAGTTATACTATGTTCTATATAAAAAGACAGCAAAGAAAATGCAAAATAGAAAGCGAGGTCGATTATGTATAATGCAGGATTGATTTTAGAAGGCGGTGGAATGCGCGGTGTATATACAGCCGGTGTATTAGATGCCTTTTTAGATGCAGGAATTGAATTTTCCAGTGTATATGGAGTATCTGCCGGAAGCTGCCATGCATGCAGCTACCTTTCTAAACAGAGAGGAAGGGCATTTCGAGTAAATGTAGATTATCTTGATGACCCGAATTACTGTGGAGCAAAAACATTTTTGAAAACAGGAAATATTTTTGGGCCAGAGATGCTTTATGAGCAGATTCCAGATGTGTTAGATCCATTTGATCATCAGGCATTTTTGAATTATCCAGGTAAGTTTTATGCAGTAGTTACTGATGTGGAAACAGGAGCTGCAAGATATTTAAGAGTGCGAGATCTTAGAAAGCAGATGTGGATGATTCGTTCATCAAGTTCGTTGCCATTAGTTTCTAAGACAATCGTTGTAAAAGGACATAAGCTTCTTGATGGAGGAATTGCTGACAGTATTCCGATTCGTAAATCAATAGAAGATGGCAATGAGAAGAATGTTGTCATTCTCACAAGAGACCACGGATATCGTAAGGCGCCGAATAAGCTGATGCCGATTATGCGTCTTCGTTATCCAAAGTATAAAGAATTTCTTCATGCTATGGAGACAAGACATGTCCGTTATAATGAGACAATAGATTTCTTAGAAGAACAGGAAAAAGAGGGAAAAGTCTTTATCATTCGTCCGGAAGCAAAAGTGGAAGTAGGAAGAATTGAAAAGGATAAGGCCAAACTTACGGTCCTTTATAAACAGGGACTTCATGACGGAGAAAAGGCAATAGAGGCAATGAAAGAATATTTGGAGAAATAGTCGGCGTGTTTTAAATGTTTTTTACATCTTGTAATCTTTTACAGGAAACTAATTTTATAAACACGCTCTGGAAATTCTTTTTATTTTCTGGTAGACTAAAAGACAAATATAACTCAAGTATAACTGTAGAAAGGATTGGGAATTATGAGCAAGAAAAAAGTAGTAATAGCCCTCGGACACCGAGCATTAGGAACAACAATGCCAGAACAGTACAAAGCAACAAGAAATACAGCCAAGGCAATTGCAGATTTAGTAGAAGCAGGGGCAGACGTTGTTATATCCCACAGTAATGCACCACAGGTTGGAATGATTCATACAGCGATGAACGAATTCAGTAAGGATAGAGAAGACTATACACAGGCGCCTATGTCCGTATGTTCTGCTATGAGTCAGGGATATGTTGGATACGATTTACAGAATGCGATTCGTGCCGAACTCTTAAAAAGAGGAGTATATCGCCCAGTATGTACAATTATCACACAGGTAATGGTAGACCCTTATGATGATGCATTTAATGAGCCAGTTAAAGTTATCGGAAGACTTCTTTCGAAAGAAGAAGCAGAGCAGGAAGAAAAACATGGAAACTATGTTACAGAAGTAGAGGGCGGTTATCGAAGAATTGTAGCAGCTCCAAAGCCACAGGGAATTATCGAGATTGATTCTATCAAAGCGCTTTCTGACCAGGGACAGGTAGTTATCGCCTGCGGCGGTGGCGGAATTCCAGTGTTAGCACAGGGAGTAGAACTTCATGGTGCCAGCGCAGTTATCGAGAAAGACTATGCCAGTGGAAGAATGGCAGAACTGTTGAACGCAGACGTATTCATGGTTTTAACAAGTGTAGAGAATGTCTGTGTTGGTTACAATACAGAACAGGAATCTCCATTAGAGCATATTACTGTAGCAGAAGCACAGAAATACATCGATGAAGGTCAGTTCGAGCCAAATACAATGCTTCCAAAGATTGAAGCAGGTGTTTCTTTCCTTGAAAAAGGCAATGGAAGAAAGGTAATTATTACATCAATTGATAAAGCTTTAGAAGGCTATCTGGAGAAAACCGGAACAATTATTGAATAACTTCTGGTTTGCGTAGCAGGAGAGACGCCCACAGGGAATATTATATTCTCTGTGGGCTGTGTTTTGGCTACCTAAGTAAATTCAGAATTTATTTTTCTGGATATTTCTATGCCTTCAGCCTTCTTCTCCAAATCCCTCCGGCTGGTGAACTTGTAAAAATGTCAGAAAACTATAAAAAAGATATGGATAGATATTTTCTGTCTGCCTGAATCCGTATAATAACGGAAAGAAAGGTGGAAGAGAACGTTCATGTGGCATGTGGGAGATATAGCTGAAAAGAAAAAATGTAAAACAGGACAACACGAAAAAATGGCAATATTTAACATACCTTGCAGCGTTTTGCCTAGCAGGTCTTTCAGCATGTCCTGGACGTCCTAGGCATCCTTTGGTTGATAGTGTTCCAACAAGCTACTGATGAACGCTTTGCGTTCCGGATCCATTTTTCTTCTTCGTGCCATAAAAAAATCCTCCTGAATTGATATTTATTTTAACATCAATCCAAGAGGATATATAGCTCTTTTAGAGTTTACACAGAATTAATTACAGTCTCACATAGATACCAAGAAATATAAAAAATCTCCCACCCCTCTGTTCTTTTACAACATTATGGGGCGGAGAGATTTAAAAATTAAATATCTAATTAGGAATTACATTAAATTTTCCTGCTTCAATATCCCGTGTCAGGCCGATACGGTTTGTCTTAAAGTGGAAAAACGGTCTCTCTGGAAGAGCAATAATATCAACAGGCTGCATGTACTCCTCAAGACTTTCCTTTACCTTTTCTCTGATATCATCTACTGTATAACCTTTATTCAGGACTACAAACAGGTACGGAACAAAACATCTGTGATGCTCCGGATCCGGGACAATCACAAAAAATTCATCATCTATACCCTCTACTTCCGCGTCTGCAAGAAGATTCTCCATAGGCAGTGTCGCTAGTGAACCGCCGCCGTATCTTGGTGCTTCACCTCTGGTTAATGCATAAATTGTTCCATCCTCTGTCATATAACCAATATCACCTGTATGAAGCCAGCGGCTGCCATCGGAATGTATTTTGATCGTTCTTGCCGTCGCTGCTGGATCATCATACCCAACCATTGTTCCTGGTCCACATTGGCAGATTTCACCCATCATATTGTACGTCAATTCTTCGTCTGTCCCTGGCTTAAAAATAGAAATGGTTGTAAGTGGCATTGGTATCCCTACATTGCCGTCTTTGATTGGATGTGCTGTTAAAGGCAATGACATATTCGATCCCGCTTCGCTGCATCCGTAGCCGGTCGTAAAACGTGCCTTACATTGATGATCCTCCAGGAATTTCTGTGCACGCTTCAGCTGATTATTGTTATAAGCCTCGCAGCCTGCACCTGCTGAAAACAAATGGGACATATCATAATCATCCGGGACACGGCCATTTCTCATCACTGTCTCAATAAACATCGGAATCAGAGGCCAGCAATTCGGACGATAATGCATCATTTCCAGATCTACATCTTCTGATGCCACAAAAGGACTAAGTATCAGCAATTTATCTGAAGCCAGTGGCATCAGCAACATTGCAACAACTACCGCCACCAAAGAAGGGGTTAACTGTGTAACCATCCATGTCGGCCGGAATTCCGAAGATGCACCATAAAAATTCATCTGATGCATATTGCCGATCATCGTATGGGCAGAATGAATGACCTGCTTTGAAGGACCTGTGGAGCCGCTTGTATAAGCTCTGAATAACGGTCTGTCAATGTCTTTCGGTGCCTCCACTTTCCCTGTAAACTGATTCCCGATTGCCATAAAAGCCTCCCAGGACATCGTATACGGACCGTATGCCGGATAATCTGTATAAAGAGATTCCAGATAATTCCAGCAGTAATCCGGCAGCCCCGTTCTCATGGCACTGCGGATTGGGCTTAATAAAACAGCACCTCTGATGCCGGCTTCCTTTCTGTAACGATTAAGTTCTTCATGAGAAAGGAAGTCGTGGGCAATGATCATTTTTGCACCTGATTTTTTAACAGCTGCTATATTCTCTTCAAGCGTATTGTCTCTGCACAAAACAGAGGCTCCTATTTTCTCCGCAGCAAGCAGCAAGTAAATAAATTCCGGAACCGCCCGCAAAAATATCGGTATCTGATCTCCCTCGCCAAATCCGATGGCACGCAGCGATCTGGCGGCCAGGTCCACCTGCTCTTTCAATTCTCTCCATCTGATGTCTCTGCCGTAATAATGGATAGCTGCAACATCATCTCCCGGACACCTTTCCATTAAATACTCATAAACTGTCTGCTCAGGAATTGTAAGTCCCTGAATCAGCTGCGATGGATAGTACTTCATCCATGGTTTATCAATACTTGGTTTTCCTGTCACTTGTTGATTCATAACATTTTCCTCATCTTTCTATAAGATGAGGTCAGTTTAACATGAAAATAAATGAATGGGATTGAATCATCATGACAAAATACATTAAAAACTGAATGAAATTCCTGACTGAATTTCTGTATTTTGAATCATATGGTCAAAAAAATGCTTAATCTCTGTAGATTCTGACAGACATTTTCCATCACTGCTTTCCCATATTTCATCAAAAAAACGGACAAAAATCTCTGTCATATCCGAATGATTAAATAAAGCCAGATTATTTTCCCTATTTTCTGTATTGAGCCTAATATAAGAAATACTGTCTGAAGTAAAAACACATTGTGTCATTTCATATTGATAATCCTTCACAAATTTGCCTATAGCCAATTTTACTTCCAGGTTTAAATGGTTCAGACATGTATGCTTCAGGCATTTTAAATATGTCTGGATCTGACTCAATGAAAGCTTCAGTTTGCATCCGAAGAAAATAATCGTCCTGCCTATCACAAGATCCGACAGGGCATCTTCATAGATAATTACTTGGGTATGACTTTCTTCCAATGTCTTCTGGGTTAATGCATGCAGATATCTCAATTGTGTCTCATCCATCTCTAAGTTCATTTCTTTTGTTGCATGCACTAACAATTCTTCAAACAATTCATCCGGCAAAAAGCACTCCGTTATATGCCCTATATACCATCGCTTATTCATAGAAAGCATGGAATATTGATATCCCTGTTCCTCTACCAATCTTCTGATTGTTGAAGGACGATAAAGCAAAGCATCTCTTGTGCACAATTCACTCAGATTTTCAAACATCCACCGGCAATTATCTTCTTCTGTGCTGATATTGACGGCCATGCAGCGCTTATCATCTGCCAGCATACCGCTGATCATAAAATCATCCTGTACTGAAAAAATCATTCTACCTGCCGCCTGACTGCTTTTGTATAATCTAAAATCGATTCTGGACATATCTGATATCATGTTCATTAAAAATACTGTATCTCCGATGATATTCATTTTGTCTGGTTCAATATGAATAGTAAGTGAAAAGTGGACATCCGGATAGGTCCGGTAGACTTCCCGCCTCATATTACCTTGTACAATCTGCATACGGTACTCATGCCTTAATGCCAGCAGATCCATTTCCGCTGTAATATTTAACTGTTTCACACGCCTGAGAACCGGATGATGCATTTTTGCAATATACTGCGTCGGACTTAATGACATAAAAAAGCTCATCTTCGGTGCAATGAGTGTACCATATGTTTTTTGCAATTCCAGAACATAATTATACTCTGCATCCAAATGATCATAGATCACCGTTTTGAGTTCTTCACAGTCTGATATCTGATAGTCCGCACACAAATTCTCCAATCCGCTCTGTGTACTTTGTCTGACAATTTCCTGGCTGATACCTCTGAGTACTTTCCGTTTTGTCTTTTCAGCCGGAATCATCCGACCGGTAATCCATTTGCTGATATAGCTTGCATCATATCGAAGTGCTGCTGCCAAAGATGCATTCTTCACTTCTCCTGTATTAATCAGCTGCTCAAGTAAAATACTAAATCGATTCTTTTCTGTTGTTTCCATATATGAACCCCTTTTGCATATTTATCATTTGCAGGATATTTTTATCATATCACAAATGTCTTTCCTATTTATCATTTTTGAAAAAAAGGATAAAAAAAAGGAGTAATTTCTCACTCCTTTGCTTTTTTTAGTTCTCATATTCTTGTCGAGACTCACCAGCTTTTTAGAATTAAAATTACTTAATTCTCTTATTCAAACTATACGCAATTTCAATGTAATTATCAACTGATTTTTGAGAAAATTAGGTAGTAAGTTTCCAAATAATTCGTGATTAACTTCTTATACCTCTTATACTTCTTGTACATCATAAACCATTTTCTTATTTTTATCCGTAAATTCTCAAATCACAATGATACACCATCTTTCTGTAATAAGATAAAAATTCCATCACAATAAGGAGGATAAGCCGATGGGAATTATTAAATCAATCGTAACTATCATTATTGTCATTACAGGAAGAAAGGGAGGAAAGTAAGATGGCAGCAAATGTAGAAAGTATGTTTTATACAAGAAAGGCTCCATGGCATGGATTAGGAGTCAGAGTGGAAGAAGCACCAGAGTCTAAAGAAGCATTGATTCAGGCAGGTCTTGACTGGAAAGTAGAGCAGACCGATGTATATGCGGCATCAGGAGAAAGAATCCCAGGATATAAAGCCAATATCCGAGATATTGACCGTAGCGTATTAGGAATCGTAGGTGACAGATATAAGATTGTCCAGAATGAAGAAGCTTTTGCTTTTACAGATGGACTACTGGGAGAAGGGGTAAAGTATGAAACTGCCGGAAGTCTTGCCGGAGGGAAAATCGTCTGGATGCTTGCAAAACTTCCAGAGAAATACATTATCTCTGGAGATGCTATTGAACCATATCTAGTGTTCTGCAACTCTCATGATGGTTCAGGTGCAATTCGTGTCGCTATGACACCTGTACGTGTTGTATGCCAGAATACACTTAATCTGGCATTAAAAGGCGCAAGTCGTGTATGGTCCGCCAGACATACGGGCAATGTAATGAGTCGTATGGATGAAGCAAGAGAGACCCTGCAGCTTGCCAATGCCTATATGTCACAATTAGGACGCTCTATTAATGAATTACAGGCTAAGAAGCTTACGGATAAGAAAGTACTTGCTATGATTGATTCTCTGTATCCAGTCAGCGAGGATTTAAGCGAGATGCAGAAGAAAAATAATTTAAAACAGCAAGAGACATTAAAAGCCTGCTATTTTGATGCACCTGATCTGCAGGGAGTAGGAAAGAATGGGTATCGCTTTATTAATGCGGTATCCGATATGGCTTATCATGGTAAACCATTACGTCAGACAAAGAACTATAATGAGAATTTATTCAGGAAAACGATTGACGGTCTGCCAGTCTTAGATAAGACATATCAGATGGTGTTATCGGCATAAAGGGAGGGAATAAAGTTGAATCCAGTAAAAGATGTAGTTGAAGGGAAAATTCTTTCAGAGATGAAAAAGTACAGACAATCAAATAGTTTTACAACCACTACAACCGGCTGTGATACTGGAGATACAGAAAACACAGGACATCCGGTCTATGAAATTTTCTGTATCATTTTAAAGAAATTTGACCCAGTACTCTTAGAAAAGTTATTAGGGGTAGCCGATTTATTTGAATACTTAAAGCAGTTATGGAACAAGACAGAGAAAACAGAAGAAAAGAAAGGTGAGGAAAGATAATGAAAACATTAGAACAGGAAGTATTAAAGAAAATTGCAAAAAAGAGTTTATTTGTAAAGCTGGTTAATACAGAAAGAAATGAGTCATTAGTAGAGCAGTCCATATCAAAAGAATTTTTAGATCTTTCCGCAGTCGTAAGAGTTGTTCTGAAAATGGATAAAGAAGGAATGGCTTCAATGGCATTATCAAAAGGGGATGCTGAAATCTTAGGTATGACCGAAGAAGAAATTTATGCTGCGGCATTGGCAAATACATTAAGACTTTTCCCACCTAAATTAATGAATTTAGGGCGATATATAGAAATGAGTATTGGAGCAAAGCTTCCACTGGGAGAAGATGAAGTAACAACATATATCCTTACCAATCAAACGGAAGTGGATGGAGCGATCTATTTTATGAGTCCAGAAGTAGTTGGAGCCATTGCCGAGGCATTAGAAGATGATTTATATATCCTTCCATCTTCCGTAAATGAGGTTCTTCTTGTAAGAGCAAGTGAACTGGAAGACGGAGTCGATAAACTGAAAGAAATGGTTCGAGATGCCAATGAAACCGTTGTGGCTGAAAAAGATATTTTAAGTTATAACGTATATCATTATGACAAAGAACATGGCATTACCATTGCAGCATAAAGGAAGGGGCAGTTAAAAATGAAATACGATATTGTGTGTTCCACGAAAAATTTATCAACAGAAGAATGGCTGAAAATAAGAACGCTTGGAATCGGCGGCAGTGATGCAGGTATCATTGCCGGATGTAATCCTTACCGCAGCATCTTTGAGTTATGGCAGGAGAAACGTGGGGAGATTCCAATAAAGGAAGAAGAATCCGAAGTAACGCATTTCGGTAAGGTTCTTGAAGATGTCGTAAGAAAGGAGTTCATCCAGCGTACAGGCTTAATGGTAAGAAAGAAAAATTCCATTCTTAGAAGCAAAGAATATCCTTTTATGATTGCAGATTTAGATGGTGTCGTCAGTGAGTTTGACGGCACTTATTCTATTTTTGAAGCAAAGACCGCTATTGAATTTAAAAATAATGACTGGAAGAATGGAGAGATTCCTAAAGCCTATCAGTTACAGGTTCAGCACTATCTGGCAGTCACAGGCTTTCAGAAAGCGTATATTGCGGTTCTGGTCGGCGGAAATAAATTCTATTGGACGGAAATATACCGGGATGAACAGCTTATCAAGATGCTGGTAAGCATGGAATCCCACTTCTGGCATTGTGTTAAGACTGGGGAAGAACCGGATGTGGATGCATCTAAAGCCACAAGTCTTTATTTGGGAGCAAAATATAGTAATCCAAAGGTTGGTTCTATCATTGATTTGGATGAGCAGATGCTTTCAGCCATCGAAAAATATGAGCAGATAAAAGTAGAGTTAGATTCATTAACAGAGCAGAAACAGCTTATTGAGAATCAGTTGAAATCTGCATTAGCAGAAAATGAAGCAGGCAGAGTAGGAGGACACATCGTAAAGTGGAAACCAATAGTTCAGACTAGAATTGATTCTAATAAACTCAAAAAAGAACACAAAGAGATTTACGATGCCTGTAAAAAGGAAGTAAGCTATCGTAAGTTTTCAGTAGCATAATAATAAAAATATAGTGAGAGGGTATCTATAATGGTATCCTCTCTTTTTTGGAGGTATAAAATGAAGAAGATTCGGGAATTAAGAGCAGATGAGATTGAAGTTCGTGTAGGTGTTGTTAGGAAAAACGGTATATCATTATTGCTGTACAAGGATGCACGTTGTGATATGAATATATTAGATGAAACATTTGGGATCACTGGCTGGAAACGTCATCATGAATTAATAAATGGATCTTTATTTTGCACAGTCAGTATTCGTGACGAAAATGGAGAATGGATTTCTAAACAGGATGTAGGAGTAGAGTCTTACACAGAAGCAGTAAAAGGAGCTGCATCAGATTCTTTTAAACGTGCCTGTTTTAATATCGGCATAGGCAGGGAGCTTTATACCGCCCCATTTATTTGGATTCCATCAGACAAAGTAAGTATTGCAGAGGACAATGGAAAGCTAAAAGTAAGAGATTCTTTCTTTGTGTCTTACATTTCTTATGATGAATCAGGCAGAGTTATTAAAAGCCTGGAGATTCGTAATCAGCGAAAAGAAGTAGTCTATCAGATTAATATGGAAAATACGAGTTCCGGACAAATCTCACAGCCAGAAAAAACAAGACCAATTTCGGATTATCGCATGAAAAAGCTGCAAGACGAGATGCAGCGTACAGGAGTTACAGAACAGCAGATTATCGCAAGATATCATGTATCACTGGCAAATATAACGGAAATAGACTACAAGCGCATTATGAACGCATTGAAGAAGACTGATTCAAAGGTAGCATAAAAAGGAGAAGACCATGGATAAAAATACATTTATAGAGAAATTATTTGATTTATTAAAGAAACAGTTTGGCGAAGAAGTTACAATCACACAGAAAAAGATTGAAAAGAGCAATGGGATTTCTTATGAGGGTTTTACTATTAAGAAAAAGATGGAATATATTTCTCCAGTCATTTCTATTGATAATTGTTATGAGGATTATTCTGCAGGAAGTAGTCTGGACGAAATTATGAAAAAGATTGTACATCAATATGAAGAATCAACCCGTAATAATCCATTCTTAAGCGCACAGGATATTCAAAATTACGAAAAAATAAAAGACCGCCTATATATGCAGGTGGTAAATCAAGAATGGAATAAAAAATACCTGGAACACAAGTATTACGTTCCTTTCTTAGACCTTGCGATTGTGTTCTACGTAGATGTACAAAAGAAACATAATGGTATATTACAACATGGCGGAGCAGCTGTGACGGAAGAACTTATGAATATTTGGGAGATTGATGCAGATACAATCAAAAAGCAGGCTCTTAAAAATCTTAGAAGAGAAAGTCTATTCCAATTAGTTCCAATAAAGAATGATGGAGATTCTCTGTTGACTTTCTGTGATATTCACAATAAAAATCAAGGAGCATTAGCTTTGATTCAAAAAGAATTATTGAATAACACAAAAGAGTTGCTGAAAGAATCCTTCTATATCTTTCCAGTTTCTTTATATGATTTAATGATTGTGCCTGTAAGCTTGGCTGATACTGTAGACGAAATGAAGAGACAGCTCTTAGAGTCAAATGATGAACTGCCGGAAGAATATATATTATCAAATAATATATATTATTATGGTGAAAAGGAACAATTAGAAATTATAAAATAAACTATACTATAATTAACTGGGAGAAGCCCACCATTCATAATATATGAATGGTGGGCTTCTCCCAGTCACTACAGAGATATCGAAAAGAAAGTGTATTCAAACATCAACTATGATAGGATCGTTCTTGGATTTTATGTAAAATTATTGATTAGCTAACAATTTTCTAAAAATGATATATACCCACGTAGAATAAAATTATAAAATTTTATTTAGCAACAACATATTATATAATAGGGGGAACCCAAGAGGAAGAACAAGAAGAAAAACGACTGAACATACATGACCATACATGAAGGAAACTGAGATAATCCTAATATATTATTATATAATATGGTAACGATGATTGAGAAATTGGATTTTTCCAATTTCTTTTTTTTACCGTCTACTGACCATATCTTGAAAAATTCTCTGTATATATTAAATTTAAATAAATAATTACTTAAAATTGAAATAGAAGCATACATACACATCTAACTCAAACTAAAACAGAACAATAAGAGCGAATACAAACTGATTTTTGTAAAAAACTATTTAGAGGTGGAAATTTATGTATGAATATATTCCTGAAATAATGACATTTAAAGAATGTCAAAAGATTTTAAAGGTTGGAAAAAATACTTTGCTTGATTTAATACATACAAATCAAGTAGAAGCATTTAAAGTTGGAAGTCGGTGGAAGATACCAAAACAATCTGTAATTGAGTTTATTCAGTACAGATAACCATATTGAGGATTATTTTTCTCTATGATAATATAAGAATAAGAGAAAAACTATACAGAATTATGGATGATGAACACAGTATGAGTCATATTCATCTTACGAGGGATGATATAATCGGATCTCATAATTGGAACGGTGATATTGATTTATTAAATATTGTACTATTAGGGCTTGCGGAAGATTTACCAGAGAAGGCTGAAAAATATGAATTACATCGCCTATTAGGAGCCTTATTATCCTCCAAGCTAAAAGTGGATGAAAAGCTTGATATTAATAGGAAATGAATTTCAAATTCCTTTAGAAAGAGATATTAGGAAGGATGTGAGTGAAATGTGTAATTTGAGTCAAGGAATAGAAGATAGAGCTTTTGAGAGAGGTACTGCAAACGGAATTTCAATCGGAAAAAAAGAAGGGTTAGCTGAGGTAGTTTTAAAGTTAATCAAAAAAGGGGTATCTATAGAGCAGGTAAGTGATATGCTGGATATGGATATTAAAGACGTACAGGATATAATAGAAAATAAGTAATTTAGTCAAACAAAATGTTGCCAAAGCCTTAAAAAGGTTTTGGCAGCATTTTTTTATGCTATAATTATTTTACACAAAAGAAAGGAGAATAAAAAGTATGAAAAAACTAAAGAAAACGATTCTGAGCCTCCTGTTAACCTTGGTGTTAGTCAGTGGTATAACACCTGTTTCTAACTTAGCAGGTATTCAAGCAACAACTGTAGAGGCAGCCGTATCCAAGAAACAAATTGCAAAATTTGTTCGTGCTGTAGACGGAGATACTGCAAAGCTTTCTGTAAAGGGTACGACATATACGTTCCGTTTCTTGGCAATAGATACGCCTGAAACTGTAAAGCCTAATACTCCTCCAGCTTTTATGGGGAAAAAAGCATCGAACTACACTAAATCAGCCTTAGCAAAAGCAAAAAAAATCGAAATTCAGTATGATGGTAACAGAACGGATAAATATGGTCGGAAACTAGCTTGGATTTTTGTAGACGGTCAATTATTACAGAATAAACTTGTTAAGAAAGGATATGCGCGTGTTTATTATGTATATGGCAAATATAAGTATACTAATAAGTTAAGAGCTTCTGAAAAGGTTGCAAAGCGAAAAAAACTGGGTGTTTGGAAGAATTACAAGGCAGCCTTCCCAGATAGTAAGAGTTCTTCTAACAAGAATACTACAAAGAAAACTACAACAAAAAAAGTTTCTAATACAAAGAAGAATAGCAGTAAACAGACATCTTCTTCCTCTTATGTGTGGATTCCACGCACAGGAAGTAAATACCATTCTCGATCTTCGTGCAGTAATATGAAAAATCCGAGTAAAGTAAAAAAATCAGATGCTATTGCCAGAGGATATGAACCTTGCAGTAGATGTTACTAAATGCATTAAATCAGCTCCAATTATTATTAGAGCTGATTTTTTTAGTTCTTGGATGCCTATCCCATTTTTTCTTGAATATAGTTATCTAATGCTTTTTTCGGAATTCTCCATTTATACGTTCCTAGCTTAAATCCTTTAATTTCACCGTTCTTCAGCAATTTGCGAAGTTGCTGTTTACTAGTTTTTAATATCTGTAGAACTTCATCAAACGTATAGATTTCATCATTTGTCATATTCTTCATAAGACCAGTACTCCTTTCCTCTGGTATGTTTTTTCGCATAATATAAATATTCATAGGCATCTGTATTATCTGAATCAAAGATTAGAGTAAATAAACTGGGAATAAACGGGCAATCTGATACCAATGGAATAGGAGATAGTGATAAATCGTTAAAATACGATAGAATTGTTTTTGTCTTCTTATATGTCCCCATAAAATCAATATCTAACTGAATCCCTAGTGCTTTATTCCTTTCACAGACTTTAATACATTCTTTCATTTTCTCACGTTTTTTCATACCGTTTATTCTTTTCTCAATCAAACGATACAATAATTCCTTGGATAATAGCTCCTGTGTGTGTTGTAAAGGGAGAATGACATAATCAAAATAAATCTCTTTTGCATGACGCAGCGTTTTAGAAAGAGCTTTTTCGATGGTATTAGCATCATATTGTTTGTATTTCTTTTTAAACTTGTTTAAAGTAACTTCAAACCGCAGTAATCCTTTTCCTTGGATACTATCCATAGCATCCATATAGCCAAAATCTTTTAAATTCTTCGCTTTATCATATATTTTAATCTGTGCATTATGCTTACCTGTTGAAATACAGTAACAATAGGAAATAGATGGATTCCAATTATTTTTATCCAGAATCTCCTTTGATATAGGAGTATATCCGTTTTTCAGATGCATCACCTTTAATGCCGCAATTATCTCTCTAGTATATTTCTGTGATGGTGTGACTATATCATAAGTCACATCTATTCGATTGAGTTCTGTATCTTGCAAATCAACCTCAGTAGTATCCCAAATTTCATGTAATATCTTTCTTAATTCCTGAATGGCCTCGGTATATTCTTCTTCTGTAGTTAAACGGCCCAGTGCCTCGCCATTATGTAATAACTTATATGGAGTAACAATAATCTCAACTTCTGTTGTTACTTTCTCGAATCGCTTGCGCTGCTTTTCTAAATCCCTTATAACAAGCCGGACTCCTTTATCCGAAAACTCATTAATCCGAAAGACTTTCTTTTCTGTAATATTCTTCTGATTATATATCTTCCATAACTGCTCAACCTCTTCTCTCTTCTTAAATACTTTTATCATGGAAAAAGTGTGAATGAAAAACATTAGCGTCCTCCTTTGCTACGAATTCATTCAAATTGCTTCAAAATGAATTCGTTTATAATATTTTTTATTCTATTGTTACGGAAGTTAATAAAATATTATTATTTGCACTAACAATATAATAAATAATTATTTCACCTATATAGAATATGTGATGTATAAGCTAATATATTATGTGTTACCTATATGAATAGCATTACCTATAATAAATATAAAAAATAATTACTACACCTATAGAGTCAGATGATAGATAAAAAATGGTACCCGGAGGGTATTCTTTATAAGTGATTTTAAAACCTGATCACAAAAGAGTACTGTCATCAAAATAAATTTTATTATGGTGAAAAAACTTATACTAAAACAACAATAATAGAGGGCTATATGCAATAGTGTTTATTTTAGCTAGTTTTCAAAATATTTAGTTCATAAATCCAAAATCCAAAATCCGAAAAAGCAGTTTTATAGAAGTTAAATTATCTTTACTTCATATCCTTAATAACAGTATTATGATTGTCCAATATTTATTGTCCATCAATTAATATCCGTCATTCTACAACATGCAAATATTGTAATATTTTGGACTATCGCATCAATATTTACAGTTTATCATAATGAGCAGTAAAGAAATCTATATAAGAAAAACCACACTATACGTCTCATAGTGTGGCTCCATTTTTATTACAAATTATCCAATTATTATATTTTATGTATTATTTTTTCAATTTCATCTAGTTCTTCTAATGAAGCATTTTGTATAATTGTTTCTATAAATTTCATCCTTTTTTCTAAAGACATTTCTTGGAAATCTTCTTGAAAAAAATAATCATATTGAGAAATAACAGCCCTAAAAGTTCTGGCATAATTTTTAGCAATCCTTTTGAATCCATCTACTTCAATTACACTTTTATCTAGTAATGACTTCAATAATAAATGAATAGATGTATTGCTCCAAGACCTATTAGTACTAAATTCTATAATTTCTGAAGATGTTAACGCTTCCCCTTGTTTCCATAAAACATCCATAATTTCTCGCTCACTTTTTGTAAGTCGAATCTTTTGTTTCATTATATACTTTTCTCCTTTAAATAATAAAATAATTTATTATAATATTATCATATATTCAAATTTATGTAAAATAAGAATTATAGTAAAATAGAAAACAGGGGTATGCAATGCTGTCATTATAAGGTATAATAGATGCGTTGATTTTAACAAATCGGGATTTATCAGAAATCTGCTAATTATTACTGCACATTTCTTAGCAATTGCTAAGACCAGGATGGTGGCCGGAATACGGCCCATTGCCTTGGTTAAAGCTATAATTGTTATACAAACGGGCTTTTGTCGTCTTTGGAAATGTATATAAAAAATTTGCCATAAGGAAGTGAGGTAATGGACAGTGACATAAAGAGGATCTTTGGAAGAGAACCTGAGGAAATGGTAATTGAGATTGAGATTGAAAGGCTGTGGGATTTTAAGAACCATCCTTTCAAGATACGGGACGACCTGCAGATGAGGAGTCTGAAGGAAAGCATCCAGAAGTATGGGATCCTGACTCCCCTGATCGTAAGGCCGGTGATGGAAGTCCATTATGAAATTATCTCCGGACATCGCCGCCGGTATATCGCAAAAATGCTTGGCTTTTTTGCCCGTTACTTGATGAGCCAGAATATGGGACCTTGCCTATTGTGTTTCCGAGAAATGGTGGTGAACTTTTTTGTTTTGACTGGAATGTTCAATCAGTAAGAGAATATATTGATAATGCTGTTGTTATAAACTAATGTTGTGTTTTCAAGCGCTTTTTATGCCTGAAGGAAGCAGATGAAGTAGTTATATGATTATATTCATAAGATCCGCGAGGATCCGGAGGGGACAGCTGGAGGACTGGTAGAATAATATGATCCACAGGATAAAAAATATCAGGCCATTGCCAGATTACATGCTGCATGTCATATTTGATGATGGTAAAGATATCCTATATGATGTTAAAGATGATATCCAAGCTTTAGAAGGGTACAAGGATCTTGAGAGTATCACCGGATTGTTCCAACAGGCCCAGTTGGATCACAGCAGGACATGTGTTTTTTGGAATCATACGTAGAGTGGATTATGATCAATATTTCAAAGACAAATGCGACTACTGTGGTCAAAGGTATGGGTATGATTATCTGGTTTATGAAAAAAATTAAAGGGAATGAAACGAATAGAAATCATACACATAGAAAAACAACAGATTTCTTGTGGAATTATTAAGGTACATATTCCCAAAAGAAATCTGTTGTTTGCTTGTTAAAACATAATACATTGGCAGGAACTATCTGGTTGTCCAAATGTATAGATTGATTCAGGTTCTGAACCTAATGTTGCTGCCAGTGCAGACCATTTATCATAAACAAGAGTCGAAGCCTTTTTTACAGCAGAATAGTCACCAGTGAATGTCACAGTTACCTGGTTGTTATAAGTAAGAGTAGCTGGAGTTTCTATAAAAGTGATTTTGATTGGAGATTCCTTTAAAATACTATCTGCAGTTACCAGACCGATTCCTGCCGGCCCAACTGCAGTAAAGCCGAAAGCTTTGTTTAAAGGAATACCGAATATTCCATTTAGCACTACGCCTGCTCTTGCTGTTGTCGCGATTTCCAAGTGTCCGACTTCATTTATAAAAATGTTTCTTGCGTATTTCGTTACGTAATCCAACGAATAATGGATAGCTTCATAGCAATCATTTACATCTTGCGAACCAATCACTAATAATGTTCCCGGGCCTCCGTATCCTTCTGTATCTCTTGACAATTCAAATTTCAAAAAAACTGTGTTTGTTCTCTTTACTGCCTCATCGATTGCAACGACAACGGTCCCGGTTCCTATCCTTGTCGACAAGATACCTATGCTGGAAATCTCTTCAGGAATCTGCAACAGGTATCTTACAATAGGGTCGAGATTTGCTATCACAATTCCAATAGTATGACATGGGGCTGTCCCAACGTAATGCACAGAATGATTTGAAAGAAGATCTTGTATCATTTACGGTAACCTCCTGGAAGATATTCTTTATTTATAAACAGAGGTATTCATCAATTACAGTGAATCTATTTTAGAATTCCTTTTAGAATCTCCAGCCCTGCAGCAGTCCAGTAAGGAACGGCTGGCATGGTACAGTATATTCTGTCTGGACAAATATCCAACACCTTGTTGACAACCTCTGTAGCAAGAGACATGACTTTTTCAAGCAGCTCTGCTTCATTCATTTCAATGACGACATTATGGACTCTTAATTCGATCATTGCTGCAGGAGTTGAAAAATCTCCAGAAAGTGATAAAGAAGCACAATCTTCAAAATTAACCATAAGCAGCTCTTCTTTTTCCTTCGGAATTAAAAGAATTGCTTTGCTAATTGCACGTTCGATAGTCTCTTTTTGTCTTTTGTTCACGGGTACGTTTGTTGTAATGTTGAGATATGGCATGTTAATCCTCCTTTTTCAGTGTGGTGAAGTAAAGTGTTTTTCCTATAAATCAACCAAAGCATATCATGTTGATAATATTATAAATAATTAAAGCATTATTTGTAAGTCGTTTGAAAATTCTATATTAACTATAAATTTTTATAGTTAATTCAATAATTTTGAGTTGTGTGCTACAATAAAGCCCACACAGGAGGTGAAAAAAGTTGTATCAGAAGAAAAGAGAGGAAATAGAACCCTGTCCCTTAAAGTATGCATTTAATTTGTTTGGAAAGAAGTGGAATGCCTGGATTTATTGTAGCCTTGTAAACAATCCTTCTTTAAGATATACAGAGTTAAAAGATATATTACCTGATATTACAGATTCTGCTTTATCTGCTGCATTGAAGATGTTTATGAAAAATGACATTATAAGAAGAACTTCTTATGATGAAATTCCACCAAGAGTCGAATATTCACTTACTGATAAGGGAAGATCTGCTGTACCTTTTTTACAAGGATTGTGTAATTGGTCGTCATCCTATAATTCAGGTAATCCTGAATATCAGATGACACATTGTTCATATTGTAAATTTAACAAAAAACTTTAAAAGAATCTCTCTAATAAACTTTTTTGGATAGAAGGTGAATAGCCTGACTACAAAGAAACTGATTCCCTGGCAGATGTTATATCTGCTCTTGCTAATTATGCTGCTTGCATCCTATTATATTTCCGGCTTATTCATTCTTCCGGATGTGACGCTGATCAACTATGGGGAATACTTGACATACATATTATTACATCCTTTCCGCTTTTGGTGGAATGAAAAGACGCCTGTCGTCATGGGGACCGCATGTATAAATTAATGTCGGAGGGTTATACTTATTCATTATAACAAAAATATAAAATAGTTGTAAAAATACAATAAAAAGAGAATACTTGAATTAGTTACTTGCATATGCTATACTGGCAGTAGCTAAGAAAGAGATTGCGTTCAAGCAGAACACAACAAACGAACCCCCGAACAGCGGCCACTGTTCGGGGGTTCTTCTTCTTTTTTTAACGGTGAAGTCTCCGTTTGTAGGTTAATTGTCACTGTCGTTTCTATCTAACCATTTGCAAATATAGTAGCTAACGATACCTGCCATAACAGAAACCAAGAAAGAGATTACTATACTCAAGCTAGAACACCCCCTTTCCGTTGTCGGATTGGGTGTGACAACAGGTGTCATTATATCATAATTACAAAGAGGATAAAAGCTTCTAACTCCAACATTGCATACTATTATATTACTTAATATTGCTGAGTAACAATTCTTTTTTGTATTTATAATATGTATTCCGACTGATACCGAGTATCTCTATAACCTCTTTATCCATCATACTACCATCAAAATCTTTCGCCATCTTTTGAATGCGCTCTTTCATTATCTTCGCCTTCTTTGTCTCAAATGTAGCTCCTTTTTTCTGGCCAATTTGCTTTCTTTGCATCTCTGGCAAAGATTCATTCAAACGCTGTGTAGTTCTAATACCTTCCGAAATTCTTACATGAAGGTCTTGTACCTCTTTTTCCGCCTGCTCAAAGGCAATCCGGATTTTTTCTTTTGTCTCTTCATTCTGAAATTCTGTGATAGCTTCCATAATTGCATCTATCAACTTATCTGTAGATTCTTTGCCGGTACTGGCTATCTTGGTCTTCTTACTCTGCATTTCTTTATAATAAGAAGTATTTATATGAGGTTCCTTTATAAAAATTAAATCAATTCCTTCCTGCAGAAGCTGCATATATAAATCATACCCTTCATCTGCAGAACGACTCATTCTGGACACAGAATCAAAGATAATTGTATCGCCAGTGCAAACAACTGCAAGAAGTTTTTGAAATTGCGGTCGCCCCATTTTTGTACCGGTATACTTTTCACGATAAATTTGCTCAATTTTCTTATCTTTACAATAATCTTCTATATTCTTTATCTGCCGATCCAGCCGTTGATTCTTCGTTGATACTCTGGCATAACCATATATCTTACCCATTATTATCCATCCTCTCAAATATAAGTATTGATTCTAACTTTAGTTATTTTTAATACTTACATTCTATCATAATTGGTGGTCACCTACAAGTAATTTTGATATTTTTTGGTATATAATTATTTTCAATACTCATATAATAGTTTTTATCTTATGTACCAATCATTTCTGTATATACAATACACATCTTAGCAAAATTTTATAAGATGTGTACAGCAATCGTAGTAGAAACATAGTAAAAAGCGGATGGGCTACTACTACTCTCTTACTGCAAATATACCATTCTTTGAGGTAAGTCAAGATACTCACCTATCTGCTTGGCTAATCCTTCTAGTTCCTGATAAATTGACTTTTTTACGGTATAATAATCTTCTCCAAATATTTTTTCTGTTAGGCCAAACATTGTATCGCTAATTATCAAATCGCTCTCCTTTAACACTATTCCCAACTTGTAGTGCGCCATAGAATTTCTAAATCTATCTGATTTCCATTTTGAATTAATTTTTAAAGCGATGCCTAACTTTTCATTCATTTGTTCAATTATATTTATTAAAGAATAATATAAAAGATATCCGAATCTCAGTTTCGTAGGTATCTCATTGTTTAGCCATTTTTCAATCCCGTATAACAAGAAATTTATCTGACACAAGATTGACATTAAAACAAACTTATCACTATATACATTACCAACTGGTGATTTTATAAAACCTCCGTAATCTTGAACACCAAACTGCAATTCATTATTTATCTGAAAATCAGTCATTGCATTGAACAAATTAATATATCTACCACTAATCTCACTCATTGCCTTTATATACTCACCATTATTTGCACTGTATGAAAAAAACGGTGAATAGTACTGGCACAGAATCGTATTCCCACAAATCACATCATTTATAGTATCCATTCCATATATATCATATAGCTTAAGAACTTTGGCAATTGGCTTACAGACACTTCCAAAATAATCATCACTTTTACGATAAGCACTTCCTAACAACATATATATTTCGTTATAGTCCTGTTGCCACATCTTAATGCTATTTCTGATTTGTTCATAAAAAATGGTTTGTGATTCATTAAATAATGGCATGCAGAATTTACATTTATTTGAATTTTTAATAGCCTTTAACCAATCCTCTGCTCCATCTATAACAATACCCAAATACGGAAGCATAGAAGGTATATAATTAGATTCTTGCGGATTTATATATTTTATAACCGTATAAATATATCGAAGGTCTTGCTGAATTAAAGAAAATGCTGCCTTTTGTACAGGATTTAATTTCAAACTATCCACATCTATCATCCCCTCTACTGCTTAATACCTTATATTTCAAGTGATTCAAATAAACTATTTTTTTACTGTGTATCCTTGTTATTCTTCTCTTCATCTAACGTTTTATTTTCATTATCGTAGTATTGATCGGGTTTCCCATTCTTTTCTGTCATTTCAAAATTACTTGATATGTCATTGTATCTATCTGCTATTTTTTTTAATTCTTGTAGACCAGTAGAGTTAGAAGCCGACATATTGCACACAGCGTTTAACTTGTTAGCCTGCTCTATAAGCTGATTTGTCTTATATACAGCTTTTAAAGCATTCATATTTACGCTATCAATAGAAGACACTACACTCTGTATACCTTGCAGACTTGAAACATCTAATTGTGGTACCTTATATACTTCTTCAAAACGTTTTGTCAACTCGGTTCCTAAATTTAATTCTGGCATAATAGCGGAGATATTAATTTTGGGCATAGCTGCTTCTGTAACAATTTTTTCCAAGGACGCTAATGTAGGTTTTACTTTTTCAATCCATTTCGGAATAGAGTTACCCAGAATTTTTGAGCATATATTTCCCAGAGCCGAAACTACATCTATAAGTTTTGTATCTGTATATATTTCATTCTCAATCATACTTATAGCTTCCAACAATAACTTATTTATTGATTTTAATGATTTTCTAACTTTCTCATATTCATCTTTTGTCATTCTCTTATTATGCATTACAGTATTTCTATAAGGCTGAAGATATTCTATTTTACTTTCAAAATCTTTAAATTGCTCATACTCACCAAAAAATCTATTCCAAAGAGAAACTTTTCTGCATTTCTCGATTATACTAATAATTTCTTCTTTGGAAAGTTTATTGAGATTCTCTTTAGCGAATTCTTTGTAAAGCATATCTTCAAAATTATAATTACTATATGGAATAAATAAGTATTCTTTTAATTGTTCATATGTTAATTCATTTAAAGCGCCCTCTATTAATTGCGTTTTATTATTTCCCTTACCCTTCAAAGTATTCTGCAGATTTTCACTAAAAGATTTTTCAAACCACTGTATTCCAAATATTTTTATAATAGTTGTATATACTAATTCTCTTGTCCGTCGTTCAAACACACCAAACAAAGGCATAAGCTTACAACAATATAATTGTGAAACTTCATCATAAGTTATAACAATATTCCAATCTTTCCTATGTTTACCACGTATCAATCTATTTACAGCATTGTCTAAGATTTCAGCTTCTTTAGCTGGTGTGTATTTACACCATAATTTTACAAATAACATATTATCATTCTTAGTAGATATTCGATAATTCACATCAACTTTTTCACTATTAATAGTAATCTGTAAAATTTTCTTCTGGACATCATCATATATTTCCTCTAATACTTTAACTAATTTCTGCTTCAATTCTAATTTAGTCTGAGACTCATTACCGCTTTTAGGAAGAACAATAATATCTAGTTCCATAATTAAATTCTTTCCCTCCCAAAAAATTTCTAGCTACATATATTATATCGTCATTTTCTTCTCTTTTCCACAATAAAAACACCCCAGTATACACTAGAGCGCCTTCAAAATAACAATTCTACTTATCGCCTTAAACATCTTCTGGGACACCGGCTTCTCCCTTTGCGCTCGTTCCAGTTCTTTTCTGGCGTTTTTCAAATCCTCCAACCTTCTCAATTCATCCTCAGAATCCTCTAATCCCAAAGGCGTGTAAGTATTAAGTGTAACTCCTATATCACTATGTCCCATAAGATACTGCAGCGTCTTTGGATTCATGCCAGATTCCTCCATATTGCCGCAATATGTGTGGCAAATATGTGGCGTGATCTCCCGGTAAATACCCGATGAGAAACAATACCCCCTTTGCAATTTCGCGAAAATACTCGTGAGAGGGGGCATCGGTCTTCAGGATGAAAATTGGTAGAGATTTAACCCTCCCTATTTACATACGAAACGCTGAGAGGCATTTTTACAGCCCCCTGAGGAAAATTTTTTTATTTTTTCGGTTAATTGAATACTTAAAAACAAAAAAACACTCACCTATTCCAGGTGAATGCCTTATCAAAATTTCCTTATTTTGTTGTCTGTGACGCTTATCCAGAAACGCTTGCGTGTCTGCTAAAATGTAATTGCCAGCAATTATATTTTCACGTGGGTATGGGGACGTAATCCCCATCAAGTCTGCTACTCGTAAGTAATACAAAATTGTCAAAATGACAATACTGTAATACACGGGTGGATCTTGCTCTGGTTGTAACGTATGAATTCATACAATAATAGGCCCAAATGGGCACTTTCACCATTTGAGCCTATATATTATATATGTCTTTCAAATGATAGCTTAAAAAATAGCTGTCTAGACGGTATGTTTTTAACGTAGAATTGATTTTATGGAAGACAAGGCATGGAATGCTTTGTACCTTTAATGGAAAAATTTAATGATATTTACCATGTACAAAAAAGAAACGGCAGATAAAAAACATCACACGAATCCTTATCGTGCTGTAAACTATATAAGAGATGAGAACGGAAATCCTATATGCCCTATTGGACGTAAATTTCTTTTCAAACGAAAACAACATGTAAGATATAAAAAATATGGACGTACAGAAGAAATCTATCCAAGCTTATTAAGTGTACCCTTTTTACATAAAACAGTGACGATTTTCAAAAAACATATATTAATGTAAAGAAACGCCAGAACCAGCATTTGTCGGAACTAGCGTTTCTTTAGCAGAGACTTATTTTACAGCCCCGTTTTTTGCTTATATTATTTTCCTCCGTTGGATCTCAATTTTGGAAAGAAGATGACTATCTTAAAGCCCTTTTCCCACGGGGAAGCAGCTTCCAGACGAAGGTTTAGATCGTCAGCCATCTTCTTAACCAGGTAAAGCCCTATACCGGTAGCTTTCTTTCTGCTGTCAGTAGAATCCCCGGTAAAGCCCTTTTGAAAAATATACGGCAGATCATATTTTTTTACACCGATGCCATTATCCTCAACTGAAAGGACATCTGCGATCTCCGAATGTATCATAGAGATTGTTAGCATGGGACTATCGCTGCTATATTTTATGGCATTGCTCACGATCTGTCCCAACATAAACTGAAGCCCTCTACGGTCTGTATAGACTGTTTCAGATTGCAGTTTATTGATAATTACAAACTGCTTTTCTTCCAGAAGTGGGGCATAGTCCTCCAGAACTTCCCCCAAGCAGTCATTCAAATTGATATCCTTAAACTGATAATCCTTTGTACTGCTCTTTAACCGGGCATAGTATAACATCTGAGTGACATCCTCCTGAAGCTGACTGCGGACATAATCCAGTTTTGCTTGCAGGGGAGGAGACATTTCGTTGCTCCGATTATCCAGGAGCATGGTCAACAACGATAGGGGCGTTTTCGCTTCATGTGCCCAGCCCTCCACATATTCTTCATAGTCCTGTAGGGCATCTGCCATACTGTTACTCTCAGTTTTGTGTTCCTGTAAAACTGATGCCAGAAGCCGGATAGATTCTCCTTCTTCCCGGCTGATGGCACTGAGCAGCCGTTCCTCGTTGCAGATGGTAGGATCACTGAGGAAATCCCGGAACAGCTCTCGGCGGGTGGTCTCCCGCTTGTTTAGCACAAACAGGATCGCTGAAAACAGAAGGATGCTTGTCAGAACCACTAACCCAATCAAGGTCTGAAATGCCTGAATGTCAGAAATCCAAAGAATGATAGCACAAAAGCAATCCACGCCCAACAGCAACAGCAGCCAGGGGTAGTACCGTTCTATCATGCGCCAAAGCCGCTTCATGGAGCCACCCCCGTTTCCAGACGATAGCCCATCCCACGAACCGCAACGATTCGCTGCTTCATCTCAAGACCGGACATCGTCTTTTTCAGCCTGGTCAGATTAACCTGCAAGGCATTTTCGTCTATGTATTCCGTGGTTCCCCATAGTGCTATGCAAAGTTGCTCCGTCGTGACCAGAGCATCGCCGCCGGACAAAAGAGCAACCAACAGTTTTCCCTGATTTTTTGGAAGCACGACAGAGGTATTATGAATATAAAGCGTGTAGGTCTGCTGGTCTAACAGGAAATCTGGTCCCTCTATGAGATTGGTACGGCCTTCATACCTTTTGAGAATATTGGATACCCTGGCAAGAAGTCGATCTTTTCTGCACGGCTTCGTCAAATATTCATCGGCACCCAACTGGAACGCTTGCAGTTCATCCTTTACCTGATCTCTGGAAGTCAGCACCAGGACGGGGATAGCAGTTTTATTCTTTAGCTCCTGGCAGATTTGAAAGCCACTGATCTCCGGCAAGTTCAGGTCTAAGATCACAAGGTCAGGGCGGAGGGCTGCCAAGAGCCGAGCGGCATCTTCAAACTCGGTAATTGCCTCCACAAGATAGCCGTCCTTTTGGAGCATATCGCAGAGTTCTTCCCGCATATAGACTTCATCTTCCACAACAGCAATTCTTTTCATGACAGCACCTCCTTCCAAATTATTCTTCTCTCTGTGGCTGCATCAGTGTCAGCAAATACCGATCACTGGAGCGCTTGACCACTCTCATATAAATATATTCTATCACGCAAAGTAGTAAAATCATAGCAGCAGATACAAGCAGCATTTCAGACACTGTCCCACGGGTTCGGGACGAGAGTATCCCTGTAAATAACGCCCTGACTCCAAACAGACTGCTGACAGCCGCAACCAATACAGGAAGTCCCATAAACCAGGTAATTTGCTTTCCAGCAGACTGGCAAAGGGTTTCGTAAGTAGCTCCCAGGCGGATCAGGGTCTGGTATCTGCGCCCGGTTTTCTGCTGACTCATCAGGAACTGAACACCCACGATGGTGTTGGCAACTACCAGGAAAACAATCGCAAGATAGAGGGTAATATAACTGGATGCTATGGTGTAGAAAAGCTGACGACCCATATTCTGAAGATAGCTTTCATATTCAATGCCAGTTTCGTCCAGCTTCTCGTTCAAATCCAAATATGCAGTCATAAGGCTATTTCCATCCAGAGCCTGCTCACTGAGCACCGCATTGACATAGGTATCATACATTCCCTGGCTATAATATAGGAATGCTTCATCCGGAAGAATCAATGCAAAGGACAAGGTTATAGAACGGTCCGTGACCAAATTCACAGACTGAACCTCTCCTGTAAGATGAATCGGACTACCATCCAGTTCCACCTTGGGCTGTCCGGCCAATACTTGGTTCAGCATTGCGGTACGACTTACCGTAGTAAACTCTGTATCAATATAGACAGCGGCCTCCTTTTCGCCTAATTGGAGAGCCGGTTTGCCGGACAATTCCAACAAACGATTATAGTCCGATAAACAAATCAAATATGGGTATGTGGCATAACCAAGATTGTTCAGAAGGACATCCCGGTCTTCCGACTGGGGCAGGCTCCGAAGAGAGTCCATAACAGCGTCCATGCTGTAGGCATTATCATAATCTTCTGTGGTGCGAATACGCCCAACCCTCATTTCAAAAAGCTCTGAAAATTGATTTTCCAAACCGTTTTCTTTCAGGGCTGCCTTTATATTCGGAAGAACCTGCGATGAATCTTCTGCAGTATGATCTTCAAAAGTATAGTCGATTACATGGCCAGAAGACAGGCTATTCGTTCCTGCAATTCCTACGCCCGCACCAAAACAACACAGCGCCGCCAGAATCAGCAGGGAGCTGATGGCCATGGAGTTTGACTGATGAATGACATTCTCCTGAATCTGCCGGAAGGTAAATACATGAAGCTGCTTATTTCCTTTTCCTTTCTTAACAATCAAAGCAATCAGCGCACGCATCCCATAGAAAAGCAGCATCGTACCAACTATGCCCAACAGCAAAGTCAGTCCCATCATACTTACCTTTGTCCATGCAATTCCCTGAATCGCCATGTAGTAAGCCACTGCCAACATCACACTTCCGCATATAGCAGCCAGTCCATAGATAACAGATGGCATTTGCTTTTTGGGGCGGTTCGTTGGCTGGGATAGCAAAGTACCGATCTCCTGGCGGCTGATTCGTCCACTCAAAATCAGAAGTGCCGTCAGCTTAATTGCCAGAAATCCTGCCAGCGTCCATTCAATCGCAGACCAGGATAAAGAAAACTGATGACCGATGATCCCCATGCCTACCAGCTTGGCGGTGACAAGACTGACAATTTCTGAAAGCACCACAGCCACAGGTAATCCTATGAGCATGGCAAGAATACTGGTCAGGAAATCTTCCGCCAGAAGCATACCAAACAGTTTACTTCTACGCATCCCCAACATTAGATAAACACCAAACTCATGCCGTCTGCGCTCGAACTGATACTTGCAGGCAAAATAGATCAAAAAGAACAGAATACCGAGGGTCATCCCATAAAACGCAGGAATCAGAAGCAGGAGTTTGTCAACTGCGTCACTCTCCATTTTCTGCAAAAAGAGCATCACATCTTGAGTGGAGATGGAAAGAATCATGTAAAAGGCAACAATAGAAATCACCAGGGAGCTGAAAAACAGACCGTTTTCCTTTCGGCTGCGGTGGCTGTTCCGAAGAATGAGATTAGAGAACATTTGCGCTGCCCCCTCCCAGTTGCGCCATCACCTTCAGGATGCGCCCGTAGAACTCCTGCTGGCTTTCGTCTCCACGCCGAAGCTCATGAAAGATCACGCCGTCCTGGATGAACAGAATGCGCTTGCAAAAGCTGGCGGCATTGGAATCATGGGTTACCATCAGGATCGTAGCTTGTTCGTCACGATTCAGGCCGGACAGCTTCTCCATAAGACTTCTTGCGTTCTTAGAATCCAGCGCACCCGTCGGTTCATCGGCAAGGATCATTTGGGGATGTAAGATCAGAGCCCTTGCTGCCGCAACACGCTGACGCTGGCCGCCGGACATCTTGGACGGAAACTTATCCAGAACATCAGTGATTTCCAGATAGTCAGCCAACTGCTTCAGCCGCTGGCTGCTTTCTGCTTCGGATACCCCATGCAAGGAAGTCGGGAGCAGGATGTTTTCCCTGCCAGTCAGGTTGTCCAGCAATTCAAAGTTCTGGAATAGATAACCAACTTTTTTGCCACGGTACTCTGCAAGAGCCTTTCCCTTGAGGGATTGCAGAGTATCGCCTTCCACCTGAATGCTTCCACCTGTAGGCTGAATCACAGTTGCAATACAGTTGAGAAGCGTGGATTTGCCGGAACCACTGCTTCCCATAATACCGAGAAACTCTCCCGGCATGACCTGAAAAGTGATTCCGTTCAGTGCTCTCGTCTGGTTTGGCAACGCCCCATAGACTTTGGTAAGATTTTCAATATTCAAAATTGGTTTCATGTGAATGCCTCCTATCCATTTCTGGGTAAATGATAGCACAGAAGCACAATAAATAACACTTACAGTCGCTGTAAGGATTCTGTTCCTGTTTTCAGAACAAGAATGACGCATCAAGCGGAATAAGTATATGTTTTGTATAAACGTCGGGTGACAATGAAAAAATATGCTGGACTACCGGATTGGCTAACTTGCATTTCTTTGTCAATTCTGGTAACCGCTTCAAACATGGAAGTTTCTGTTCTTACTTTTATTATACTCAATCAATAAAATCAACACGGTTCAGCAAATTTTAATTATTTCCAATATGACAAAATTGCTTCCTGTTATATTTATCTATTTCTTTATTTCTCTATTATTCCGATCCGGTCTTCCAAAGGTATAAATAAGGTGTAAATTATTTGTTTCTGATGAAAAAAACACAATAAAAATCTGATTATCCGCTAAAACACAGTATCTATCAGCATTTTCAAGGAAACAAACACATCAATTTACTACTTATTTACTACTAACGAATGAGCCTTGATACGCAAGTTTTCCTAGATATGCAAAGATATGGTACAGCACATCAGTATTGAAACAAGAAAAAATTGAATAACTTATAGACTATGGAACGCCTAAAATGACGTTCCTTTTCTATTTCCAGCCGTTCTTATTGGACGGCTATTTTATTACCAAAAATGAAAGGAGCATTAAACTATGAAAAAGACATGGAAACGATTGTGTACGGGCTTTTTAGCTCTTGCGACTGTCGTTACTGCTTTACCGACTACACCCGTTCATGCAGAAAGTAAGCAATACT
>OJMP01000594.1_pt1 | contig 32947 bp, 34 predicted proteins | sample 1597311 | NCBI WGS metagenome assembly OJMP01 (sample SAMEA2452134, study PRJEB22498) | human gut metagenome | biome: human feces; feature: human gut; material: feces | place: Australia | collected 2012 | reverse complement strand
TGCCCTACGCTATATAATTAAGCCCTTTCAGGGCACTCCGCAAAATTATCATTTATCGTTCAAACAAATATTTTTTCTCCACAGCTTGCCGATAAGATTCAACCAATTCATTCATCACCTCTGCCACCGACTGTCGACGGGATATTATTGCCGAGACCTGGCCTATTTCCAGTTCACCTTCTTCCAAGTCACCTTCGAAGATACCTTTCTTAGCACGTCCGCGTCCGAGCAAAGTTCTTAATTCCTCGGAAGTTGCACCACTATCTTCAGCCTTCTCCACCGCTTCACGAAAAGCATTTTTTACCAATCGTGTCGGAGCCAGCTTTTTCAACAACAACTTAGTATCCCCTTCACCGAGACTCAAGCAATAATCTTTAAATACCGGACTCGCTGAACTTTCTTCAGTCAGCGCAAAACGTGTTCCTATTTGCACACCTTCCGCCCCCAACACCATAGCAGCCAGTATTCCTTCTCCTGTACCAATACCTCCCGCGGCTATCAAAGGCAATGTAGTAGCCTCACGCACAGCAGGAATCAAACAGAAAGTCGTTGTTTCCTCCCGTCCATTATGCCCTCCGGCTTCGAAACCTTCAGCTACTACTGCATCCACCCCGGCTTCTTCACATTTCACAGCAAAACGAGCAGATGAAACGACATGAACAACTATTATTCCACGCTCCTTCAACCATCCGGTCCACGTTTTCGGGTTTCCGGCAGAGGTAAAAACAATCTTCACTCCCTCTTCCACTACAATATTCATAATCTCTTCTATTTGGGGATACATCAAAGGGATATTCACTCCAAAGGGAAATTTTGTGGCCGCATTACATTTACGGATATGTTCACGTAAAGTGTCCGGATGCATAGAACCGGCACCGATCAATCCCAATCCGCCGGCATTGCTCACGGCAGAAGCAAGACGCCAACCGCTACACCACACCATACCACCTTGAATAATAGGATATTGAATACCCAGAAGGGAAGTAATTCTATTCATAATTAATAATTTATGGTTCTTCGTCAAATTTGGTGGTAAATTCTTTATCTCTTTATTTCCAAGTTAATAATTATCCCTTTTTACTCACTTTCATAAGAAAATATAGGCACTGACTGAATTAGCTAAATGAGCGGAGAAAAACTTACCACCAAATTTGACGAAGAACCTAATTTATCTATGTTTTAATATGCCAAAATACCAATGATAACGACAGAGTTATATAACAATGCGCCAACATAACAATACACAAATATACTAATTATTCAATTACAAACGCTCTCAAGTCAGTACATTACACATTGTTACATCAACACATCATTATAACGTCTTCAGCGTGCAATCTGTTCAATCGGTTTATTTATCAACACAGTTGTAGAATCTCCATAAGTTCTCAAAACCTCCAATGTGCGGGCGCGGTTATCTCTGCCTTTCTTATTCCAGAACTCTTTGGTAAAGACAGCCATCAGGTCAAGTCCGCCGACCGTTCCGCCATTGATATATACCCCACTTCCACCAAACAAGGGAATAGGTGCGTCCATCACTACCGTGTTCACCATCATTCCATTGGCACGTTCGCTCAACTGTCGGAAACGTACTCCACTCGCCTGTATCTCATCCAAAGATTTACGCACCCCTTTCGCCATCGGATTACGTGCCCAGTTCGAGTAGGATCTTTGATGGCGTATCTCATAGAAAGGATCTCCCCGCCAAGTGTTTTTATCAATCTTTATCTTCTTCTGATAGATAGGGTCCCAGTTATAACGGGTATTCGCTTTATATGGCATCAAACTCAACACCACTTTCGGTTTAGGCAATGCTTCAGGAAGCGATTCATCAGGCATCATCCAGCTTTTCTCCTCCGACATTCGGGGAGTACCAACCGCAGTTCCGAAATCAATCGACTTTACAGCATCCATATTCAAATGCAACTCCTGGTCACTCTCCAGCAATTTCTTCAAATGCAAAGAGTCTTGCGCCGTCCATACTTGCGAATATGCAAATAAAGCCGTCAGGCACAGTACCATCGTTGCAATAAACCGTTTCAATCTATCCATCCTCTATCCTCTTTCATTACCTGTTATTTTGGAGCACTTCATATACACTAATGCACATACGTTTCTCCCTTACGTTACCACCTATATTCTCCTACGAGAAGCGGTCTTTTGAGCGTAGTAATCCCCTGTCAGCAGCATAAGACTACTGATACAAACAAACGTTCCCACATGAATGTTTCCTATTTTTTACTTTCCGAAGGCTCCTCCTTTGTTACCACCAACGATAACCCGATCCACAAAGCGGCTCATCGTAGCACGGATCGATTGTCCATCTTGTTTTCGGATATTGGCGTTCTTCCCACCAACTACGATAACAAGCGGCTGCATCGAGTACCTCCTCATCAGTCAGGAAATAAATTGCTTCATAATTTTCAGCATTCGCCAATACCATTTTGCAACCTAATGACGGAGGTGTGCCCTGACGGATAGACTCAATCACCCAAAGCATACACTCGCCCAACCGAATTTTACCGTTGTTCATATTATAAACCGACGGAAAAGAAGGAATAATAGTCAGATCTTCTGCATATTTTAAAAGTTCGGGGATGTCCTCTTCCGTAAAATGAGGGACCTCCACCACCCCTTTATCATTCTTCATCTTGTACGTACCCGACTTCAATTGTTTCACAAAAAGGGCAACATCCGGATTGTTATAATCCATTTCTTCGCTGGTGCATCCTGTAAAAGATACGATCAGGCAAACAGCCATCCACAGCATTAGTAGTGTTTTTTTCATTTTCATAAGGATTAATACGTCATGCGAAGTCCGCAAAGTAAATTAAAATTAGTCGGCCGTTTCGTTCGTACCGTAGCCAGTTTCGAATCTGTTTTGAAATGATGCGAAACTCCGGGTTCGGCAAAAACAGCAAGTCGGTCATTAATCTTATAATTGATTCCAATGCCGGCAGTCACTGCCAGTTGGATAGGTTCTTCTTTAAAACTGTTGTCCGGCGCGCCGGCGATACATTTATCGGCTATTCCTCCTACGGTGGCGTAAAGGTCTATTTTTTTCGTATCCACCAGGGTTACATTTACTTTAACGGGAATACCCAGATAGTGCAAATGCTGTCCCGCCGAACGAAGGTTTGAATAAAGTAATCCGGTTTCTATTCCGAGAGATTCGTTTAGTTTACGCTCTACCGTTACCCCTGCGGAAACCGGCATTTTATAAGTGCCATTATCAGCCGGAAGCGCCGTGCCTACCTGAACTTTCATCGCCCAGCGATGCTTTTTCACCGCTTCGGGTTGAGCCACATTCACATTCGATTGTTCTTCCGGAGCAACAGATGATTCCGTATCACCGTTTGTTGCCTGCCAAAAGCCGTTATTCCCTTGATTACCATATCGGTTGCCATTTCCCGTAGAAGTAGTGGCGGAAAAAGAAAACGACATGGAGAAAGTGATAGAAAGCGAATCTTCTTCCTCCGTGTATTGTGACAGCATACCGTAAGACTTTGGAGCCGGTTTCGGCAACACCGGTTCTACCGGCAACGGTAACTGATTGACGCGTATTCCATCTCCATCCATCTGTCCTCCATTTGTCACGGCTATCTTTGTAAATGCTTCTTCCATTTCTTCTTTGGGAGAGAAATACAAGAAAGTAGCCGACGAGGCCGCCAAAACGAGCAATACAGATGCCGCAGCCGCCACACGGAAGAGCAGAATCCGACGGCGATGCTGGCAAGCCACAGGTATTTCCTGCGAGAGCTCTTCCCAAAAGCCATCCCGTACACTCATCCCTGCATCAGCGAGACGCGTGCGAAACAGATCGGTTATTTCATCATTTTCTTTCTTCATGATTCCTATACTCTTTAATTCTTTTTGCTAACAAATACTTGGCCCGGTGCAACTGCGAAGTAGACGAATGTTCTTTAATGTGAAGCATCTTGGCTATCTCCTTGTGCGATTTCTCTTCAAACACATAAAGGTTGAAAACGGTTCGGCAACCATCCGGCAATTCGGCAATAAAAGCCATCAATTGCTCTTCGGAGATTCCAGCCCCTCCTCCCGAGTCCGATATATCCGGTATATCGGGAAGCTGCTCTTCATGCACTACCAACTGGCTGACTCGTTTCTCCCGCCGCAGGAAATCGAGTGATTGAGTGACCATCACCCGGGTTATCCATGTACAGAGCGAAGACTCGCCCCGGAACGAGAAGTTGGTAAAAATCTTGATGAAACCGTCATGCAGTACATCGTGCGCCGCATCCATATCGCCCGTATAGCGGAAACATACCGCCAGCATCTGTTTGGAATAGAGGGTGTAAAGTTCCTTCCGGGCTGAATCCTTTCCTGCCCGACAGCCCTTTATCAGTTCTATCTCGTTTTCCAAAGTCAATTACTTTTTTTTAAAATCGAACGTATGTCTGCGTCGTTTTACTCATTAGACGCAAGAGTTTGAGGAATGCTGCAAGGAATATTGCTAAAAGAAGTTAAAGAATAGAAGAGCGTTCACCACAGAGGACGCAGAGTACACAGAGGTTTTAAACTTACTTTATAGGAAGAATTTCCTATCATTGTTCCTCTGTGTACTCTGCGTCCTCTGTGGTGAAAAAAAATCAGCACGCTTTGAAACTCATATCCAGTCCTTTCACTGAATGAGTCAAAGCCCCCACCGAGATGAAGTCTACGCCACATTCAGCATAGTCACGGAGGGTATCAAAGGTAATGCCGCCCGAAGATTCGGTTTCGTATTTGCCTGCTACCATCTCCACTGCTTTCTTAGTCATCTCGGGAGTGAAGTTATCAAACATGATACGATCCACTCCGCCGAGGTCAAGAACTTGTTGCAGTTCGTCGAAGCTGCGGACTTCTATTTCTATTTTTAGGTCTTTGCCTTTTTCCTTGCAATATTCTTTGGCACGAGTGATAGCTTTGTCGATACCTCCGGCAAAGTCTACGTGGTTGTCTTTCAGAAGAATCATATCGAACAAACCAATACGATGGTTTACTCCACCACCGATTTTCACTGCCATTTTTTCGAGGATGCGCATACCGGGAGTTGTCTTACGGGTGTCGAGCACACGGGTATTTGTTCCTTCCAATACCTTTGCGTATTTGCGGGTCATGGTTGCGATGCCGCTCATACGCTGCATCACGTTCAACATCAGACGTTCGGTCTGAAGCAAAGATTGCACTTTTCCTTCCACTACCATTGCTACGTCGCCCGGTTTCACTTCTGTTCCGTCGTTGATAAACACTTCCACTTTCATAGTGGGGTCGAAGCGGTTGAAGATTTCTTTGGCAACTTCGATACCTGCCAATACGCCGGCTTCTTTGATAAGCAATTTTGATTTTCCCATTGCCGTAGCGGGAATACATGAAAGGGTGGTATGATCACCATCACCTATATCTTCTGCAAAAGCAAGATCGATCAACTTGTCGATCAGTTCTTTTTCCTTATTCATTGATCTTGTCAATTCTTATTTGATGTATTAAATATTGATTCTGCACTTTCTTCAGGAAACAGTTCACACGAAAGTTCCCATTAGTAGTAGCCAACGTGCCGATAACGAAACTTGATTCGTCCCGTTTTCCCTGATGGTTCACATTAAATCCGCTGACTTTATTCTTCGTAAAGAATTCCTGCATCATAGCTGTTGCTTTCTGTTTGTCAACGTTTGTCGAGCGACCTTGGAGCACCAGGTTTACCTTGTCCCCCATATACTTACTTAGCTCTTGCGAGCTTCCTCTTTTAAATGCCGTAATCACTCCTGCCGGTATCTCTTGCGCCATTAGCAACGAGAGGGAAAGAAGCAATGCGGTCATTCCTACGAGCACTCGTTTTTTCATAATTACAAGCTTTTAAGTTGAAGTTTAAAGGCTTAAACTTTCAACTAATGATAGGCAAAGGTAAGCATTAATTGCAGAATAACATAAAAAATGCCTATTTTTGTGCAATAATCAGAATTATAGACGTATGAAAACAACCCTGCTCGTCGTAGGACGAACCGTAGAACAACACTATATCACTGCCATCAACGACTATATCCAGCGCACCAAACGCTATATCACTTTTGATATGGAAGTGATTCCTGAACTGAAAAACACGAAGAGTCTTTCAATGGAAGTACAGAAAGAAAAGGAAGGAGAACTGATACTGAAAGCTCTTCAACCGGGTGACGTCGTGGTGCTGCTCGATGAACACGGAAAAGAAATGCGCTCTCTTGAGTTTGCCGAATATATGAAACGGAAAATGAATACGGTGAATAAACGGCTCGTTTTTATTATCGGAGGTCCTTATGGCTTTTCAGAAAAAGTGTATCAGGCAGCACACGAAAAGATTTCAATGTCGAAGATGACTTTTTCTCATCAAATGATTCGGTTAATATTCGTGGAGCAGATTTATCGGGCAATGACGATATTGAATGGAGGGCCGTATCATCATGAATAGTAACTTATCTCATATACTATTATAAACGAGACAAAATAGACTTTTTAATTTCGTCCCAAGATACATCCACAAACATATAAGGCATTGGTTCCTCCTCCACATCTTCAAAATAAGCTAAACTTTTCATAGCCATAAAAGAAGATGAGTCAGGATATTTTTGAGAATAGAAATCCAATAGATTTTTCAATGAATACTTTTTCAACAAAAAGTAAATATCTACAAAATCTTTTTTTAGTACCTCTCCCTTCAATAGCAGTAATTTTCATTGCCGCAATATCTCTAGGACTTGCCAAACGTATCCCATCTTTATATACGACATCATCAAGCCAAGGATAAGTATAGTTCACGATATCTATTTTAACCTCATTCAATACGTAAATGTGTATATTCTTAGAATCATTTAAGATAGTCAGTGTCCCAAGTGTTCGCAAAGCTTCCTTCAAATCTTGAGAATCTACATTAATCTGACCAAAAAAATCCAAATCGACCGACTTTCGATGTCCTAATTGCAAAGCTAATGCAGTACCACCGACTAGACGAGTATTACAAAGTACAGATAACTGTTGCAACTTTTTTAAAAGTTCCAGTGTTGTGGATTCGACCGTTGATAAGTGTAACATCTAAATTGTTCTTTAGGAGTTTGTGAAATGGCAGAAAGATAAGCTAAAGCCCGAGGCTCCAATTCACGAAACCCTTTAGCTATTTCGACGATCCTCCCAAGTCCATAATATTGTTTTACAATATTCCAATCTTGCAACATACCATATTCAAGCACTCTCTTTATTATATATTGTGAATGCTTCTCCATATCCAAATCATCTTTATTGACATCCCAAAAAAGATATGTTGAAAATCGAGTAATATATTCTTCCATTGTCTATCGTATTGCAATCCTTAATATGACAAAGATAAAAATAAAAAATGAATCGAACGCAAGCTAATAGCTATATTTCACAAAACTGTATTATTCTCTTCTTCATAGATTTTATTAAAAACTCTACAAAGTTTTTTTTCATCCGCAATTAGTTGACGAAGTTCTGCCAACCGTCCGGCATTATCCGATTGGGGTATCCATAACGTCAGATACCCTCCTTCTGCATATTTTTCAGTTAGATGTTTCCGAAAACGGGCATATTGCTCTTCTTTATCCATCTCCGGATAATGAGACAGCCCATATTGTACGGTACGGCGTAAAGTAACTTCGGGATCAATAATTCGGTCAGCCTCGGCAACAATCATTCCATAGATTGTTCTGGGAGCCTGTTTATTAGAAGCCCGATGATCTTCTATCGCCTCTTTCATCTGCAACAGCTGTTCATCCGTAAACCAACGCCGCAAAGTTTCGTCGGCTAACAATACTTTGCCGGAGGTTATATGATGAAATTCACGTCCTTCATACAACCCCAGGTCATGATAAGCAGCAATGACATAAACCATCGAATAATCGACTTCATAATACGTCGCTAATTTCAGACTTTCCTCAATTACCTTTTCTACATGGTCAATTTGATGCGCTTTATCAAAGTTAGCGTATTGAGGAATAATACTTTGCCGAACATAGTTTTGCAATTCAGCAGGCACATGATGAGTCATATTCGATCTTTTTAGCTAGTAAATTCTTTAATTTATATTATTCCCGATTCATCAAACGATGTTCTGCCATCTGTTCGAACTTTGTTCCCGGACGACCATAATTGGCGTATGGATAGATAGAAATACCGCCACGAGGAGTAAAGATACCTGTTACTTCAATATATTTGGGATTCATTAGTTTTATAAGATCCTTCATAATGATATTTACGCAGTCCTCATGAAAAGCACCATGACTGCGGAAACTGAAAAGATACAATTTCAAACTTTTGCTTTCTACCATTTTTATATCAGGAATGTAGCTGATACGTATTTCGGCAAAATCCGGTTGCCCTGTGATAGGACACAGACTTGTGAACTCCGGGCAGTTAAAACGTACCCAATAATCATTTTCAGGATGCTTATTATCAAAAGCTTCCAATACTTCAGGAGCATAATCTTGCTTATACTCGGTCTTTCTTCCTAATAAAGAAAGTTGGTCTTTTAATTCTGTCATTGTACTCGTTAACTACAACCCCTATCTTAGATAAAAAAACACATTTCCTCTTTCACCTATCACCGGCCAGTCTCAAACGCTCTATTCATCGATGTATCAGTGGTGAAAGATTCGTTTTACAACCTATCACCGCATCTATCACCTATCACCATCAACTCTTAACCCACGGTTGCTTTATCCACAGCTTACTTGTTACAGTTTGTTTCATTACCTGAAACAAAGAGTTTCCCGTAGAGAAACAAAGTGTTTCACACCGAGGAACCAAGTGTTTCACGCCTTGGAACTAATAGTTTCAAGTAACAGAAACTTGAGTTTCCCACCGTTGAAACTCTAGTTTCCTACCGTTGGAACTTTAGTTTCAAGCTGCTGAAACTAAACTAAGCCAATACATTCTAGGCAGAAACTACTATCTTCTATTAGTTGAAACTTACCGGTGACAATAGATGTGACGGCAAAATATCAAGTTTTGTTGCTGTCACCACTTGCTGTCACAAACGATTTATTTTATAATCAACTGTTTAACAACAACAATGTGACAGATGACAGCAAGAAAATGCATTTTAATCTCTATGTAGAGATATTATTGATTCTTACTTTTTAAATACTTCTCCAATCCTTCCCGTCGTAACGTACAAGCCGGGCAATGTCCGCAGCCATCTCCTTGAACACCATTATAGCATGTCAAAGTCTCGGTGAGAATCAGTTCCAGTACTCCCAATTCGTCGGCCAACGCCCATGTCTCTGCTTTATCAATCCACATCAAAGGAGTATGAATTACAAACTGTTCATCCATAGCCAAATTGAGAGTCACATTGAGAGACTTGATAAACGCATCCCTACAATCGGGATAACCGCTGAAATCCGTTTGGGAAACTCCCGTTACCAAATGATTAATACCACGTTCACGGGCATACACAGCCGCAATACTCAAAAAGAACAGGTTGCGTCCCGGAACAAATGTATTGGGAACACTATCTGCCGGCTTTTCCTGATCCATCACCATGGTGGTATCGGTCAATGAATTATGGCCTAACTGTCCGATGAAAGAAACATCCATCACATCAAATTCCACTTCCGCTTTCCGGGCTATCTCCCGCGCAAGTTCCACTTCTTTCTGATGCTTCTGACCATACAGAAAACTCAAGGCATATACTTTCTTAAAATTGCGTTTTGCCCAAAACAGGCAAGTGGTAGAATCCTGCCCACCACTAAACACAACCAATGCTGCTTCTCTATTCATATTCTATATTAAATATCTTTGACTTTCAATACGTTATAAGAGATATCCGTGTCGTAAACATCGCTACCGTCTATTTTCTTGATTGCTTTCACCACACGGATCGTCACCGGGAGGATCATCACCTCATACAAGGATTTCAATACAATCTGAATCCCCATCATGATAAGCAGTTCTTTCCAAGCAATGACACCTCCAAAAGCTACCGGGAAGAAAATCAATGAATCGGCAGTCTCACCCACCACAGTCGACCAAATGGCACGGGCTGAAAAGTTACGTCCCTGACTGGCTACTTTCATTTTACTCATCACATACGCATTGAGAAACGAGCCTACCAAAAAGGCCATCAGACTGGCAGCCACAATACGTGGAGCCATACCGAACACAAAATCAAAGTGCTCTTCACCTTCCCAAAAAGGAGCAGCAGGAATGGCAACAGCTATCAACCCAAGAGCGACCACAAAGAAGTTCATAGCAAAACCACTCCAAATGATAAGGCGCGCTTTCTTGAACCCCCAAACCTCGGCGATACAGTCATTTATAATATAAGAAATAGGAAAAACCAATAATCCGGCTGTTACGGTCAAACTACCGATCTGGATTACTTTCGTTTCAAGAAGATTGGCTGCAATAAGGCAAACGTTAAAAAGGATACCCAGCAGCATAAAGGGTACAGATACTTTTTCTTTCATAATTCCTGTTTTTTACGTGGTGTTCTAGAATACACGACCGCTATTCACGGCATCAAATGTCTTTTTATTCTTTTGCGCTGCAAAGGTATAGGAAAAACTATGAAAAAGCAAAAGAAATCCGATGATTGACATACATTTCACCGAAAAGACATAACTTTGCCAAATACAGAGCTTAATGTTTGTATCAAAGATTAAACTTATAAACTATATTTAAAGAAACGATATCTAAATCATGGCAAAAGAAAATAAAAGCAATATCATCATCTACCAAAGCGAAAACGGGCAGACACACATAGAAGTGCAGATGGACGAAGATACCGTATGGCTATCCCAACAGCAAATGGCCGACCTTTACCAGACATCTCGAACAAATGTGGTAGAACATATTAAGCACATTTATGAAGATGGTGAACTTGTTGAAGAATCAACCTGTCGGAAAATCCGACAGGTTCGACAAGAAGGAGCGCGCATGGTTGAAAGAGAAATTCCTCACTACAATCTTGATATGATAATATCTTTAGGCTACCGAATAAATTCAATTCAAGCCACACACTTCCGTCAATGGGCAACGGCACGCCTTAAAGAATATATCATCAAAGGCTTCACCATAGACGATGAACGATTGAAGCAGATGGGAGGAGGCTATTATTGGAAAGAGTTACTCGACCGCATCCGTGACATCCGATCGTCTGAAAAGGTGATGTATAGACAAGTGCTTGATATCTATGCTACTGCCGTAGATTACGATCCCCACGCCAAACAATCTATTGAATTCTTCAAGATTGTTCAGAATAAGCTACATTTTGCAGCCCACGGACATACAGCTGCAGAAGTTATTTATGAACGAGCCAATGCCGACCAACACATGATGGGACTAACTTCCTTTAAAGGCGACCATCCGACATTGCGCGATGCAAAGATAGCCAAGAACTACTTGAGCGCAGAAGAGCTCAAAGTGCTGAACAACCTTGTCTCCGGATATTTTGATTTTGCCGAAGTACAAGCTATCAAGCACCGTCCAATGTACATGAACGATTACATCAAACATCTGGATGCCATACTGTCTTCCACGGGAGAAGTTCTATTGATGGATGCCGGTATGATAAGTCATGAACAAGCTATGGATAAAGCTGAAACAGAATATCGCAAGTGGGAAGTGCGCACGCTTTCACCTGTAGAACAAGCCTACCTCAACAGTATCAAAACACTGAATCATAAAACTAAAAAGAAAGGATGACTAAAAAAAATGAAAACTCTCTATGAACAATCCTTTTCAGACGACTACAGTGAAAGAAAAAGCTATAGAAGCAGCCCATACCGCACAAGCAACTGTCCAAAAGGCTAAACACAGAGTACAGGAAATACTGGATTGACAATAAAAAAGAGCCTCCCCATCAGCGTCGTATTCTGACAGGAAGGCTTATCACTTTGACCTTAAAACACATCACTCAATTAAAAAAGCGCATCAGGAGGAGAAATCTTTCAATTCCTCTTTCAACCGTTTACGGATGAAAAACAGACGGCTCTTCACCGTTCCCATCGGCAATCCTAATTTCTCGGCAATTTCTCTATACTTAAATCCAGCTACAAACATCTGAAAAGGCACTTTCATCTCTTCCGGTATGGAATGTATCACCCTATACAACTGTTTCATATCGTATGTAAATTCGAATCTGTCAGCATCCTCATCTTCTATCAGATGTTGTTGATTGATGGAGTAACTATCATCAATCAAGTTCATTTCGCGAACTGTACGACGATAGTTATTCACGAAAATATTACGCATAAGCGTATACATCCATCCTTTCAGATTTTTGCTATACGTAAACTTCTCCTGATTATCCAATGCCTGCAACAAACAATCCTGAACCAAATCATTGGCAGATTCGCGATCTGCCGTCAATTTATATGCGAAGCGATGCAAATCCGGTTGTATCGCTAATATTCCGTTCGTAAAATCTACTTTTTCCATCATCGTATTTCTTTTCTCTAATTAGTACGATACAAAGATCCGCTTTTTTAGAATCATTATAAATAGCAATTCTTCCGATTAGTTTGGCAATTTTTCCTTTGCCCCTCTCAACCATTTCTTTTTTTAGTTGTTGATTGGGCATTCACCTAAAACTTAACTCATAATGAAAACAAGCTTTAAAATGGTAGCTATGCTACTGGGGATAGGAATTTTCCCCCTCTGTGCCCATGCGCAAAAGAAGGTAATCATCGAAGATGAAGAACCCAACTCGATCATGTTTGTCTCGAAGAACAAAGCAGGAGATGAAATCATCCGAATCATGAACGACCGTTCACAGATGCGTTTTCACGACCCCAATGCTCCCCGCTTCCTGCTCACTGACCAGAAAGGGAAATTCGCCCTCGGTATCGGAGGATACGTTCGTGCAACGGCAGAGTATGATTTTAACGGTATCGTTAATGATGTAGATTTCTATCCGGCATTGATACCACAACGCGGAAGCGGCAATTTTGCAAAGAACCAATTCCAGATGGACATCACCACTTCGACCCTGTTCCTCAAATTGGTAGGACGTACCAAACATTTGGGAGACTTCGTAGTTTACACTGCCGGAAACTTCCGTGGCGATGGAAAGACCTTCGAATTACAAAACGCTTACGCACAATTCCTCGGTTTCACTATCGGGTACAGCTATGGTTCGTTCATGGACCTCTCCGCACTGCCTCCAACTATCGACTTTGCAGGGCCTAACGGTTCAGCCTTTTACCGCACTACGCAATTAAGCTATATGTGTGATAAGTTGAAAAACTGGAAGTTTGGTGTTTCTATGGAAATGCCTTCAGTAGACGGAACAACCAATAATGATTTGTCTATCAACACCCAACGGATGCCTGACTTTGCCACTTCCGTACAGTACAACTGGAACAGCAACAGCCATATTAAATTAGGAGCCATTATCCGCAGCATGACTTATTCGAGCAATGTACATGAAAAAGCCTATTCTGCTACCGGCTTCGGTCTGCAAGCCTCTACAACCTTCAATATTACCAAGAAATTGCAGGCATACGGACAGTTTAATTATGGAAAAGGTATCGGTTCCTACCTGAATGATTTAAGCAACCTGAACGTAGATATCGTCCCCGATCCTGACAAGGAAGGAAAAATGCAAGTTCTTCCGATGCTGGGATGGTATGCAGGATTGCAATACAATCTTTGCCCGAGTATCTTTATATCCGGAACATACAGTCTGTCCAGACTTTATTCTGAAAATGGATATCCTAGTGAGAATCCCGAATCCTATCGTAAAGGACAATATCTGGTAGCCAATGCTTTCTGGAATGTAAGCAGCAATCTGCAAGTCGGCGTTGAATATTTGAGAGGATGGCGCACTGATTTCAGTTCCGCAACCCGTCATGCCAACCGGTTGAATATGCTGGTGCAGTATTCTTTCTAAACTGACATAATAATAAAACAAAAAAGCCGTCTCAACACCATGTTCGAGACGGCTTTTCTATATATAAAGGATTAGAAATTTAGAACTTATAGTTCACGCTCACACCAAACACTTTATTAGTACGGCTGTAAACGTCTTTATCCACTAATGATGCCATCGATGTTGCCTCTAAACCACGTGGTTTTTCTTTAGTGTAATCACTATATGTAGTCCAGAAATAAGCTACATCAAGGCTCAATGCCTGAGTAAAATTGATACGACCTCCAAAACCTACAGAATAAGAGTCACAAGAAAAACTTGTATCTGATTGGAAAGCGTCGCTCAAACCGTAGTCTGTTTTCTGATAACCTCCACTAACAGTGAATAATTTGTTAATATCCCACTCAACACCAGCCAAATACTCGTGTGTACCATGTTTCAATGTTTTCTGTTTGCCATCTGCCATACCAGCATTCTTATCATCAAAGAAGTGATATTCTACTGAAGCCCGAAGTGAAGGCAAAAACTCATAACTCGCTGCAACAGAAAGCATAGAAGGAAGGTCACTTGGTGTGTTCACACCATTTTGGTAAGGTGCCACAAATGCTGCTGCGGCATCCGGAGCAACAATCTCATGAGTATCATTCTCAATATTCATATTGGCTTTAAACTCATACTTTGCAGCTAAATTCAACTTACCGAATTTTGCATCTACACCGATAATTGGCGTTAATCCCCAACCTGTCTGATCACAATCTAGTTTCAGTTTCGCATCATTCAACTGCTGCGATTTTTGCAATGCTGCTTGTTGCGCCTGCTCTAAAGTCATACCACCAGCCATAAGCTGTTTTATAATCTCACGTCCCAATTCTTCTGCCACACCTTCTTTCAAATTGATATCCAGAAAACCTTTATAGCCACCTGTAAAATAATTCATACGTGCACCAGCAAAAACTGAGAAGTGCTCATTTATTTTATAACTTGCTCCTAACTGCAAACCATAGATATACTGACGTCCCTCCATAGCGGAACTAATACTGTATTGATTAGGAGCTAGCATCCCCTGACCTATTGTATTGACCAAACTAATAGCAGCAGCATCGAACATAGGCAAACCATTATCAAAAGAAGCTTTTCCGCCACCACCAACAATAGCAAAGCTACCGGAAAATGCCCAGTCACCTTTTTTATATACAGCATGTATGGAAGGAATAACGGGAGCAGAAGCTTTTCCTTCATAATTACGCACAGTGGTCTGTCCGTCCATAGTCCATAAAGGACTTGTAGCAGCAATATCACGAGTTTGATATGCACTTTGAATAGTAAGCGCTACTTGAAGACCATCTTTGGGAAGAAATGCCAGTCCGGCAGGATTACTATAAACTCCATCAACATCAATGGAAGCGCCGCGGGCTATCATGCGCAAGAAAGCAGCATTCTGATTCGTATTGGTTAGATAATCTCCGGCAAAAGTTGGAATTGAAACGATCAACATTGCAAGACCAATCAACGAAATTTTTCTCATCTAAATCTTTTTTTAATTATTTCGGGCGCAAAGATACAACATTATTGCACACTGAATACACGTTTGTGCATTTATTTTCATTTACCTGCCCATTTTAATTGAAAAAATAAACTGTTTCTAATGAAACAATCTATATTTATCACTATACAGAGAGCAAACAAATCCACCTGTTTTTACGTTTTAATAGAATAATAATTTATAGAATACTATTATGGCCTATACAATTGCATTTTTCGGCACAAAGCCTTATGACGAGTCTTCTTTCAATAAGAAAAACAAAGAATTCGGATTTGAAATACGTTATTACAAAGGAAATCTGAATAAGAACAATGTACTACTGACACAAGGTGTAGATGCTATATGTATCTTTGTTAATGACGTTGCCGATGCAGAAGTTATCCGTATTATGGCAGCTAATGGAGTAAAACTGCTAGCACTGCGATGTGCCGGATTCAACAATGTAGATTTGGATGCAGCTGCAGCTGCGGGAATTACCGTTGTACGCGTACCTGCTTACTCACCCTATGCGACTGCCGAATACACGGTAGCTCTAATGCTGTCATTGAATCGCAAAATACCCCGCGCCTCCTGGCGTACCAAAGACGGTAATTTCTCCCTGCACGGTCTGATGGGATTCGATATGCACGGGAAAACAGCAGGTATCATCGGCACAGGAAAAATAGCGAAAATACTGATTCACATCTTAAAAGGGTTCAGAATGAACATATTAGCCTATGACCTCTATCCGGACTACAACTTCGCCCGTCAAGAACAAATTGTTTATACTTCACTGGACGAACTATACCACAATTCGGATATTATCTCCTTACACTGTCCGCTCACAGAAGAGACCAAATACCTGATAAACGACTACTCTATCAGCAAAATGAAAGACGGAGTAATGATTATCAATACCGGTCGCGGGCAACTGATTCATACCAATGCACTGATTGAAGGACTGAAGAACAAAAAAATAGGTTCCGCAGGACTGGACGTATACGAGGAAGAAAGCGAATACTTTTATGAAGATCAATCCGACCGCATCATCGACGATGATGTACTCGCCCGTTTGCTCTCGTTCAACAATGTAATCGTCACTTCTCATCAAGCTTTTTTCACACATGAAGCAATGGAGAATATTGCCGCAACCACCCTGCAAAACATAAAAGATTTTATCAATCACAAGCCTTTATTAAATGAAGTGAAGAAATAAAACTTTTAAGCCGCTTTCTTTGTTTACCAAACATATAAACAAATAAGAGAAAGGACAGTTTTTATGAAAAAAGTAATACATAAAGCAGATACAAGAGGACATTCCCAGTATGATTGGCTGGATAGTTATCACACTTTCAGTTTTGACGAGTACTTCGACTCCGACCGTATCAATTTTGGTGCTCTTCGCGTATTGAATGATGATAAGGTTGCGCCCGGACAAGGTTTTCAGACTCATCCGCATAAGAATATGGAAATCATTTCCATTCCTCTGAAAGGACATCTGCAACATGGAGACAGCAAGAAGAACAGCCGCATTATTACTGTCGGAGAAATTCAGACAATGAGTGCGGGAACAGGAATCTTCCATAGTGAAGTAAATGCAAGTCCGGTAGAACCGGTGGAATTCCTGCAGATTTGGATTATGCCGAGAGAGCGGAACACACGTCCCGTTTATCAGGATTTCAGCATTGCAGAACTGGAGCGTCCGAACGAACTGGCAGTCATCGTATCTCCCGACGGTAGCACACCTGCTTCCCTTTTGCAAGATACCTGGTTCTCCATCGGCAAAGTAGAAGCCGGAAAGAAATTAGGTTATCACATGCATCAAAGTCATGCAGGCGTCTATATCTTCCTCATTGAAGGAGAAATAGTAGTAGACGGTGAAGTGTTGAAACGTCGTGACGGCATGGGTGTTTACGATACGAACAGCGTTGAACTGGAGACATTAAAAGACTCACATATTCTATTAATAGAAGTACCTATGTGATATCATCATTAAAAATAATAAACTAAAGCTGCCAGATAATCTTATGGCGAAATTAAACATAGCAGATATCCGACAGGAATATACGAAAGGCGGGTTGCGGGAAAGTGAACTTCCCGGCGACCCGCTTTCGCTTTTCAGTCGTTGGCTGCAAGAAGCGATTGACGCAGAGGTGGACGAACCGACTGCGGTCATTGTAGGAACTGTATCCCCCGAAGGGAGACCGTCCACACGTACAGTATTGTTAAAAGGACTCCATGATGGAAAATTTATCTTTTATACCAATTACGAAAGCCGCAAAGGCAAACAATTGGCACAAAACCCATCTATCTCCCTCTCTTTTGTCTGGCACGCTCTCGAAAGACAAATACATATAGAAGGAATAGCGACGAAAGTTTCACCGGAAGAATCGGATGAATACTTCCGGAAACGTCCTTATAAAAGCCGGATTGGCGCACGAATTTCTCCGCAAAGTCAACCGATAGCAAGCAGAATGCAATTGATACGATCCTTCGTCAGAGAAGCCGCCCGATGGATTGGAAAAGAAGTGGAAAGACCTGATAATTGGGGCGGATATGCCGTCACACCTACAAGGATTGAATTCTGGCAAGGACGCTCCAACCGACTGCACGACCGCTTTCTATACACCCTACAACCGGACGGTGAATGGAAAATCAGTCGTCTTGCTCCTTGATTTCGTCGATTTTTCTTGGCAACTCCAACGAGAATACGTAATATTGCAACCATAAAATAGTCAGCTATGACACTGGATTATATTTATCACAGCGGTTTCGCCATCGAAATGGAAGGTGTAACCATTATCATCGATTACTACAAAGATTCTTCCGAAACGGAACACAACCGGGGAATCGTGCATGATTATCTCCTGCAAAGGCCGGGTAAACTGTACGTATTGGCCACCCATTTCCATCCCGACCACTTCAACCGTGAAATATTGACTTGGAAAGAGCAACGCCCCGACATTCAATACATCTTCTCCAAAGATATTCTGAAGTCCCATCGTGCCAAAGCCGAAGATGCTTTCTATATTAAAAAAGGAGAAACATACGAAGACGACACGATCCGCATCGACGCCTTCGGATCAACAGATGTCGGCAGTTCGTTCCTTCTTCACTTACAAGATTGGAGTATCTTCCATGCCGGCGACTTGAACAACTGGCACTGGAGTGAAGAATCGACCGAAGAAGAGATACGAAAAGCCAATGGTGATTTCCTTGCAGAAGTTAAATATTTAAAAGAAAAAGTGCCTAACATCGATCTAGTGCTATTCCCGGTGGATCGGAGAATGGGAAAAGATTACATGAAAGGAGCAAAACAGTTCATCGAACAAATAAAAACTACTATATTTGTGCCCATGCACTTCAGTGAAGATTATGAAGGAGGAAATGCGCTTCGTAGTTTTGCAGAAAATGCAGGATGTCGTTTTATCAGCATCACCCGTCGGGGCGAAAGTTTTGAGATTACCAAATAAACACATTATAATTATGAATAAATTTACGATTCTGTTTCTTACTATGTTTCTCGCATTGCCGATGGCAATGAAGGCAGATTCTGCAAAAGAGAAGAAAGATGACACCAGGTACCTTGTAGGAGCTGTTCCTGAAGTAGAAGGTAAAGTAGTATTTTCCAAAGAGTTCCAGATTCCCGGAATGAGTCAGGCACAAATCTACGACACAATGACAAAGTGGATGGATGAACGTCTGAAAGAGAATAAAAATATCGACAGCCGCATTGTTTTCTCCGACGAAGCAAAAGGAACAATTGCCGGTATTGGAGAAGAATGGATTGTTTTCAGCTCCAGTGCCCTGTCATTAGACCGTACATTAGTTAACTATCAGATTACCGTTACCTGCAAACCCGGAAACTGCCTGGTAGAGCTTGAAAAAATCCGTTTTACTTATCGTGAAACAGAAAAATATAAAGCCGAAGAATGGATTACTGATAAATATGCGCTCAATAAAGCTAAGACTAAATTAGTACGTGGCTTGGCTAAATGGCGTAGAAAAACCGTAGACTTCGCCGATGATATATTTATGGATGTAGCGGTAGCTTTCGGAGCACCTGACACCCGTCCGAAAACAGAGAAAAAGAAGAAAGAAGAAGAGCAAAAAACTCCATCAATCGTTGCAGCCGCAGGTCCGATTGTCATTGGTGCCGCAGATAAAAAGACTGATATAAAAGTGGCAACTGGCGAACCTGCTCAAACCACTGTTCCTGCTGCAACTCTCACTCCTGCTACTCCTGCAGGCAAGGCTTCCGCTGATATGCCGGGTTATATAGAAATTGATTTGAAACAAATCCCGGGTGAAGTATATGCTTTGATGGGAAGTGGAAAATTAGTAATCAGCATCGGAAAAGATGAGTTCAACATGACCAATATGACTGCAAATGCTGGTGGCGCACTTGGTTATCAATCAGGAAAAGCAGTTGCCTATTGCACGCTTTCACCCGATCAAGCTTACGATGCAATAGAAAAGGCAGATAGCTATACATTAAAATTGTACGCTCCAAACCAAACAACACCTTCGGCTGTTATCGAATGTAAGAAAATGCCTTCACAGACAACTCCGCAAGCCGGACAACCGCGCACGTATGTTGGAGAAATCGTGAAGCTCTTAATGAAAAAATAAAGAAAATCGCAACAATGGAAATAAAAAGTAAATTTGACCATTTTAATATCAACGTCACTAATCTGGAGCGGAGTATCGCTTTTTATGAAAAAGCACTCGGCTTAAAAGAACATCATCGGAAGGAAGCATCCGACGGCTCGTTCACGTTAGTCTACCTGACTGATAACGAAACAGGTTTCTTGCTGGAATTGACGTGGTTGAAAGATCATACTGCTCCATACGAACTGGGAGAAAACGAAAGCCATCTCTGCTTTCGTGTAGCCGGCGATTACGATGCAATCAGAGCTTATCACAAAGAAATGAATTGTGTATGTTTTGAGAACACGGCCATGGGGCTTTATTTCATCAATGACCCGGACGATTACTGGATTGAGGTACTTCCACAAAAGTAAGAGAGGTTGTTTCAAAAGTCCCTAAAAAGAAAAATCACCCTTACTACAATTTGGAGTGGCCCCAAAAGCTAAACAGATTAAAAAGGGACATTTAATAAATAAAAAAGATAAGGCAACTAATTCACTGCGAGTTAGTTGCCTTTTTTTTTGTATTTCTAAGCAGAGATATTCAATAAATGTCTCTAAAAATTAACAAGATTGATAAAGAGTCCGGTTTTGCATCGGGCTCTTCCCTTTTAACCTTGACTTGACTCTACTATTATTGTACTACTCTATAATATTCCTCTAAGGCTTTTCGGACAGCCTATGCTGTTTCTAAAAAACAAAGCATAATCCTAAAATTGCCGACAGTATGAAAAAACAACCAGGAACAAATTGGTTAACAAGCAGCCTCATTAGTTGCATTCTGGGCAACACAAACATATCATTCGCCTTACCTTTATCATACAATATGGTAACCTTATCATCTATATGATACTGTTTTGGATAAAGATAAATGTTATTTTCCTCTCCACTCTTTAGATTAGAAGGAAGAAATTGGCAACACTTTTCGTCTTCTCCCTCCAATTTATATTTTATTTTTGGTATACATACATCAGTAATATTCATACCATCAGACTTTACCTGTGTCTCTATATCCACTACCTTTCCATGTGTTTTCCTGTCATACGATTTTATTATCCTGCAATGAAGCATCCACAAGAGTCCCATTTTCAGAATTAGAAAAGCACCCCGCAACATAAGTACAACAGATACTACACAAATTATTATATTTATAACCATACTTTTATTTCTTATGACGGCTAGCTCTCTTCTTCCGGATATCTGCTTTCATCTTCGCTGCACCCGAACCATGCTGTCCACGAATATACGTCGCTTTTTTCGCTTTCGTCTTCACTTTTTCCTCTTCTTTGGGCTTATCTTTCTTACCTTTAAAAACGATTCCACCCATGATTGCTTCTTCTATACTCATATAATCATTTATTAGTATTCAACATTTCCGACGGCAAAGATAACCCTTTTCTGCGGATTTATTTATCTTTGCAGAGTTAACAATCGTAACCACCAATGGCAACAACAACTCTTTCTGCAGAAAAGGACCCGATGGGAGCCGCTATTTCTGATTATTTCAACCATCACAGAGCTGATCGTTTGCGGGTATTCTCTTCCCAATTCGAAGAAGATGAAATTCCCGTCAAAGAATTGTTCCGTAGTATACAGTCTATGCCTATATTAGAGCGTACCGCCCTACAAATGGCTACAGGACGAATATTGGATGTAGGTGCCGGAAGCGGATGCCATGCACTGGCACTTCAGGAAATGGGAAAAGAAGTGTGTGCCATTGATATTTCTCCGTTATCCGTCGAAGTGATGCAACAACGCGGAGTGAACGATCCGCGCCTCATCAACCTTTTTGACGAAACATTTACCGAAACATTCGATACGATCCTGATGCTTATGAATGGTTCCGGAATTATCGGAAGACTGAATAATATGCCCGGATTCTTCCAACGAATGAAACGTATTCTCCGTCCCGGCGGATGCATACTCATGGATTCCAGCGATTTGCGCTATCTTTTTGAAGAAGAAGACGGCAGCATAGTCATCGATCTGGCCGGAGATTATTATGGAGAGATTGACTTCCAAATGCAATATAAAGATGTAAAAGGAGACACATTCGACTGGTTATATATAGATTTCCAGACTCTTAGCTTATACGCTTCCGAATGTGGTTTTAAGGCAGAACTGGTGAAAGAAGGAAAACATTACGATTACCTTGTCAAACTTAGTATTGCTTGAAAAGCTCATTATTATATAGTGACGGTATGTGTTCCGGATAGCGTCACTATATAACCCAAATAGTGACGCCATCACATCAGGATAGCGTCACTATTTTTATATGCTCATAAATGCTCCGTCAAAAACGCCTAATGAAGGCTTTCTTTCATTTCAGCATCTCATTAATCTTCTGTACAAGAGAAGCAAACTCTTCTTCATTATACAAACGAGTCAGTTTTACAATTCTTCCTTCCTTATCAACTAACACATTTCTTGTTATTCCGGATTCACGCAATGCATATTTCGCAAAAATATCAGCTCCCGGATCCAGTCCTAACGGATAAGTCACTCCGGTAGATTTAGCAAAAGCCAATACTTTATCAAGTGGTTCGTCACGGTCAATGCCAATTAAAGCAAAGTCTGCATTATTTTTATGCTTTAACCAAATATCCTTCTCAATAAATGGCATTTCTTTACGACAAACTCCACACCAACTTGCAGTAAACTGCAACATGACAACCTTACCACGAAGGGAAGATAGACTCACTTGTTTACCATCTGTCAAGGTAATCGTAAAGTCCGGAGCCATCTCTCCTACCCGAACAATATATCCTGTACTATCTGCCTGAACAGATATAGCATCTGCAGCTACTTCTACACTATCTGTTGCAACTTCTACATTTGCCGTCCCCTTTTTCTGTCCGGAACAAGCCCATATACCTATGGCTAAAATCGCCATACCACATACATTCATAATTTTCATTTTCATCTAATCATTGGTAACTTTGCAAATATAAAAAAAGTATGCGATGTATTTGCATTTTTAAAAGAAATTCATACCTTTGCACCCGCAAAAGAAAAACGCCTCTTTAGCTCAGTTGGCCAGAGCACGTGATTTGTAATCTCGGGGTCGTTGGTTCGAATCCGACAAGAGGCTCTCCTATAAAAATGTTGTTTATCCGATCAGGTAAAACAGCATTTTTTTTATTTATACTCTTTCATTTTTTTGTTTACGAAATATTACCACACTCACAGCCAACAGAATTAAAATAATCCCAATAGCGCTATTCAGAGTAAATAATTCTTTAAACACAAAAATTCCGATCACCACAGCTGTCAATGGTTCCATCGCACCTAAAATAGATGTCAACGTAGGCCCTGCATATTTAATAGCCCGTACCAATGTTATATTAGAAATGGCTGTAGCCGGTAATGCAAGTCCCAAAATAATCAACCAGGTATAACCGTCAGCTACCAGCTGAAGCCCGGAAGTAGTCAAAGCACCTATAAAATAAAGAACGGTTCCTAACCCCATAACATAACAAGTCAGTACAGTGGAATTGATTCGAACAGCGCGTGTCATTCGTACGCCAACAATATACCCCGCATAGGAAAACACAGAAACACAAGCTGCTACCAGTCCGACTATCGTATCACCATTTTTCGCCTCCAGTTCCCCCGATGAAAGCAAGGCCGCTCCTAACAAGGACATGGAGACCGCAAACATCACCCAAAGGGATTTCTTTTCCTGAAAGAAGTACATCATAACTAGAGATACCGCCAACGGATACATAAAATGAATGGTTGACGCCACCCCGGTAGCTATATTCTGATATGCTATAAGCAAACTGAATGAAGTAACTGCCCTCAACAAACTTAATAAAAGAACAACTAAAAAATCTTTCTTTTCCAATCGAAAACTACATCCCGAACACCATCCGAACAGAGTCAACGCAATTGTCGCCACTCCCCAACGATAGGAAAGCACTTCGAAAGCTGAAAAACCTGCCAACAATAAAGTGAGGGAAAAGAACGGAGCCAGTCCAAAAGTAGAGGAAGACACCGCTGCATAAAGTATACCTTTTATACGATTCATCAATCTATTCAACTAATTTCCGATATTCATGGGTACAAAGATCATAAATATTTCTTTAATATCACCATTAATTTCACATTATCAGTTAATCGATCTACCCCCTAAATCAGTACAAGAAGATAAGTCTGATACATTTCCTCCTTATAAATATAACCTTTTAATAATCCTCAATAACTGTATTTCCAAAAATATCCTTTTTGATAATTTTTCTATGACCATCACTACTTTCAATTATTTCGTTCCCAAAAATATCTTTTTTAATGGTTGTTCTATTGCCTTTGCCATCTTCGATAATGGTATTCCCAAAGATATCTTTTTTAATCGTCTTTCTATTACCTTTATTGTCTCGAATGATAGTATTTCCAAAAATATCCTCTTCGATAGTCTTTCTATTACCTTTATCATCGCGAATGGTGATATTCCCAAAAATATCTTTTTCAATAGTCTTTCTATTGCCCTTATCATCACGAATGGTAATATTTCCAAAAATATCCTCTTCAATGGTCTTTCTATTGCCTTTATCATCACGAATAGTGATATTCCCAAAAATATCCTTTTCAATGGTCTTCCTATTGCCTTTATCATCACGAATGATGATATTTCCAAAGATATCCTTTTCGACAGTCTTTCTCCCTTAATTAACTCCCGAATACTCATAATTGTCTTCAATAAGATTTGCACCATAGCTCTTTATTATATAAGGAGCCAAAATAAATTGGGTAGCAAATAGGATAAATAAAATCTTTTTCATGGCGTTTTTCTTTTGGTTTATAACAAAAGTAACGCAGGAAAATCATAAAAAACTAGTGAATACTATAATTGTCGATAGGGAAAAGCCTAAAATAAAGAATTAAATACAGTGCCTATTATACCATACCATAATGCGGGAATATTCTCGAATTTTCAAGTGGTCCCCCGAAACGGTCTCCGTAAAAAATAAGCCCTTGAAAGTGCTTGACTTTCAAGGGCTTCAAAGTGATAGTTGAGGTTCCTGGCGGATTCGAACCGCCGTACACGGTTTTGCAGACCGCTGACTAAGCCACTCATCCAAGGAACCATTATTTCTCGTTTGCGGTTGCAAAGGTAGTACAAATTTTGAAACTACCAACTATCCGCAGCAATTTTTCTTTGTACTTTTTTTCTTTACATCACACTCTCTGCGTTTCTTCTCCATCATATCCTTTAGTTCACAGCCACTTACGCAGCTGTCACAAGGATTCTGATTTTCCCGCGTACGACGAAAAAAAAGAAATATTCCATATACGACACGGGCAATGCAGAGCACAACGAGTACTCCGACTACCCACTCTTGCCAATTATTCATACAAACAATCCTCCAATCTGATAAACAGCAAATGATACAAGCCAAGCTAATGCCGTTGTATAGCAGGCAGCAAAAAGCGCCCATTTCCAACTACCCGATTCCTGTTTGATAGCCGCCAACGCCGCAATACACGGGAAGTAAATCAATACAAACAGCATATAACAAAAAGCGACCAATGGAGTAATCGGAATACGTTCTGCCAAACTCACCGAGTCAGCATCCGGATCATCTGCATACAAAACGCCTAACGTACTTACCACCAATTCTTTCGCCCCTACACCGGAAAGCAAGCCAATACCTAATTTCCAATCAAATCCCAATGGCTTTATTACCGGCTCTATTCCGCGCCCCAACTGACCGATATAAGAATTTTCCTGCTGTTCGGCAACCGTTTCATAAGCATCATGATTCGGATAATATCCCAGAAACCAGATAATAATAGAAGCAATCATAATAATTCCGCCCATCTTTTTCAGATACTGCGCTCCCTTTTCCCATGTATGACGGAAGATAGACTTCGCTGTCGGCATTCGGTAAGGAGGAAGCTCCATCACAAACGGCGTATCATCACCCTTTATCAGAAACTTGCTAAACAAGCGAGCCATTACCACAGCCAGCACAATACCAATCACATAGATACTTAACAGCACCAAACTTGCATTGTTCGGGAAGAAAGCACCCACCAACAATAAATAAATCGGCAGACGCGCACTACAAGACATCAATGGATTCACCAACATGGTAATGAGACGACTCTTCCGGTTCTCAATAGTACGGGACGCTATAATCGCAGGCACATTACATCCGAATCCCATAATCAGAGGAATAAACGACTTTCCGTGCAACCCCATTTTATGCATGATCTTATCCATGATAAAAGCCGCACGAGCCATATAACCAGAATCCTCCATGATAGAAATACAGAAATACAGAATCAGGATATTCGGTAAGAAAACAATGACAGCTCCTACCCCACCGATAATTCCATCAATCAGCAGATCTTTAAATGGACCTTCCGACATATTATTGCGCAGCAATTCACCAAGCTGCTCTACCATCCATTCAATTCCCATCATCGGATATTCGCCAATGACAAATGTACCTTCAAACATCAGATACATAAAAAGAAAGAAAATAGGAAATCCCCAGACACGATGAGTTACAATCGAATCCAGTACCTTTGTTGTCTGCGCCTGTTCCAGATGATTATCCGTGAACGTTTCTTTCAACGCACCACTGATAAATCCATATTTAGCATCAGTAATAGCCGATTCACAATCCTCATTCATTGTCTCCTGAACACGCTTCGACATCTTGTCGCGGACATGGAAAATTTCATCCGCATTCGGCAATGTGCGTACAATACGCTCAATGTCAGGATCATTCTCCAACAATTTAATGGAGAGGAAACGGGTAGAATATTTATGCCGGATAAACTCGTTCTTGGACACTTCACTTTTTACAGCCTCAATCGCTTTTTCTATATCAGGACCGTGATTTATATGAATATGCCGGAAGACACGCCCCGTCTTTTTATGTTCACGCACATAATCTTCCAGATGCTCTTCCTCATGGTTCTTACGGTCTTCCAAAGAGTCATGCCATTCAGTCAAGTCTTTGAGAACTTCCGGATTCATGTTTCCCTGTTTATCGAAGAAGTCTACTCCTTCATACAGATTGATAACTACATGAAACAACGTATCCAATCCACGATTTTTCTTACTGGCAGTAGGCAGCATCGGCACCCCGAACAACTTGCTCAACAAATGGTAATTCAATGTATTTCCACTGGCTTCCAGTTCATCATAGATATTCAGAGCCACTACCATGCGGACATTCATATCTATCAATTGAGTAGTCAGATATAAGTTTCGCTCCAGATTAGAAGAATCGACGACATTAATAATCACGTCAGGAGTTTCATCGATAATATGACGGCGAACATAGATTTCTTCCGGCGTATAAGCAGATAAAGAATAAGTTCCCGGCAGATCGACAATACGGAAATGATAACCTTCGAAGTCAAAATAACCTTCTTTGGCATCCACGGTCACACCGCTGTAATTGCCTACATGCTCATGAGCACCGGACGCAAGATTAAACAAAGAAGTCTTGCCACTGTTCGGATTTCCGACCAAGGCAACATTGATGGTGCGACGTTTACCTAACGCCAACCGTTTCATATCTTCTTCTTTTACTGAAAGGTCTTCGGGTAATCCTTCATGATAAACAGTCTTTTCAGCCAGTTCTTTTGCCTCCTCCTCGCTGATTACTTCGATCATTTCAGCTTCCTGACGACGAAGAGATATTTCATAACCTAAGACTTTATATTTTATGGGATCTTTTAGGGGAGCGTTCAACAGCACTTCAACCGTTTTACCTTTAATGAAGCCCATCTCCACAATACGTTTACGAAAACCACCGTGCCCCAATACCTTTACAATAACACCTTTTTCTCCTGTTTTTAATTCGGACAAACGCATAACTCTCAAAATTTTCGGCAAAGATAATTCATAACTTCGGAGCACGCAAATTATTTAGAATGTTTTTAAATAGCAGCCATTTTCTTCCTCCAAAAGATTTAGGAAAAATAAAAAAACTTATTGATAAACTCGTATCTTTGCAGATATGATACAACAACGCGTTACAAAATATATAGAAAAAGAACATTTGTTCTCACTGGATGCCAAAGTCCTGATTGCATTGAGTGGCGGTGCCGACTCGGTGGCACTGCTATGTATTCTGCACACAGCAGGTTATCATTGCGAAGCCGCACACTGTAATTTCCACCTGCGAGGCGAAGAATCAGACCGGGATGAACTGTTTGTCCGCCAACTTTGCAAAAGAACCGGAATCCATTTGCATACAATTGATTTTAACACGACACAATACGCAAAGGAAAAACAGATTTCGATTGAAATGGCTGCACGGGAATTACGCTATGACTGGTTCGAGAAAACGAGAAAAGAATGCCAGGCAGATGTGATCGCCGTAGCACATCATCAGGATGATAGCGTAGAAACCATACTACTCAATCTGATTCGAGGTACAGGAATTACCGGTTTATTAGGAATCCGCCCCCGCAACGGAGCAATCGTGCGGCCTCTGCTTTGCGTCAATCGAGAAGATATCATTCATTATCTGGAGAGCATTGGACAAGATTATGTAACAGACAGTACCAATCTGGAAGACGAATATACCCGTAACAAAATCCGACTCAATCTCCTTCCTCTTATGCAAGAAATCAATCCGTCAGTCAAAAAGAATCTGATAGACACGAGCAATTATCTGAATGATGTAGCTACCATATATAATAAATGCATAGAGGAAACCAAAAATAATATTGTAACGACAGAAGGTATCCGAATCAGTGATTTAGTAAAGGAACCGGCACCCGAAGCTATTCTATTCGAAATCTTGCATCCTCTAGGCTTCAATTCTGCACAAATCAAAGATATTGCCTTTTCGCTTCACAGCCAACCGGGCAAACAATTTTGCAGTAAAAAATGGAGAGTGATAAAAGATAGAGAATTCTTATTAATAGAAGCTATTGAATCGGGAAATGAAATTCTTCCTCCTTTTCAAATCATCAAAGAAGAAAAAGAATACACCCCTGATTTCCTAATTCCACGCGACAAAGGAATAGCCTGTTTTGATGCCGACAAACTGAATGGAGATATTCATTACCGGAAATGGCAGACAGGAGACACTTTTATTCCTTTCGGAATGAAAGGAAAGAAAAAAATAAGCGATTATCTGACCGACCGCAAATTTTCTATCAGTCAAAAAGAACGCCAGTGGGTACTCTGCTGTGGAGAACACATTGCGTGGCTGATAGGCGAACGAACAGACAACCGCTTTCGTATTGATGAAACGACTAAGCGTGTCGTAATCTACAAAATAGTTTGAGGCAATTTCTGTTTCTTGAAGCAATCTGACAACAAAGCCGCAAAAGGAGTATCATACACCCGTGCTTTCTTAACGCAGGCTTTTACACAGGCACAACACTTGATACATTTAGCTTCATCTGTATGCAGCTCATCCCCTTTCGTTATAGCCCCTGCCGGACAACGGACCACACACAACCCACAATGGGTACACAAATTCTCATCCTCCACCCAAGGAGTGCGGGGAAGCGGTGTTCCACTTTTACGTAACTTGATAACTTTCCTCAAAAAGCGAAACAAAGGAAAAAATGGCTGGCTCGGACGTTTAATAGCACGTACGTCTACCGGATAAAGGGTATCCATGCTATCAGCAGCCTGTATTTTTTCCATGATTTTCTTCCCAAATTCCGTAGCAAAGGCTAAATCCGACTCATCGGGACGTCCCACCGCAATCGGATGTTTATCAGTACTATATGAATGTTCTCCAATAAAAGTTGCCCCGGCAATCACTTTCAATCCATGAGGAATAGCAAAAGCATCCAGTTCCATTAAAGCTTTTTCATAAGCACGGTTTCCATACACCACCACCAAAACGGTCGGAGTATCCACTCCCCGGATGTACTGCAAACGCTCCATTGCCAGAGGAGCGACATGACCTCCATACACAGGCACTACAATAATGGCCAAAGCAGATGCAGGAATCACGATTTCATCTGCAATTTGCTGCGTTACATTAATAGGAAGGATATTTTTTATGCCCGTACCGTGAACAATCGCTTCCGCAACTTGTTTAGATGTGTGTGTAGGCGAAAAATAAATTAAATGAGCTTCATTTACTGTCATACCATTTTCTTTTATGTAGCAAAGATACACTTTTACGTGGAAAAAAATGTTTGATTGTTCATGAAACCAAAAAAAATTATTATCTTTGCCCCGTTGAAACATTCTACGATTCAACATATACATCCCTAATTCATAATAAAAACAAAACGTATGCTCGCATATCTGTGACCGGAGAGTCATAGTAATGCTGTCCATAATTCAGCAAAAAAGAAATATTAATAACTTACCATACTATATGTATAACATTATCCAATTAAACGACAAAGATCTGTCGGAACTTCAAGTTATTGCCAAAGAGTTAGGCATAAAAAAAGCAGACTCATACAAAAAAGAAGACCTTGTTTATAAGATACTCGATGAACAGGCTATTGTAGGAGCTACTAAGAAAGTTGCCGCAGATAAGCTCAAAGAAGAACGCAAAAATGAAGAACAAAAGAAAAAGCGTTCACGGGTAGCTCCTACCAAAAAAGAAGACAAGGTAGTTTCCACACCAAAGAGTGGAGAGGTTAATAAAACAAAAGAAGCCACTCCTGTAAAAGCACCACAACCTTCCAAGAAAGAAGAAAGTACAAACAAAGAAAAAGAAGCTCCTGTTGTAGAAGCTAAAGCAGAAAACGCTACTACTGCTCCCAAGCGTAAAGTGGGCCGTCCACGCAAGAGCGCTGATGCAGAAGAGAAAAAAGAAGTAGAAAATGTAACACCGGCTGCTCCCAAAGTGGTGGAAACTAAGCCTGTTGTTGCAGAGAAAACTACTGAAACAAAAGAAAAAGCTGCTCCAGCACAACAGCCGACTGCTGAAAAGAAAGCAAAAAGCAAACCGGCTGCAGAAACAAATAAACCAGCCGCAGAGCCAAACAAGCCTGTTGCAGAGAAAAAAGTTATAGATAAACCACAAAAGAAAGCCGCACCCGTTATCGACGAGGAAAGCAATATCTTATCCAGCGTTGACGATGATGATTTTATTCCAATCGAAGATCTGCCTTCTGAAAAAATAGAGCTTCCTACCGAACTCTTCGGCAAATTCGAGGCAACTAAAACAGAACCTGTGCAAACAGCACCTGAACAGCCATCTCATCCTCAACAGCAACAACAATCTCAACAGCAGCAAGCACAGCAGCAACGCCCGCGTATTGTTCGTCCACGCGACAATAACAACGGTAATAACAATGTGAACAATAATAACAATAACGCTAATAACAACAATAATAATTTCCAGCGTAATAACAATAATCAGAATCAGGTTCAGAATCCAAATCAGAACCAGAACCAACAACGCTTACCGATGCCACGTGCCACTCAGCAAAACCATGCGAACGAGAATCTTCCGGCACAACAGCAACAACAGCAGGAGCGCAAGGTTATTGAACGCGAAAAGCCTTACGAATTCGATGATATTCTCAACGGAGTAGGCGTTCTGGAAATCATGCAGGATGGATACGGATTCCTCCGTTCTTCCGATTACAACTACCTTTCTTCTCCGGACGACATTTATGTATCACAATCTCAAATCAAACTCTTTGGTTTGAAAACCGGTGATGTAGTGGAAGGTGTTATCCGTCCACCCAAAGAAGGAGAAAAATATTTCCCGTTGGTAAAAGTATCGAAAATTAACGGACGTGACGCAGCTTTCGTTCGCGACCGTGTTCCTTTCGAACATCTAACACCTCTCTTCCCGGATGAAAAATTCAAACTTTGCAAAGGCGGTTATTCAGACTCCATGTCTGCACGCGTTGTTGACCTTTTCGCTCCTATCGGTAAAGGACAACGTGCCTTGATCGTTGCCCAGCCAAAGACAGGTAAGACTATCTTAATGAAAGATATTGCTAACGCTATCGCAGCCAATCACCCGGAAGTTTACATGATTATGCTGCTGATTGACGAACGTCCGGAAGAAGTAACCGATATGGCACGCAGCGTTAATGCAGAAGTTATCGCTTCTACTTTCGACGAACCGGCAGAACGTCACGTAAAAATTGCAGGTATCGTATTGGAAAAGGCAAAACGTTTGGTAGAATGTGGTCACGACGTAGTGATCTTCCTTGATTCTATCACCCGTCTGGCTCGTGCATACAATACAGTATCTCCTGCATCCGGTAAAGTTCTTTCCGGTGGTGTGGATGCAAACGCACTTCACAAACCTAAACGTTTCTTCGGTGCTGCCCGTAATATTGAAAACGGCGGCTCGTTGACCATCATCGCTACCGCATTGATCGATACCGGTTCTAAAATGGACGAAGTTATCTTCGAAGAATTTAAGGGTACCGGCAACATGGAGCTGCAGCTCGACCGCAACCTGTCCAACAAACGTATCTTCCCGGCAGTCAACATTACTGCATCCAGCACTCGTCGCGACGACCTGTTGCTTGATAAGACAACTCTTGACCGCATGTGGATATTACGTAAATATCTTGCAGACATGAATCCGATCGAAGCAATGGACTTCGTTAAAGACCGTTTGGAAAAGACCAGAGATAACGATGAATTCCTGATGAGCATGAACAGCTAATTAGCGGTAAACGATAAATGATGAACGGTGAACAAACTGCGTCCTGATAATTGCAGTTTGTTCACCGTTCTCTTTTTTAGCCACCCCGTTAATTAATAACCACTTGCCGTTCATCCTTCACAATCCAACGTTCATCAGCAATAGTTCCCCCTAATAATCCATCACACATTACATTTTTGTACAAAATACTTTCACTTGCGTCCAAAACCACTACTTCACCCTTTTTCGCGTTTCCTTTTTTCCTACTTTTGTTTCAAAATCAACTATTAATGCGAATCAGTAGTTGAACTCTGATTCCTTGTTTTAGAAAATTAGATAAATG
>OJMP01000575.1_pt1 | contig 33995 bp, 20 predicted proteins | sample 1597311 | NCBI WGS metagenome assembly OJMP01 (sample SAMEA2452134, study PRJEB22498) | human gut metagenome | biome: human feces; feature: human gut; material: feces | place: Australia | collected 2012 | reverse complement strand
ATATAAAAGTGGGCATAACCGCCGGTGTAAACACCGTTAAGAAGTCTTACCTTTAGCATCGGATTGCTCCGACACGGATATTATATATCAAAAAAATACAAGATTCAACATTATTTATCAAAAGTCATATAAATGTAAAGAGTGTAGTAGTTACTGCACTCTTTTTTGGTGGAAGAAAGGAATTTGAATAATGAATATCTATTATATATTGGTAGGAATATGTTTTTTTATTATCTATAACATGGATAGGAATTTTAGTCTTTTTTAAATATGAAATATGGAGTGTTATAGAATTTGTTTGTAAAAAATTAAAGATAAAATCCAATATGGCGATTAAATTAATATGGATAATTTTAGCTGAGATGATAGAAATGGTATTAAAACTTGTTATGTATATGGTAATATCAAAAATTTATACACAGTTAGCGTTAATAATATTATGTATAATTAGTGGGATAGAAAATTTTATTATCTTTTGTCTATGTACAGATAAATTATGATGATTTACGCTATATCTTGACATTATAATTAAATAATTGTATAATAATAACAAGGAGTGATAATTATGTTAGATATAGTAGAAAGCATTGTTGTAATGGCTACCATATTTATTATACTTTATTTGATTATATTAAAGAAAAAAGCTGATATAAATGACTATTTTTACTATAATATAAGGAATGTTATAGTGATGAAAGTATTTATTAAAAGAAAGGCTAAAAATAATTCGTATTTTACAAATAAGAGGAAGATGATGAAAGGATGGGATAATTTGCCCAAAGAGCATACATTCAAATGTGAAACTCATGATAGCATGAAAAAACTCATAGAAAAAAAAGAGAATGCGGGCGAAGTTAAAATAATAAAATGTAAGAAATGCTGTCGGCGAACGATAAATTTAACGAGTATAGAGAAAAAATTGAGAAGAAAAGAAAATTTTAGTGGTAAAGTGTCAAGATATAAAATTACATTTAAAACAATTTAGAGCCGAAAGGCTCTTTTTTTGTGCAAGAAAGGACTTTGAATAATGAAAGGATAAGTGGTTGCAGGAGGATGTTTTTTGTTGGCGATAATATGGGTTATACGACATCGGTGCCTTTTTAAGTTCGTAATTTGTATGATCATCTTGGGGGGGATCTGGTGGGGGTATCTTGGGGGGTAACAATATATTTTTTGATTTTTGCATGACTCGTTGGAGAAGATTCATGATAAAACAATGAGAATCATGGCAATCATGCAGACCATTTAAAAATATATTTAAAGCCATATCGGTTGATATGGTGATAAATATGTATCCAACATTTCATGAGGCGGATATTTCAAAATTTACTGCCGCTATGAATGCATGACAGAATTTTACACTGAAACTGCATTAGCAATATAATGTAAAAATATGGGAATTACTTAATTTGAACTGTCACAAATTTCAGGTGTAAATTTATGGTTGATTCAAAATTATGAGCAAAAAAAGAATGATGTAAATTCTGTAAAAGTGTTGATTGTTATAAATTTGTCAAGAGCATTACGTTGCAAAGCGGAAGATTTTATAGAGTATTAAAATGACATATAAAGAAATTATTGGAGTATCGAATCAATGAATTCGATACTTTTTTTACCGCTTTCAAAAAGTAAGAAAATCCTATTTAAAGCAATACAAAGAATAACTTTCGATGTAAAATAAAACATAAAAATGTATGTAGATGTAATTATAAATTCGATACATTTCTACAAAAAACGTTACGTTATCTTAAAAATCGACCAAGGTTAGATGAACGTAAAAAACCCCCTATGGACCTAAAAATGAAAAATTATTTTTATTTTTACTATTTGATAAGAATTAGAATTGGAGGTTTGAAAGATGAAAAACTTAAATGAAATGCCTGAGATATTGGAGATCTCAGATCTAATGGATTACTTAGGAATCAGTCGGTCAGGTGCGTACCGACTTGTGAGAAAAAAAGGATTCCCGGCGTTCAAGTTATTGGGAAGATACACGATACAAAAATCATCATTAATAAAATGGTTAGCAAGGCAAGAACGTGAAGCGGAAAGAAAGTGAATTAGATTATACATTATTTGATAGTATATATTGAAACAAAGGAGGCAAAAAAATGAAAAGACGAGGAAATTCGGAAGGGTGTATAACGAAAGATTCCAGAGGCAAATGGATTGCACGTCTGCAAATTGGTTGCAACAGTAATGGCAATCCGAGAATAAAAACATTCAGCGGCAACACCCCTACAGAGGCACGGCGTCGAATGAATAACTTTAAGAAAAATCTTGCGAATATGGATGGTCTAACAAAAGCAGATGGTCTTATGAGTGAGGGATTGAGGTATTGGAGTGATAAATACAAAAAGCCGACTTTAAAACCGAGCAGTTATGATAGATTGATGCAAACCATCGAATATCAAATCATTCCATACATAGGAAATTACATGATTCAAAAGGTATCAACCGATGATATTCAAGACTCAATCATCAACCGTATGCAAAAACAAGGCTTATCGCATAGCAGTATCAAGAAGGCGTATGAAGCTCTGAATGGGTTTTTCAGGCAATACGTTGTAGAACAAAAAATTGTTTTCAATCCGATGGTGGGCGTTATACTACCCTCAAAGAGTCAATTTAATACAAAGCAGTTGCAGGTGTTAAGTGGGGACGAAATGAAAAAATTTGTAAGTGTAGCGGCGGAAAAGTTAAAAAAAGGTGAATGTAGATACAGATACGGGTACGGACTGATATTCGTTTTGTACACCGGATTAAGAGAAGGTGAGGCATTGGCACTGCAATACAAACACTTAGATTTGAAAAATCGGAGAGTCAGAATTGAACAAAATTTGGTCATGGTCACAGATGGCTCAGGGAACAAAAAGCGTAGACCTTTAATTCAACGATCGGTTAAAACAGAAGCAGGTGTAAGGGAAATACCACTATGCGATATTGCACTTGAGGCAATATCCAATCACATTGCTTTATACTATACGGGTAACGATGAGGATTATGTATTCAAGACAAGGACAGGTACTCATCTTACACCACATAATATTTCAAAAGCGGTGAATCAGGTATTCAAAAGAGCAAAAATCGATGCAAGTGGAATGCATATTTTGAGACATTCGTTTGCTTCTTATTTATTTGCTAAAGGACTGGAAGTGAAGTACATAAGCAAGATACTGGGTCATTCCAGCATTCAAATCACCTACGACACATATGTTCATACAGACTTTGAACAGTTGAAACAGATTGTTACTGCGATATAAGAACCGACAGGCAAGCCTGTTTAGTGAGGGCTTGCCTGTTATATTTTAAGATAAATATTTGGCTCGAATCTTGTAGACATAGTATTTTTTTGAGTTGGCATTTTTATTGAAAACAAATCGCTTGTCATTTTTTAATAGTATGTTTTTCGAGACGAGGAATTTCCTTAATGCTATTGACGAGTTATGTATGTCTTTATCAAGGAATTCTTTGACAACCCTGTCATTGAAAGAATAAACATCTTCTATTTGTCCTGCGGAAATTTTGTGTTCGTCAAGCCAGACAGTTTCTTGTGGGGAATCATTGATGTGTTCTTTGATAATGGTTTTGAGGTAGTTTAAAAACATGTCTCGGTCGGTATCTAAATGTGAATCAGCCTTAGGGACTAATGCGTTATAGTCGTTGTTGCATATCGCATTTAATGCTTTATCAAAAGGTGCAGAATTAGTAATTCTAAATGAAGCATTAAGAATGTTCCCGGCAATTAAAAGGTGATAACAGAACAATTCCCTATAATTTGATGATTTTATAGCACTATCCTCAATCGTGTGATAGTATAATTGATTATCGCATTTGTAAAAATATTTATCTTCACCAAAATTTGGAACAAAATCATTATGAGTGTACCAATGATGTAAATGTTCTAATATATGTCTGTATATAACATTAACGCAAGGTTTAAGTTCTTTAAATTCTTTTTGTGAGATTTTTGCTGCATTTGATAAATTGATATTCAACCAATGAAATTTAGTGACCTCTGCGTTGGGTTTCCTTTCGTATAAGGAAAGAAAGGCGAAATTTACGTCTTCAAAATCCATTCCCTCAAATTTATATCTATTTTGAAAAATGTATTTTATTATTTTTGAACGTGAGGATAATTTACCTGTATCGGAATATACAATGATAGGAACATTTTTTATGTTTAGATAATTTTTTAGCAATGGATATTTCGTATTGTATAATCTGATCTTATAATAGTTTTGCAATTCTCCAATCATCTCATCTTTGGTGTGTAATTTTTTGAGACTTTTTATTTTATAATTTTTATCAGTGTAGTCAATTCTGATTTTCTTTGAAATATTCATATGCAAACTATGTGTATTATCTATGGCTGAATAACCGTAAGAATATACATTTAAAAATAAATTTGCGGCAATATTTAGCTTTTTAGTATCTTTAGCACTAAGCCACAAACTAAAATTTATTTTTCCGGCAAAAACGCACCAAAGATGACATATTCATATCGTGCAAAACCGCAAATAAACGGTGTAACCGTTGTCGGAGCGGATACAATAGAATTTTCAGGCACAAAGCCTTTAACTGACAACAAATATATCGCTAAGTATAAGACGCAATACGAAGATGTTACATATGACCTTGAGGGCGGTATGCGTAAGTGGAGCATTACGAGCAGTGATATAGATGTGAAAAATAATATTATGTTCGATGCCGCTACCGGAGCAATTACAGTTGCAGAGAATTTGCCGGAGGGTGAATATAACGTTATTCTTAATCTTAATTATAAAAAGAATGGTGAAACCTATTTAGCAGAAAAGAATATCACAATTAAGAAAACGGAAACACTTAACCCAACATCCGTAAAAATATCGGGTAAATCAGACATAGAGCTTATAAGTGCTTCTTTGCCGGCTGAGTATACCTACAATGCGGAGGTTTTAGATCAATACGGCAATCCGATAAAGGATGAAGAGTTTAACTGGTCAATAACAGGTACCAATATTGATAATATTTCTATAAACAACGGAGTATTGACAATAGGCAAGGGTACAACAGGAGCTATTGTCAATATAAAGGCGGAACTTAAGAGCAATAGTGCAATTTATTCAGAATATACTGTTTCCATAACGGCATCCGAATACGCATCATTGTTATATCCGACCGATGACGTGCTTTTCCGTAAAGGAAATGCCGATACGAAAAATGTAAACGGTGCGGAGCTTGAAATAACAAATAGCGTCGATAATGACCGTGCATTTGTCGGAGGACTAAAATTCGATATTTCGTCTTTAAAGCAAGCCATAAAAGAAGGATTGCCAATAACCTCAATAAAGCTTCGTCTTACGGCTTCATTGTCAAAGGATGGCAAGCTTATGTTGAAACCTTTATCAAATGAATGGGACGAGTCAAACAGTGCAGCAAATTCTTATGCAGAAAAAGCGGATATTATAACTAAGGCGGTATCATCAACCGCAAGTATAATTGATAATGAAGAAAACAAATCTTTCACACTTAACCGTATGATGAAAGATAAGTATATTTACGACGGCACCAGAGGAGAAACAGAATCTATTGAAACATGGCAGACAGAGCTTGATATTACAGATTATTTACTCGGAACCGGCACAGAAAGCGACTTAAATAAAAATGGATATATTGTTGACAACAAGGACGAGGATTATGTCAGTTTCTTGATAATGGCTAACTATAATGGTACAAATGCAAATAAGATTTTTACGAAGGATGTTTCAGAGGCGAACTACAGTGACCATTGGCAGCAGCTTATTGATAAGTTCCCTGAAATTGCAGAAAGTACGGATATTATAAAGCCTGCTATTGTTATTGATTATGCAAAAGAAAGTGTAAGCATTACTTCAAATGTAAGTACATTACCTGTACCGCTTACGGATAGTCCAAACTCAACAAAAATTACTGCAGAGCATCATAATCCGATTGCAAATACGACAGATAATGAAATTGAATGGTCTGTAGTAGGATTTACAAGTAAAAACGGTGAACATGTCGGTAATCCGACCGGTATCTCTATTGCTGCTGACGGAACTCTCAGCGTTTTAAAAAATGCACAGAGCGGAACTGTTACAGTTCGTGCAACATCAAAGAAAAACAATGTTATATATACAGATTTTAATGTATCAATAGTTAAGCTTGCGTCGCAACTTGTGAACGGTTCATTTGAAAATGTTACAGATGCTATGATGCCTGTTTCGTGGATTTCATATGATCCTGATATAGACGGAGAGTATAACGGTGTCCGCAGATACAGAATGAATCAGACATCTGAAACACAACTTTCAAATATTACAAGAACAAATGATGATGACGGATTGGTCAGCGGTTCATATTCGACTGACAGCTTGGGTAACACGGGGCTTATGTTCAAGGGCGCTGAGGGTATAGACAAGGATTATGAGGGATTTGTGTACGCTCATAATGCAAATAACAGCAGTCTTGACGGAGGACCTGATATCCGTGTAACATCGGGAATAACATATTGGGTATCACAAGACTATCGAATGGAGAATTTTTATCAACTTAATGATTCCGCTGTAGTAGGACCGTATATGAGCTATGAGGGATTTCAGGGTACTACATCAAAAAAATCTAAATTTAGCGGAACTTGGTATTTTAAGGACGGAAATCCGACAACTCCGTATACTACCGATGGCTATGACACGCTCACAAATCAGATAACCGTTCCTGCGGACGTGAACAGATTAAGAATAAATTGGGGATTAAAAGCAAGTGAGGGAAATATTTTCTATAGTAATTTCAGAATTGCTCCACAGGGTATAGATACATCAAAAACTGCTGTAGACGGTGAAAATGAACTTAAAGTAACAGACAAGATGACATGGACATCTGACCCTATAGCGACAGTTGCAGGCGGTGAATACACATATAAAATGTCTGTTATGACCGATAATTTGTCAAGCGGTCTTGCTGTAATCGTATTTAAAAATTCCGATGGGGAGATTATCGACGAGGAAAAGATAAAACAATCAAAATCTCTTAATTGGGAAATGATTACGGGAACGGTTACAGTTCCGAAAAATACAGCTTATGCGGAGCTTGTGCTTGAAAACGGTGCAAAAACGGGTAGTGTGTGGTATGATGATGTTATTTTTACACAATCGACCAATCCTGTTCCGACTTACTTAAAAATAAATGCACAAAATTCGCAAGTAGTAAGTCCGTTAAACGGAGAAAACAGATATTTCTTCTCTGTTGATGTAACCGACCAATACAACAATCCTTGTGATGCTTCGGTAAAATGGAGCATAGATTACAATGGTATTTCTGTTTCTGATAACGGAACACTTATCGTTTCATCTGATGCTGTTGCGGGAGAGGCGGTTATAAAGGCTGAAATAAACGGAAATGTTTCAGACAGTATGAAAATAAAGGTACTAAAGCAGTCTGAAAACTCACCTGCCGTAACACTTCAAAACGGTGATTTTTCAGAAAAAGATGAAAATAATATGCCTGTCGCATGGACAGACAGTGACAAAACATTGTCGATTGCAAACAGTACGTTTGATACGGCTATATCAGGCTGGAAACTGAATTATACCACTTATTCTGCTGCAGACACTTCGTCCTTAATTGAATGGGACAAAAATGTTGACCATACAGGCAATTCAGGAGGAAGCGCAAGAATTTACAATGCCGACAGAGCACAGGGGTCTATGCAGATTTCTGACAACATCGCTGTTACCGGCGGTCAGATTTATGATTTGTCGGTATGGGTAAAGACGGAGAATATTTCAACCGACTCAAATGTATATGCTAATATACTTATTTATGATAAAAACGGTTCAACAATAGAGGAAAATAAACAGCTTATAAGCCTTTATCCTAACGATACCGATAATAAGGGCAACAATACGTCAGACTGGACAAAGTTGTCGGGTTCTATGTATATAAACGAAAATGCCGTTAAAATGAGAATTGACCTGCGTTATCGCGGAGGTGCCAATAATCAGAACGGTACAGTTTGGTTTGATGATTTGACAGTTACAAAGCAAGCGGGAATTGACAGTGAGAAATCATATAACGGTAAATCAGCGTTAATGATTAAAGGCTACGGCTTTGAAAAAAATGATTACTCAAGAACTTACGGCGAAAAATGGGACAGCAATTTAATTACCGGAATAACACCAGGTCAGGAGTATTACTACTCGGTAAACGCACAGACTCAAAACGCATCTGACGGTGCATATGTTATGATAACATATTATAATGCTGCAGGCAAAGCCATAGGAGTTGATAAATCAAATAAATCAACAAACACTGAATGGGATATAATTAACGGAGCATCTACAGCTCCCGAAGGAGCTATCAGTGCAGTAATGAGCCTATGTATATATGGGGACGGTACAGCATGGTTTGCAAATGCTCAATTTGAAACAAAATCTGCAACTGAAGTAAAATCATTAAAAATAGAAGGTAATGATACGGTTATGGCATCGAGTGATAATTACTATTATGCAGTTGTTACGGACCAGTACGGATTAAATTCGGATAAGATGAACATTCTTGTTACTGCCGATACCGTTCCGTCAGGTATGCAGTATGATTCAAAATCAGGCAAACTGACAGTATCAAACAATGTTTCGGGAGGAGCAGGGCTTACCCTGAAAGCTTCTTATAACGGTTTGACAGCAACCAAAAACGTTAAAACTCTTGCAGAGACAACGTCTATTACAATCAGCGGTTCTGAAAATGTAACAATACCTTCTTCCGCAGCTAAGACAGTAACATATAAAGTATATAATCAGCTTAGTCAGCAGATAGATTCATCAGCTGTCAGCTGGACAGTGTCATCAAATGATGTAAGCATTGCCGACGGAATTTTGACAGTTCCAACAGGTGTAAGCAGTAAGAGTATAACAATAACAGCTCAATATAATGGATTAAAAGCATCTGTCAAAGTAATGCTTACAACCGCTTCGCTGTCGCAAGGCAACACCGGCGGCGGTAGCGGCGGTGGCGGCGCCTGGACCGGTGAAAAAATCCAAATAAGTGCTACACCTGCACCAAATGCAATGGGTAATTTTGATGTAAACGGAAATAATGACGGTACAAATGGTACTGTTGGCACAAATACAGGCACGACAATAGAAGAATTACTGCCCCAGCCGGACCCTACATATTTTACGCAGGGAATGGACAATGTAGCAGGCTTTACGGATATTGGAAGTGTTAAATGGGCACATAAAGCAATAGCAACACTCCGCAGTGTAAATGTTATTAACGGAAAAGAAACCACAAAATTCTGCCCTGATGACAGTATAACAAGAGCCGAATTTGTTCAAATACTGATTGGAATGTTAAGCTATGCAGAGCGTATAGACACCTCTGATGCAGAATGTAGTTTTACCGATGTTGAAAATGACGCTTGGTATTATAATAGTGTTGCTGCAGCGGTAAAATACGGTATAGTATCCGGAATAAGCGAGAGCGAGTTTGCTCCGAATGTGCTTATTTCAAGACAGGATATGTGTGTTATGATTGACAGAGCATGCACGGCGGCAAATATTACTTTGCCGAATGGAGCAAGTATAATATTCAACGATGAAAGCAATATATCCGGCTATGCGTTAAATGCAGTAAGGGATATGTCTAAAGCAGGCATTGTATCGGGATTTGAGGATGGAAACTTTAAACCGCTTGAAAATGCGACAAGAGCACAAGCGGCGGTAATTATTTATAGAATGGCAGGTGGAGCAGAATGAAAAAAAGAATTATAAGTTTGCTTATAGCATTATCAACAGTAATAACTTTGTTTGTTCCATCTGCGGTGGTTCACGCCGAGCTTGGAATAAAAAACGAACTTCAAGTAAGCCTTATGGCAGCATTAAATATCGTACCCGGATATCCTTCTTCATATGATGCAGAAGCAAAGGTATCGGCAAAAGATTTTGTCAGTTTTGCTTATAGGTTGATAGGAATAGACAATATGAACATATCGTCGTTTATGAAGAAATATGATTTGGACGAAGAAAGCGACACAATCGGTGCTTCAACGGCAATAAAGATTATACTTGATATTATAAACTATGATGAAATTATGGGGAATACAGACAATTATTTTAATTTTGCATCGCAAATGGGTCTGACAAAGAATGTCGGTGTATCTTTAAACAGCAGTGAGCCTCTTACATATGACCAAATGGTTATGCTATTCTGGAATACGCTTGATATGAAAGCACTGAAATTAGATGGAATAAACTCATATAGCTATACTGATGAGACTGTAATGGAGCATTATTTAAAAATCTATGAGGGAAAAGGTGTTGTAAACGCCAATGAAACAGCGGCTATTGACGGTAGAGGAACAACCGGAATAGGAGTAGTCCGCATTGACAGTGAAGAATATTTTGTGGGAAATACGATAACCGAACATCTCATAGGCAGTAATGTCAAATTCTATTATCATGATGATAATGAAAAAACTTTAAGATGGATAGAGACAAACAAGTCAAAAAATCAGACCGTTTCTGTTTATGGCAATGATATAACATCGGCAACCGATAAGACTATTATTTATGATGGGGACAGCAAGAGCAAAACCCTAAAGCTTGATGATAAATATATGATTATTTATAACGGAAAAGTATCAGACGGCTCTATCGGAATTGAAGCGGTGATGTCGCTTAATTCTCAAAATTATTTTATAGATAATGACAGTAACGGTAAATACAATGTTGTTATAATAAACGATTATGAGTATTATTTAGTAGATGCGATATCAAAAAATACATATACAGTTAATGATTATACGGCAAAAACCTCTGTAGAACTTGGAGAAGCTGATAGACTAACAGTATATGAAAACGGCATAAGAACTACTGCTGATGCTATAAAACAAGGAAGTGTCATCGCAGTTGCAAAGAGTGCCGATTCAAGTGTAATATCAGTTCAAATATTAGACGGACTTGTTACAGGAGAAATAACCTCATTAAGTTCAGGAACAATGACTATTTCCGGAACAAAGTATAATATATCACCGTCGTATGTCGGTGATGCTTTGAAAGTCGGACGTGGGGGAAGTTTCTATTTCGATAATTACGGAAGAATAGTCAGATGTGTAGGATTAAAAGAGGCCTCATCTCAATACGGCTATTTGTTAAATTTCTACCGAGGAGATGATCCTAACGGAGATTGTTTTGCTGAGATTTTAACCGCAGAAGGAACAAGAGAAACATTTACTGTAAAACAATCTGTAAATGTAAACGGAGAAAAATGTAATCTTGGAACAGCTCTTCAGCGTATAGAGAAAAATCAGCTGGTTACATATAAAGTGAGTTCCGATAAAAGAATAACAAAAATAAATACTGCTAATAAATCATACATAGGCAGAGATACGGCGACGGAAATATTTTCAATGCACTTTAAAGGTGCAGGAAAGTACAGAAAGAATAATATGTGCTTTAATTCCAAATATCTGTTGGATTCAACAACGCCGATATTTGTAATTCCTTATAACGAAGATAAATATGATTATACCGTGATGAATCCGTCATTACTTGTAAATAATACAACATATGATATATCTGTATACGATATAGATGATTATATGTATGCTTCATGCATAGTTTTAAAGGAAAACTTTTCAGAACCGGAGAATATGCGTTCAAAGCGTTCTCTGATTATAACTGATATATATTCCGGCATAAATGATGACGATGATGAAATAATAGGTCTTGAAGGTTATCAGCAGGGCAGAAAGGTTACATATCAAGTTAAGAATAAGGAAATGAAAGATAACAGGGGCAAATATTATGTCAGAGACCTTAAAGCAGGCGACGTAGTACAAGTAAGCGTAGATGTGAAAGGCGATGTCAGAGCTGTTCAGCTTTTATTTAAAGCTAACGAACAAAAACTTGCCATTGCTGAAGGTAGCGATACTCCTAATAAATATTGGGAAGGCGGAACTCTTGTAATGCCTGATTTATGGGTAAGTTTCGGAACCGTAACCGACAGAAACACTAATGTGTTACTTGTGGATGCTGACGGAAATGATAACATTGTAAGCAAAGATCCGCACAAATTTGCATCTGCAACCAATGTTTACATATATGAAAACGGAAATGTATACCCATCAAACAAAAATGAAATATTTAATGATGACTTGGTATATGTTCAAGAATATCAGGGCAATTTACATGAGGTAATGATAATAAGATAAATATTACAAAGCCGGTAAGTATATACTTACCGGCTTTTGTGTTAAATAAAATAATAGTGTTAAATATTTAATATTCAAAAAGGTTTAACTTTATGATACAATATATGTATATCAAAACAAAGGAAGTGCTGTAAAATGATAATAAAAAACAAAAATGTTTTTCATCTGCAAGGGAAAAATATAAGTTATATAATGGCAGTTAATGAATGTGGAGATTTATTGCATTACTATTACGGTAAGAAACTTCGCGATAAAAATTATGAGTGGATTAAGCAAAAATGGTCTGTATGGAACGGTTATGGACCGGATAAGTGGACTTTGGATATATGTCCGCAGGAATATCCCGCATACGGCTATACTGACCTTCGCACACCGGCATACAGTATTGTCAATAGGCAAGGAGGCAGTGTTTCAAGGCTTACATACAAGACGCATAAAATTATCCAAAATGCTACTCAGGAAATCGACGGTATGCCGAATTTGTTTATGGGTGATAAACACGCTCAGACGCTTGAAATCACATTGGAGGATAAGAATGCAGGATTTGAAGCAATATTGAGTTATACCGTTTTTGATGAATATGACATAATTGTAAGAAGTACGAAAATAGTGAATACATCTAATGTTGAAATAACAATAGATTCTGCATACTCTGCGGCACTTGATATTTCAAAAGATAATTACGAGCTTATCCATTTTTCGGGAGGATGGGCAAAGGAACGCGAAATGTATAGGAGTGAAATTCGTCAGGGTGTCAAAATAGATATATCAAACGCAAGAGGTGGGAGCGGTCATAACATAAATCCGTTTGTAATGCTGGCAAAGTCGGGTGCAGACGAAATGAGTGGTGAGGTGTACTCGATGACTCTTGTATATAGCGGTAATCACTCGACTATGCTTGAATGTGACCAATTTGGAAATATACGTCTTATGCAAGGGATAAACCCGTTTGGTTTTGAGTGGAAACTTAAAGAAGGCGAGAGCTTTCAGACTCCGCAGTCCGTTATGTGCTACAGTGACAAGGGAATAGGCGGCATTTCGCGTGAACTGCACGATGTAATCCGACAAAATTTGTGTCGCAGTAAATGGGTAAATAAAGAGCGTCCGATACTTATAAATAACTGGGAAGCGACATATATGGATTTTAATGAAGAAAAGCTTTTAAATATCGCTAAAACGGCAAAGGAACAGGGTGTTGAGTTGTTTGTGCTTGATGACGGCTGGTTCGGAGATAGATATGACGAGGAAACATCTATGGGCGATTGGTCTGTAAATCTAAAAAAGATACCATCGGGAATTGACGGATTGGCACAAAAAATAAACGATTTAGGTTTGAAATTCGGGCTTTGGTTTGAACCGGAATCTGTAAATCCGAAATCAAATTTATATCGTATGCACAAGGATTGGATAGTACGCTATCCCGGTATTGAGCCGACAGAGAGTCGATTTGAATATCTTTTGGATTTAACACTTGATGAAGTGTGTGAATATGCGATAAATTCGGTATGCGATATTTTATCGTCGGCAAATATTGAGTATGTAAAATGGGATATGAACAGACCTATGACCGATATTCCGTACAAAGGTTTTAATCATAAGTTTACTCTGGGTTTTTACAAGATTATGGACGCAATAACGAGCCGTTTCCCAAATGTTTTGTTTGAAGGATGCAGCGGCGGAGGCGGTCGATTTGATGCAGGAATTCTTGCGTATATGCCACAGATTTGGGCAAGCGACAATTCTGATGCCGTAAAGAGAATGGAAATTCAGTATTCCACATCAATAGGCTATCCTGTATCATCAATTTCTGCACACGTTACAGCAGTTCCGAATCATCAGAACGGGCGTGTAACAAATCTTAAAACACGTGCTGATGTGGCATATTGCGGTGTATTCGGATACGAACTTGATATAACAAAAATGTCTGACGAGGAGCTTTTAGAGGTCAGAAATCAGATAGAACTTGAAAAAAAACTTCGTCCGATAATGCTTAGAGGAGATTTTTACAGATTACAAAATCCATATACCTCCAATTATTGTGCATGGGAGATGGTAATGAAAAATCAATCAGAAGCATTTTTGATGTGTGCAAAGCGTTTGTCTGAGGCTAACTGTGAAGATAAGCGCATAAGATTACAAGGTCTTGACCCTGATTTAGACTATATTGATACCTTTACCGGGAATATATATGGCGGTGATGAGCTTATGTATAATGGCATTACGCCTGAATTTGGAAGTTATGATTTTGCTACACAGATATTTTATTTTAGAAAAGTGGAGAAATAAATATGTGCAAAATAATATTCAGTGATATTGACGGCACGCTTTTGGACAGCAATCAAAAAATATCGTTTGACACTAAGAAAAAAATACAGGAACTTGCGAAAAAAGGAATCCCCTTTGTTCTTGCCTCATCACGTCTGGAAAGCGGAGTGTTTCCTGTCATGGAGGAACTTGGAATAAAAGCACCGGCGATTTCTTACAGCGGTGCACTTGTACATGATGCCGACAGGAAAGTGATACAAAGTCTGGAGATGTCGGTGCAAACGGCGGAGGATATACACGCATTTGTCGTCAAAACAGATAAAAGCATTTGTTGTTGTACATACTCACATGATTTATGGCTGACGGATAATAAAAATAATTCGTGGTTGATAAATGAGGAGAAAATAACAGGCTTATCGGCAACTGAGGGCAAAATATCAGATTTTGAGGAATATACAGGGGTTCATAAGCTGTTGTGTATGGGAAATAAAGATAGCATTGACACTCTTGCCATTAAATTAAGAAGGGAATTCCCAAATGTGTACATATGCCGTTCAAAGGATACTTATCTTGAAATAAATCATCCTATGGCATCAAAGGCGAATGCAATGCGTTTTCTATGTGATTATATGGGCATATCGCTTAGTCAGACGGTCGCTTTTGGTGACGGTGAGGTTGATTTGGAAATGATACAACTTGCCGGAATGGGATTTGCAATGCAAAATGCACCTGATAAGGTCAAAAAAAGAGTTAAACATATAGCAAAATCTAATGATGACGAAGGAATATTAACGACTCTTATAACTATGGGATTTTGAGGTGATAATATGAGTATTTTTAATAATTATGATAAGCCGGGAAAGGGCGTTGAGAAAAATAAACCTAAGAAACTTCCGATTGTAATATTTTTTGAAACGGCAGTAAGAAAGTATTGGAAATTTATTCAGTCGGGCGTTTTGTTTACGCTTTTTAGTATCCCGTGGCTGATTTTCCTTTATATCGGCTCGTATTTTATATTATATATGCCAATATCCTCAATAATAAGAGATATGGACCCGACACAAGCATCGTTGATGGCTTCGATGATATGTGCTACATTGTCTTTTTTATTGGTGACATTATGGGGAAGCGGACCTTTGAGTGCGGCATTTTCGTTTGTAATGCGTTCGTTTGTATATGAAAAACCGATTTGGATTGTAAGTGACAGTAAGCCGATACTCAAAGAAAACTTAAAACAGAGCCTTGTTGTGATGCTTATTGACGTGGGAGTACTTGGACTGTCAGCTGTTGCTATGGAAATGTACTGGGCTCTTGAAAAGACTATGTCTAACGGTGCGGTGGCATTTCAAATATTGCAATATATATTGTTATTTATAATTATAGTGTATACTATTATGCACCCGTATATTTATCAGTTAATGATTACATTTGATTGCACCATTAAGGAATTATATAAAAATGCAATGTTTTTATCACTTGCTAAGCTGCCGTTAAATTTATTGCTAATGCTTATAGGTGCGGCAATAATTATTGTTCCGATATGGTTCTTCGGAATTTATCCGCTTGTTGTAGGAATTTTGGCGCTTACTGTAGGAATTGTATTAACTCGTTTTCCGCTTGAGTTTTATGCTGTGCAAAATATACAGAAAGAGATGCTGGAGAAATAAAAAATATGAAATCTGACAGTGGTTTTGAGCTGCTGTCAGATTTTTTTGTGTTAAAAATCGTACAATATCGTATCTTTTTATATATTCCATTATCGGTATACTATTGTATAATATAATCAAATAAAACTTTCAAGGAGATGTTATAAAATGATTGAAAATCCGATAATAAGAGGCTTTAATCCCGACCCGTCAATTATACGGGTAAAGGACACATATTATATAGCCACTTCGACATTTGAATGGTGGCCGGGAGTTGCGGTATATTCGTCAAAGGATTTGAAAAACTGGCGATTAGACCATTATCCGCTTAATCGTATATCACAACTTAATTTGCAGGGAGTGCCTGACGGCGGCGGAATATGGGCACCGTGTTTATCATATGACGGTAATGAGGTGTTTTTGGTATATACCAATGTGAAAGAACGTGGACCTTTCATGACGACAGATAATTATCTTGTCTATACGGACGACATTACATCGGGCAATTGGTCAGAGCCTGTTTATCTTAATTCGCTCGGTTTTGACCCGTCACTGTTTCATGATGATGACGGCAAAAAATGGCTGTTAAACCTTGACAATCATTATGCAGAGGGGAAACGGTTTAACGGACTGTGGTTGCAGGAATATGACCATAATCAAAAAAAACTTGTCGGAGAAGTAAAACAGTTCTACAAAGAGCCGCATAATGAGCTTGTTGAAGGAACACATATATTTAAACATGACGGAAAATATTATATTTTAAAGGCACAGGGCGGTACGGGCTGGAGGCACAGCGCACAGATGTCGAGAAGCGATAATCTTATGGGACCGTATGAGGACGACCCTCAGATACTTTTACATTCGCGTGATAATGATTCCTTATATATTCAAAAGGCAGGTCATGCTGATATTGTTGAAACACCTGACGGAGAAATATATATGGTTCATCTTGGTTCAAGATATAATGACAGTGAGGACAAGACAACATACTGCGGTCGTGAAACCTGTATTGAGAAGGTATATTGGAACGAAGATGGCTGGCTTAGACTGTCACATGGGGGTAATAATCCATCAAGATATATAGAAGAACCGTCAAATACAGAAGAAAAGGCTCAAGAGCGAAACCTTAATTTTGATTTTAAAACTAAAATGGCACTTGACAAAGAACTGATGGCTTTGAGAGGACCGATTGATGATAGACTTACTTTCAGCGGAAAAGGGCTTACAGTTGCCGGTAGTGATGGGCTTTTAAGCAAATTCAAGCAATCACTTATCGCACACCGTATTGAGGAACGGAATATGACGGCGGAAACTAAGCTAGAGTTTGAACCTGAATGTGAAAAGCATATGGCAGGACTTATTGTTATGTACGATACAGGTCATTGGCATTATCTTTATATTTCATGCTCGAATGATACAGGCAAAAGGACAATAAACACACTTACCTGTAATCACCATAAGCTTGAATATACCCATGAACAAGAAGTGATTTCCGACACCTCCGTAACATTAAAGGCATACATTAACGAAAGTGATTTGCAGTTTGCCTATAATGATGGCAGTGGCGAAAAGAAATTCGGTGCCGTAAAAGATATGAGAGTTGTAACAGATGAAAATGTATATCTTGGTTTTACGGGAGCGGTAATTGGAATATGCGTTCAAGATATGTACATGAGAGAAAAGAAAGCGACTTTTGAATACTTTAATTTGGAGAATAAAAATGGCTGAGAAATATGGAGAAAAGCCTGAAAAATTTACGGCGAAATTTTTTGAATACATCTGGAACTACTACAAGTGGTATATAATAGCTTTTATAGTGGCAATCGTACTTGGCGTATTTACTGTGTTTCAGATAAGAAACACACCTCATTATGATGTAACACTGACGGTTGCAGGGGACTACTTGTACGGTGATGATGACGTTGAAAAAATCAAAAATATCATAAACAATGCAGGAGATGATATTAATGAAGACGGAGAAGTAACGACTGACGTTTATCAGTTAATATTCATCGGTGACGATACAACTGACAGTGCATATGATACGCGTTTTACATTGCAATTACAGGAACAAGATGCTATTTTGTACCTAATGGATAAGAAACGTTTTGACAGAATAATAGAACAGTCATTTGGCGATGAAGCGTTTACTCCGGTTGAAGAATGGTACGATGGCGTAACAAGTGATGATAATATCTATTATTCGGACGGTAAAGCATACGGCGTTAAAATACTGTCGGGCAACACTTTCAAAGAAAACGGTTTGACAGACGGAGATTTGTATCTTGCTGTCCGCAAAAACTACCGTTCACCTGAAAAAACGCAAAAGTTATATGATAACTGCAAAAAAATTGCAAACATTATATCAAAATAATCGGAGGTTTTAAGCTATGTCAGAATTTATATTAAAAATGGATAAGTGGGATAGAGTAGAGAATTCATATATTTATCCGAGAACACCAAATAAAAGCAGTTGGAGACGTACCGGTTTAGTGCCTGAAAACGATTATACGGCTGATTTGTTCGGCTGGTACGGGCTGTCCTTTGAAACGGAGGTTCACGGAAAGGAAACTGTTGAAGTAAAGGTTGGTTTGCTTGATTTCGGTGAAATCAACGCAGAGGAAATTATAGACTATTATACATGGAAAGCGACAATATACGGCGATGGCATTGTAAAACTTGTCGCACCGTTAAATCAATTTGACTTGCTTTCGTCTATGCCTGCAAAGTGGAGATATTTGAGGAGCGTAGAAATAAACAAGCCTGTAAAAAATTTAATGGCATTAAAGGGTAAGGGTGTGTATGCTCATGCACACGTTATGTCTAAATCCGCTGAACCGGGAGAAGAAATACAGTACAGGCTTCAAGTTGTAAACTGCATTGATGAAAAACAGGCTATAAGCTTTGAGTTTGAAAAAAACGGTTGGGAGGTACTATCTCCATATGTAACAGAAGATGAAATTGTTCTGGAACCGTTCGAGGAAAAGGAATGCTATATTAAAGTCATTATGAATGACCGCATTGCAAAAGGAGGCTTTGAAAAGCACCGAGTTCACGTTGTTCCGAACGGTGACGGCAATTTAGGACAAATTCTTGAATTTTACAGTGTCCGCCACATGGAACATCCGTACATATTACATACTCCCGACGGTTGGGAGAAAGTTAAGAATAAAATTGAGAATTATGAATGGGCAAAAAAACTTGCCGATGAATATATAAAGCGAGCTGAAGAATGGGAAGTCCCGCAAATAGGAGATTACGCCGGCGGAATGTTTATCACTAAAAATTCTGAGCATTGCTTTAATGCCGCAATATGCTATGTGCTTACAGGGAAATATGAGTTTGCCGAGAAAAGTGCAAAGTTTTTAAGACTTTTAAGTGACAGAGAAAACGGTTATCCTAAACGAATGAAAGCCTGCTCACAACAGCTTGTGCATGAGGGAGAGTTCTTTAAATATTGTGCAAGAGCATATGATATTATCCATGACATAGGTGTCCTAACTGCAAAAGACCATGAGGATATACACTATACATTCAGATTATTTATAGATTTTCTTGACTGGGCACTTAGTGACGGAGGAATATCAAATTGGTCGCTTGCAGAGGCAACAGGTGCACTTTACTGTGCCATGGCACTTCAAGACAGAGAAAAAATTGAACGTTTCACCTTTGGCATAGGCGGAATACTTGAGCATTTACGTGCCGGTGTAATGTCAGACGGCTGGTGGTGTGAGTGTTCAATAGGTTACAATCAAATGGTTGCGGGATTGTTCTCGGAATGTTCTCTTTCACTTCGCCCATGGGGTATAAATATCGCACAGTGGTGGGTAAATGCCAATTACTCAAATCAAGTTAATTTCCGGGCAAATCATGTTGACGGTTTAAGTTGGGATATTTACGGCGGCACAGCTAAAAATTATAACTGTATAGAAGATTTATGGGATAGTCTTGTATCAGTGGCTAATTACAGAAGTGTTGCACAGGGCGTCAATGACAGTTCAGAGGAAATGTTTGAGGGAGCGTCAAGAGCCTCATATGATTCAAGATATGATATTGCATATACATTGTATAAAAAGCCTGAATATGCAAAAATAATACTTAATGCCGAAAATGCACACCGAGATTTATTTTTCGGTGAAGGGGAACTGCCCGATATACCGAATGACTATTGCCATAAATCCTGCTATTTTGACAATGGAGGAATTGCTATTCTTCGTACAAACACGGAGGATAGGGAGGATAAAGACCAGATAGAGGCGAGTTTAAAATACGGTTCTCACGGGGGTGCTCACGGACATTATGACCGATGTGCATTAAATGCTGTAAGTCGTAACGGTCGTTCTTTATTTAATCCTGAAAATGTATGGTACGCATATGGAACATATATGTACAAGTTTTTTGTGCAGACAAGTTTAACTCATAATATGGTTACGACAGACCTTAAAATGCAAGATCCAAGCGAAGCAAAACGCATATTATTCCATAGCGGTAAGCTTTTTCAAGCTACTGCGATAGAAAATTACGCAAAATGGTCAAATCCGCCGTATGGAGGTTGGCGTGTGTTAAATGGCGAGAAAGACTTTGCAGAGCGTACATGGGTAGAAGGACGTTATTTGCCAATTCCTGATGATGCTCCGCCATATGCGAGCAGAACCGAATTTACAGAGCCGATTGAGCAACGCCGATGTATGGTGCTTACGGATGATTATATTGTATGTTTTGACTATATGAACGGTTCGGAAAAGCATGATTATGACTGCATATACCATCTGAAAGGACTTTCAGAAATTAATGGTGAAATAAAAAAGACAACTCACACAAATCAGCTCACAGAAAATCCGTTATCATCAGCACAGTTTATAACAGAGGTTGACAGATATAATCAAAATGGCGTTGCAAGACTGTCATTTAAGTATGAATATACTGAGGCGGAAAGCGGAAAGGCACCATGGATAGGAAAACACCCATTCAGAAGCGGACATAATGTATGCGGAGTGGAGCACTGCGACTTATATTATGTGTCAGCGGACAATTCCGAACTTATAGTCGGTTGTGATCCGGAGTATTATCCTATTTCTAAAAGACTGTTCTACAGAGTAACAGCAGACGGAGAAACACTTAAAGAGGATAAATTTGGTGCATGGATATTCGGAAAACATCATATAGATGTTGATATTGCGGGCAGGAACACGCTAAATCTTTACGTTCGTGCAGAAGACGGAAAGGTTGAGCATGATAATGTTCCCGAAACTATTAAGAGTATATTTTGGGGAGATCCGCATTTTATTCTTGAAAACGGTGATAAATTATATCTTTCTGATATAGAATATGAAACAGAAAATGTAGACTGTGGCAAAGGCATAGGAGTTGATTACGGCGGCGGACCGGTTAAAATAGAAATGACAGAATATAAAAAGGCGGTGCCGGCTGATGTAATAGATAAATCCAAAGAGGGAGTTATTACTATATCATTAACAGGACTGGGTGCAGCAAGATTTGTAGCTGATATAGGAAGTGATTATCCTGTAGGAGACGAAAAAGACAGACGTAGATTTGTTGCACAGAGGAAATGCGGTAAGCAAGCAAGTTTTATAAGCGTTTTGGAACCGTATGAAACTGAACGGATGATTAAATCTGTTGAATATACAGCGGAAAATACAATAACCGTTTTGCTCTCTGACGGAAGAAAACAGGTTATAGAGGCTAAAAATATGGATAAAGATGACATATCGGTTAAGGTAAGCGAGTATATGAACGGAGAATGTATGCGGACAGAAACAACTGAATAAGTTAAATAAATAAGCTGAATTGCACAAGGCAATTCAGCTTATTTATTTAAACTTTATAGGGTATTTGTTAAACGTTGCTAGGGGGTTAAGAAGAAAGAAAGAGAGAGAAAAGCAACGTTTCACTGTAATTATAATACCATAAATAACTTTAAAACGAAAGTCAAAAAATTAACAGATGTATTAGTTTTTTATCATAAATTATCAGAATTATCTGAAAACTGTACATTTTCGGTTATAATACCCCGGCGTTCATCGGGATAAATGGCAAAGCATTGTATATTGCGAACATTCAGTCCGATAATGTTGCGTATATCCATAAATGAGGCACGACTCCAGTCCGGATAATAATTTTCTGATGATAGGGTGTCGCAATCAATTAACTTGTCAATTACTTCCGGGTACTCGTTTGGAATATCCGATAACTTAACTCCGCCGATAAATTTATATGAAATATTACGAAGTGTTAAATTGCGAATTGGGTGATTCTTTTCGGCATCTATGCGTATTCCCGCAAATTTGGGACTTCCCATAACATCGTCGTCAAATCTATAGTGAGTATTTCGCATTTCGTCGCTGTCTGAAGCGATAATATCCGAAATAATTATATCAGACATAGTACCGATTTCAGGGATATGGTCAAGTTCAAGAGAACTTCCGAGGTCATCAGGTTCAAAACGATTATTGAGCAATATAAATATTGGGCGTGAAACATCATTCATAGTTATGTCTTGAATGTTAATATCTGATATATTGCCACCTTCACTGCATTCAATTTTTATGCCTTCACGCCATACATTTTTCATTGAACAATGAGATATATGAACATCAGATATTGAACCAATAGATTTTAATCCTATGCGAATTGCGGCACAAACAGATGAAAATGAGCAGTTGGATATATGCACATCATTTACCGGTAAACTGCTTGATTGCAGACATAGATTATCATCAGTACCTTGTATAGAACAACCGGAAACAAAAATATGCGAACAGCCGTCAAAGTCAAGACCGTCACCGTTGTAGTTTTTACTGTTTTTAATATCAATATTGCTTATAAAAATACGTTCACTGTCCAGGAAAGCTGTAGTCCAAGCTGCAGAATTATACAATCGCAAATCATGCAGGCGGATATTTCGACAATTCAGAAATCTAATCATCATCGGACGGTATATGTTGTTGCTGTTCGGAAAAAACTCTGCATTGCCGTTTATAATACCGTTGCCGCACAACTCAATATTATCGGCATTTTCAGCAAATATAAAGCAACGGTCAAGTTCGGGTTCGTTTCGATAACGATTGTGATGTGTATCGGAGCCATAACTGTTTATATCCGGGCTTGCCAAAAGACAAGCCGAAGCGTCAATTTCCAGAGAAATATTAGATTTTAGGTATATAGTACCGGACAGAAACACTCCGTTTTTTAGCACAATACGTCCGCCACCGGAGAAAAAAGCTTTGTCTATTGCTTGTTGTATTGCATTTGTGTCATCGTGTGAGCCGTCAGCCTTAGCGCCGAAGGATTTTGGGTTAAAAATCATTATAGCATCTCCTTTATACATATGATAATATAAATTCAAAATTTCCGTCAAGGGTACATTTACCCTTTTGAGCCGGTATAAATATGCTGTCGCCTTTATTAAGCTCTATTACCGTATCGCCAAGAGTTAAGCTTCCTTGACCGTCAAGCACAATAATGGATTGAAAGCATTTTTCATTTGTATCAATGAATAATTTATTTACACAAGCAAGATGCTTTACGGTAAAGTATTTGCATGAGGCAAGTGTATCCTTGTCAGGACGGATATATTTAGGTGAGGGCTTTAGCATAGATACCTCTGCCGCCTTTTTAATATGCAAAGGACGGGGATTGCCGTCCGCTCCAAGGCGGTTATAATCATATACGCGATATGTAGTGTTAGAATTTTGTTGAATTTCACAGATTAAAATGCCACCACAGATTGCGTGTATTGTGCCGGCGGGGATAAAGAATACATCGCCTTTGTGTACCGGTACTTTGTTAAGAACTTCTAATATTGTGTTGTCTTCTATATGCTTTAAAAATTCTTCTTTGGTTACAGTACGGTTTAAACCATAGTATAAATAAGCGTCATCCATACAGTCGATGATATACCACATTTCTGTTTTTCCGTATTCACCTTCGTGTTTAAGTGCGTATTCATCATCGGGATGTACTTGAATCGATAAATTTTCCTTAGCGTCAATCAGCTTTATCAGAATAGGAAAGAAGTCAAATTTTTCTGCATTTTCGCCGAGAATATCAGAACCGTTTTCGGAGATATACTCAGTCAGTGTCTTACCGTCAAAATCTCCGCCTTTTATTATACTTTGTCCGTCAGGATGAGTTGAAAGCTCCCAGCTTTCGGCTGCACGGTCAAGCGTTGTTTTCTTGTTAAAATCATCTATCAGCTTTCTGCCGCCCCAAATATAATCCTTAATTGCGGGTGTTAGTTTTACAGGTGATAAATCCATAGTCCAATACCTCCAATATATTTTGTTATATTGATTATATCATCGGAGATTTTAGCATAAAAGCTGAAAAATTAACGGTTTTATGTGATATTTGAAAAAATATATATTGTTAAATTTGAAATATAGAATTAAAAATCAAACAAAAAACTCCGTCAAGGAAAATCCTTGACGGAGAGTGTAAATTTTAAATTTTATCCGGATTAAAATCGGTTCCGATATATTTTTTTCTGAATTGTTCCGGAGTGTATCCGGTATATTTTTTAAATGCCGTATAGAAATAGCTTCCGGAACTCATTCCTGTCTGTTGGCTTATTGCTTGAGCTGTCAGATTGGTTTCAATAAGCAATCGGCATACTTCGCTAAAACGCTTCTTGGTGATATAGTCGGATATGGAAATACCCTTAATCTGTTTGAAAATATTACGCGTATAGTTTGCGCTTTTATTGACATAGGTAGCTATAATATGTATAGATAAATTCGGGTCGGTGTAGTTTTCGTCAATATATTTTTCTATATTATTTGCTATGACATTATATTTTGTTGATGAAACTGTATCATCCTCGACTATTGCATTGGCACACTTTGTTTGTATAATAGGAAGTAAAGCATCTATTGTTTCTAATTTTGTTAAATCATCAGCAATAGCGTCACTGTTATTATCATTTGAATTCGGTGCATACATATCAATAGTCATAATAAACATACAAGAATATACGGTTATATACATATACGGCAGAGAGGAAAGATATTCTATAAATTTCTTTGCGGCAACAGTAACTGCATCTGAATTTTTTGATTTTATAGCATTCACAATTTCTTTTTCAATCTCGTGCGGATATGCAATATTAGAAGTTTTAATTGTGTTTTTCAACGAAGAATAGCTGATTATACTATTATGACCTTTTACACATCTGTATTGCATTGAATACTCGGCATTTCGATAAGCTTCTGATATATTGTCAATATCGTGAGATACTGTATCATATGAAGCGGTTACTGTAACAGCGAATATATCGGTTATGTATTTTTGAATTTGCTCAATAATAGCAGTGTCAAAAACGTTGCTATTGTGATTCACTATGAATGTAATGTCATATTCGCCGCCGAATGATGTGGAGTATGAAATTATATTGTCAGTTGTCATAATTTCAGTTGCAACATTGGCAATTCCGTATTGCATAAGCCCTATATCACTGTGCTTTATTTTTTTTGCATTATCTAAACGGAAAAGAATAATTGTGGTATATGGATGCGGAAATTTTATGTTATATTCCGTGAGAGTATCCATATCAAAATTATATGCTCCGCTTATAATATTATATACAAGCTCATTTCGTTTTGATGTAGTATAAAGCATTTCTGTTGTCTGCATAGCGTCATATTTCGACTTTATATTGGAAAGATTTTGAGAAATCTTGTTTAAGTCTTCATCTGTACCGGTTTCTGTTCTGTTATCGTCAATATTGAGAAGATTTCCGATACTTTGGCGTAAACGTCTGAAAGGACGATATATTGACGCACTGAGTCTTATACTGCTTACAAACAGTAGGAATATAAGGATAAGACCGAACATAAGTACAAAGATAAATTGTATTGCAAATGAACCTATTATATCAGAACGTCTTATTTCACTTATGTAAAATGTATTCATGGTTTGTGCCGCGCGATAAAAATATATCTTTGAACGATATTTTAAAGTGCCGTTATTTTTGTTTTGAGACAATAGTTTTCGATAAATTTTATTCTCAGACAAGTCTTTTCCAAAAAGAGTGTCATCTGTTGACGATATAACAATTCCATCGGAATTAAGTATTGTCATTGACTGGTTAGTATGAGTCGACGGAGCATTTACAAGTGAATTAAATGCGTCAGAATCTATCAATACAGCCATAGCGCTGCTACTGTCTATTTTGTAAACAGATACCAACATTCTTTTTTCGCATATTTTCCTGGGAGAAGTTTCATCTTCATATTTTATAAGCATTGGTTTGTTTACATCATATTTACTGACATATCTTACATATGAAATAAGCTCCTGATCAGGAAAATCCTCAATAGAATAGACAGGAGTTTCACCGGTATAAATAACGTCGTTTGACATATTAAACAGATAAACCTTGTCAATAGTATCGAAACTGTGTTTAATTGCAGATATTGCGTCAGTGGTTTGGAGCGATAAAATCGGTGAATAAGGCTTTAAAAGTGCATCCTGAATAGTTTTATTGTTTTCAAAGGTATCAGTTATTGAATAATTTATATTTTTTAGTATTGATTCAGAGGTGTTTTCAGCTTGCTCAAGCATTTTTTGTTCTGCATCTGTAAGTTGACGGATTGCAGCCTTCGACATAAGAACAGTTGTTATGCATGAAAATGCGAGAAACAGTGCACAGGCAATTATAGTATATGTAATAACAGTGTTTTTAAGAAACCTGTTTGATTTAATCTGAGAAAGAAACTCTTTTATATTAAAAAAATTCAAAATAAAAAACAACCCTTTCATTTATAATAAGTAGTTACTTAAATTAATATAACATTAATTAGTATAACACCAATTAGTATAACATTTCACAGTATAAATGTCAAGAATGCAAAGATAACTTTGCAAGTTGCGCAAATAAATGAAAATTAACTTTGTTTTTTAAGAAAAAAACGTAAATTGTGAAAAAACAAATAAAAATAGAAATTTACAAAGTTGAAGTCGGACGATTTATGCGGTATAGTTATATTAACAAAACAAAAAAATTAATGGAGGTGGCTTTGCTGTGAAAACATTATCAGCCAAAACAAATGTTAAAGAGAAGAGGTCGGTAAACAGAAGTTTGAAACCGACACTTCTCCAGGACATAAAAAGAAATCCGTGGTTATATCTGTTATGTCTGCCGGCAATATTATTTTTCGTTCTCTTTGCGTACATACCGATGGCGGGACTTTATATTGCTTTTGTTGATTACAGACCGCTTCAAGGTATATGGGGAAGTGCGTTTGTGGGACTTGAAAATTTCAAAGCATTCTTTGCAACAAATAACTGGATAACTGTTACGGGAAATACACTGTTTCTTAATGTGCTGTTTATCGCAGCTACAACAATTACGTCAGTTGCAATAGCTATTATGCTTGCGGAAATATCAAATAAATGGGTTAAGAAAATAACTCAGTCAATAGTTATTTTACCGCATTTTATGTCATGGACAATCGTTTCGATGCTGTCAGTAGCGATTCTTTCGGCGAATGGTGTTGTAAATCAACTTATTACTATGGTCGGCGGAAAAACTATTGAGTTTTATAACACTCCGTCAGTGTGGCCGGTTATTCTTGTTATTTTGAAGGTTTGGCAGGGAGCGGGCTTTGGCTCGATTGTTTATCTTGCAACGATTACAGGAATTGATGCATCAATATATGAAGCTGCTGCAGTTGACGGAGCTTCAAAAACACAGTGTATATTTAAGGTTACACTCCCAATGCTTAAAAATACCATTATAATGCTTACTATAATGAGTGTAGGTAAAATATTCAATGGTGATTTCGGTATGATATATGCAATGGTCGGCTCGAATTCTATACTTTATCCGACAACGGACGTAATAGATACATATCTTTTCAGACAGCTTCTTGAAAACCCGTCAATGGGTCAGACGGCGGCAGTCGGTCTGATACAGTCGATACTCGGTTTTGGATTTGTTGTGCTATGTAATAAGGTAGCAAATAAGTGGAGTCCGGAATCGGCATTATTCTAAGAAGGGGGAGTTTACTATCATGGCAAGAGAAATAACAAAGAAAAAAATCAAAAATTCTAAGGGTGACATAGTTGAAAAAATTATAGTTCATGCGTTTATTATAGGATTTGCTGTTGCGTGTTTAATTCCGTTTATACTCGTAATATCAAGTTCGCTTACTTCGCAAGCAAGCCTTAATCAGTTTGGTTACTGTTTTTGGCCTAAAGAATTTTCAATAGAGGCATATTCGCTTTTGTTTAAATCGGGAACGGTAATTCCGTCGTATGGAGTTACAATATTTATAACAGTAGTAGGAACAGTTTTGAGTATGCTTGTTACCTGTGCTTGTGCTTACGCTCTTTCAAGAAAAAATATGCATTACAGAGGTGCAATTGCATTTTTCATATATTTTACAATGCTTTTTTCCGGCGGACTTGTTCCTACATATCTTTGGGTTACAAGATATCTGCACTTGTCAGACTCTTTGTGGTCATTGATATTACCGTCTCTTGTAAATGCGTGGAATCTGTTGCTTATGAGGAATTTCTTTAACGGTATTCCCGAAGCACTATCGGAATCGGCAAGCATAGACGGTGCAAACGATATAAAAATACTGTTTTCAATTATCCTTCCTGTATCGCTTCCGGGTATTGCAACGGTCGGATTGTTCTATGCACTTGCATACTGGAATGAGTGGTATAAAGCACTTCTTTACATACATACAGATTGGAAATACCCTCTACAATACCTTGTTATGCAGATACAGAAAAATATTCAGTATGTTCAGCAAAACGCAGCTCAAGCCGGAGTTGTAACAGACGGGCTTGTTCCAGCGGAAACAACGCAGATGGCTACGGCGGTTGTTACAATAGGACCTATTGTTCTGCTGTATCCATTCTTGCAGAAATATTTTGTACAGGGCTTGACAGTAGGTAGTGTAAAAGGTTAATATTATTAGCAGAATGGAGGATTATGATGAAATTAAAAAGAATTATATCATTTGGTTTGGCAGCGGTTCTATCCTGCGGATTGCTTGCAGGTTGTGGCAATTTGTCAAACGATGAAGATACAATAAAAATCATGCTTTCCGGTACAAAGCCTACAGGCTGGGACAGAGTACTGGAAAAGTATGAGGAAACAGGTGCAAAGGAAACAAAGGTACATATAGATGTTGAATGGGTTTCACAGGGCGATTACAAGGAAAAACTTAATCTTCGTATGATTGGCTCCGAAAACTACGATATAGTATTCGATGCACCGTTTAACAAGTTAAAGAATTTTGCCGCTTATGAAATGTATGTTCCGCTTGAGGAATACATTGAAAATGGCAAATATCCGAATTTGACAAAGGCATTTCCGAAGGAAATTGTAGATGCAAACCATTATTTCGGACATCTCTACGGATTGCCTATGATGAGAACATACGGAAATGGTATCGATTGTGTATACTACAGAAAAGATTTAGCCAAAAAATACAATATCGGTTCGGACGGACAGATAAATTCTTATGACGAATTGCAGAGCTTTTTAGATGCAGTTCTTGCAGATAAGTCCCTAAACGGTATGACACCGTTTGGAGTATCGGCATCAAGAGGTTTCTACTCACTATTCAGAGATGATTACAATGTAGAACTTGCAAAAAATGCAAAATTATTTGTGACGGAACGAATTTGGGTGCAATGGCTTATGTGTTACTTAACGAGGATAATACAAAGGTAGTAGATATTGTATATCAGGGTGAGGATTTAGACAGATTTTCCGCTTTTCCTGAGCAGTATCGAGATGGAGAAAAACTTGGACTTGCAAGACTAAAAAAACTAAGAGAATGGAACAAATATCTTGAAAGAGATTCGTTAAACCGTAAGGACGCATGGGCAATGGTGACAGGAATGAAGGCTGCTGCAATGGTAGACAATCTTGATACTTATGAACAGAAAATGACGGATTTCGCATCGTCTATTCCTGACGGAGAACTGGGTGTGTTCATTATAAATAATGATGTAAAGAATATGAAGCCTCAAGCGAGAGTGACAAATCTTCAAGGAAATAACTTTATATGTATACCTGCATGGTCAAAGAAGGTTGACAAAGCACTTACATTCCTTGATTGGCTCTATGCAAATTCTACAAACCATGATTTGTTCGAACTTGGAGTTGAAGGCGAGGATTGGAAAGCAATCGGTGACGACAGATATGAGCAAATAAAGAGTGATGATAATGAAGCATATTCTTTCCCTGGCTATGTTTTGACATGGAATCCGAATTATGTAAGATTCCTTGATACTCTTGATGAGGATATATACGAATACAAAAAGTATGACCTTGACAGAAACGCTTACTATGAAAGCCCATTGGCAGGATTTATGTTTGATACATCTAAGCTTCAGACAGAATCTACGGTAGTATCCGGTATTAAATCCGAGGTTGAAACGGCTTTAGCACATGGGGCCCTTGACGACCCTGTCGGAAAACTCAACGAAAATATAAACAAATGTCTGGATAACGGTCTTGATGTAATAAGAGAAGAGGCAATTCGCCAGATAAATGAGTTTTTAGCAAATAAGAATAAATAACAGACAGAAAGGGAACCGCACAAAAAACATACAGTTTTTGAACGGTTCCTATTTTTATGAAAGGATAGATAGATATGTATAACTTAAGTAATGAGGATAAAAAATGGGTTGACGGTGTATGGGACAAAATTGATGCCAAAATGAAAACTGTCGCTAAGAAAAATATAAATAAAATTCCGTACACAACAGATGAAAACGGAGATTTTGATGATTGTGCCACGGGTAAATGGCCATATGATTTGTCATGGTGGACAAACGGTTTTTGGCCGGGATATATGTGGCTTTTATATGTAGGCACAGGGGATGGCTTATATAAGGAAGCTGCAGAAAATGCTGAGAATTTGCTTGACGGAGCGTTTGCGGAATATGACCATTTACATCACGATGTAGGCTTTATGTGGCATATAAGTGCGGGAGTGAACTACAGATTGACGGGGAATAAAAAATCAAGGCTTCGTGCACTGTATGCCGCCGATTTCCTTGCTGCACGCTATAATCCGGCAGGAAAGTATGTGCGTTCATGGAATGCGGATAGTGATACAGATGGCTACAATAAGCTGATTATTGATTCAATGATGAATATTCCTATGTTGTACTGGGCGGCGAAAGAGCATAACGATGATAGGTTTAAGCAGATGGCGATAAATCACGCAAACACCGTTATGAAAACTCATATACGTCCCGACGGAACATCACATCATATAGTCGAGGTTGACCCAAAAGACGGAAGCATTGTAAAATCACTCGGAGGACAAGGATATGAGAATGGTTCAACATGGACACGAGGTCAGGCATGGGCAATATACGGTTTCACGCTTTCATATATACATACGGGTGATGAAAAGTACCTTATGACAGCAAAAAAAGTTGCAAATGCTTTTATCGCTTGTGCAGCGCAAAGCGACTGGATTGTTCCGCTTGATTTCAGACAACCGCCAGAACCTGTGATATATGACGCAACAGCGGCGGCTTGTGCGGCTTGCGGACTTTTGGAAATATCAAAAACGTGTAGTGAGTATGACAAAAAGAATTATCTGAACGCAGCTCTAAAACTGTTAAAAGCACTTGATGAAAAAGCGGCGGATTATACGACAGATAAGGATAATTTGCTTGATTACTGCTCGGAAGCATATTATCCGGGCAGAGGAGAAGCCGGTCTTAATACAGCGATTATTTACGGTGACTATTATTATACGGAAGCTATTTATAAGCTTAAGGGATTTAAGGAGCTGTTTTGGTAAAGGGAGGAATTGTCAGATGTATAACATAGGCATTGATTTAGGTGGTACAAATATAGCTGCCGGTATAGTAGATGAAAATGGACAGATACTTATAAAACATTCTGTTCCCACATATAAAGAACGTCCGACAGATGAAATCGTTGCGGATATGGCATCTCTTGCAAAAAAACTTATTGCTGAAAGCGGATTAAATATTACAGAATTTAGCTCGGTCGGAATTGGTTGCCCCGGTACAATAGATTCAAAATCGGGCGAAGTAGTATATTCCAATAATATACCGATGGAGCATTATCCCATGGCTCAAAGGTTTAAGGAACATTTGAATTTGCCTGTAATCATTGATAATGATGCTAACTGTGCAGCTTTGGGTGAATATACCGTAAATGGCAATGAGGCGAAGGTATTTATTCTTATTACACTTGGTACAGGTGTCGGCAGTGGAGTAATTATAAACGGTAAGATTTTTCATGGTTTTAACGGTGCAGCGGCAGAACTTGGACATATAACACTTGTAAGTGGCGGAAAAAAATGTACGTGCGGTAAAGAAGGTTGTCTTGAAAGCTATGCCTCCGCAACTGCACTTATTGAGCAGACTAAAGTTGCAATGTCGGCAAATAATGACAGTATTATGCACGAAATTGCAAAGAATGAGGGCGAGGTTTCGGGACGAACCGCTTTTGACGCTGCCAAACAGGGCGATAATACTGCGATTGAGGTTGTTAACAATTATGCCCGTTATCTTGCGGACGGACTTGTCAGTATTGAAAATGCTTTTCAGCCTGAAGTAATCGCTATCGGCGGAGGAATAAGCAAGGAAAGCGAGTATTTGTTAAAACCGGTAAGAGAGTATGTACAGAATAATGGATTTAATAAATATATGAAGAAAACAGAAATTGTTGCCGCAAAGCTTTTTAATGATGCAGGTATAATAGGGGCGGCTATGCTATAAGGAGAAATAAAAATGAAAAAAATCATTTCTATAATATTGTCAGTAGCAGTAATTATCTCACAAGGTATAACATTTGTTGCGTCAGCTAAGGAGGATAATACCGTGTATGACACAAGTGTTACGGATATGCTGGTATTTGGTGATGACAGTTCAGAAAATGAACATAATTTAACTGAAAAAATGAGTATTACAGGCATTGATGAAAAAGCTGAAGCCCAATATAAGGATGAAAACGGAAAGTATGCAGGCGGCGGGCTGGGTGACGGCTTAAGCTACAGACAGATTTTAAAACCGTCCGAGGATGCTCCGAAGGAAACAGGCTTTTTACGCTTTACTTTAAAGGCAGACATCGCACGTCAGAACTATATAACCGTGCGTTTATCGGGAAATCAGTATGCTCGTGGAAATATAATGTTATATTCGGGTAATGATGATACGACAGTCTTTGACCCGTTTGCCGGACGAGAGTATTCCGAGCTTGATAATGGATATTATAAAAACGGCAATACCTCAAAGGGCAGATATTACTATGCTACAATGAAAATCCCTCAACAGCTGGTAAAAGCTGATGGAACAGTTGATTTAAAGCTTGTTCCTACAGGACGAATTCAAGCGTATGGGGCAAGTGTTTATTCAAATGTAACCGAGGACAGTAAATACATATATTCAATAGCTTCACATACAGAACCGTACTATACTCCGCAGGATGATAAAAACGGATATGAAATAACAGGCACTCCTGCAAAAACGCAGAAAGAAACCGCATATGAATATCTGCAAAACGAAGTTTATGATATGACGAAAAAGGTACTGTCATGGCAGTGTTACGGTGATGAATGGGAGAAGAAAAAGACAGCGGAAAACTCATTTATGGAGGGTGCTGTAATCCGAAACAAGCCTGTTTCGGAAGCGGATTTTTCGGGAAACGGCGATGAGGTGGCTCGCAGGCACACACTCGAAGCTATAAATCATCAGAATTGGTCCACTATGTCGAATTTAATGATAATAGCGAACTCCTTTATGTTTGATTTTTCAAAGGACTATTATCATAATACGGAAATGCTTGACCGCTACATAAAGCTTCTTGATTTTTACCAAAGAGCACAGGATAATAAGGG
>OJMP01000571.1_pt1 | contig 34098 bp, 23 predicted proteins | sample 1597311 | NCBI WGS metagenome assembly OJMP01 (sample SAMEA2452134, study PRJEB22498) | human gut metagenome | biome: human feces; feature: human gut; material: feces | place: Australia | collected 2012 | reverse complement strand
ACACCATATCACAGCCTGTCCGTGCAAAATGCCGTGACTAATTTCATATTTTTTAAGAGGAATATATGCCTGCCCCCGCCACCCACACAACCTCAAAGCGCGGCATGCACCCCGCCGAAAGCGTGACTCCTGCAAATACAAAAGCACACAAGGAAAACCATGACAGGAAAAATTATTAAAGGAATTGCCGGCTTCTACTACGTCTACGTAGAAGAAACCAAAGAAGCAAAAGAAACTGCCACAGGCGGCACTCTCTACGAGTGCAAAGCAAAAGGCACCTTCAGAAAACAAAAGATAAAGCCGCTGGTAGGCGATATCGTCGACATAGCAGTCCTCGATGATGAAAAGCACATAGGCAATGTCGAGCGTATACTGCCACGGAAAAACGAACTTATCAGGCCGGCTGTGTCCAATATAGACATGGCCCTGGTTATTTTTGCATCCGCAAAGCCGGATCCCAATTTCAACCTGCTTGATAGGTTTTTGTGTATGATGGAGTACCAGCATGTCCCGGTTACCATATGCTTCAACAAAAAGGACTTAATCACACCTAAAGAGCAGCAGGAGCTTAAAAGCATATACGAGCCGGCAGGCTATAGAGTGCTTTTTACCAGCACGAAAACAGGTGAGGGCATAGATGAGATAAAGCACATTTTAGAGGGAAGGACAACCACGGTTGCAGGCCCCTCGGGAGTTGGCAAGTCATCTATCATCAACTGTCTGCAGGATGATGTGCAGATGGAGACCGGACATATAAGTGAGAAAATAGAGCGCGGAAAGCATACGACCAGACATTCTGAGATTATCCCTATAAAGGATGGCACGTATATCATGGATACACCGGGCTTTAGCTCGATGGATGTGCCGGGCTTTGAAAAGGAAGATCTGTGGACATGTTATCCGGAGTTTGTAGAGTATGAGCCATATTGCAGGTTTCAGGGCTGCAGTCATATAAATGAGCCGGACTGCGGCGTGAAGGAAGCTCTTGCAGATGGGAAAATATCGCAGGTGCGGTATGATAATTATAAGCTTTTATATGAGGAGCTTAAAAACAGACAAAAGTATTAATTTAAAACATAATCAAACGGAGGAAAACATGAACTGTTTATCACCATCAATTTTATCAGCGGATTATTCAATACTCGGAGAGCAGCTTAAGCAGCTTGATGAGGCCGGAGCACAGTATGTGCATATAGATGTTATGGACGGTAGCTTCGTTCCAAGCATATCAATAGGACTGCCGGTCATAAAGACAATCAGAAAGTGCACAGAGCGTATGTTTGATGTGCATCTGATGATAGATGAGCCGGTCAGATATATAGATGATTTTGCGACAGCAGGAGCAGATATCATCACAGTCCATGCGGAGGCATGTAAGCATCTTGACAGGACAATCGAGGCAATAAAGGAAAAAGGCATACTGGCAGGTGTAGCATTAAATCCGGCTACTCCGCTCTCAGCCATAGAGTATGTGCTTCCAAAGGTGGACATGGTGCTTATCATGACTGTAAATCCGGGCTTTGGAGGACAAAAGCTTATTCCGTACACTGTAGACAAGGTGCGCGACTTAAAGGCGCTTCTTGAGAAAACCGCAAATAAGGCTGATATCGAGGTGGACGGTGGTGTTAATCTTGAGAACGTGGAGACACTGCTTGCGGCAGGAGCCAATATCATTGTTGCGGGAAGTGCGGTGTTTAGCGGAGATATAGAAGAAAATGTAAAGGGTTTTCTGAATATCATGATGTAACAGATGCAGGTTAAAACAAAAATGCTTCCGGGGCTGTAGCGAATGTGGATATGTTATTTATAAGAAGGTGGATAAAATGAGGTATTTGATTGTATGTGGTGGAAAAATAGATAAGGAATTCGGCTTAAATGAGATAAAGACTGACGGAATAGATGCCATAATTGCGGCTGACAGCGGAATGGATTTCCTGTACGAAAACAGTGTCACGCCTGATATAATTGTAGGTGATTTCGATTCAGCCACGACAAAGGCCTTAGAATTTTTTGAGAGAAAAGGACAGACCGAGATACACAGGCTCAATCCCATAAAGGATGATACTGATACAGAGTATGCCATAAGACTTGCCATAAGCGAGGGTGCACGAAGCATAGTGATGCTTGGAGCAACAGGAAGCAGAATAGACCATGTGCTTGGAAATATTTCACTCTTGGGAATAGGATTGGAAAGTAAAACTGATATCAGCATTATCGACACAAACAACCGTATAAGGATGGCGGATAAGCCGGTAACTATTGAAAAATCAGCCCAGTATGGCAGGTTTGTCTCGCTTATAGCAGTGACAGACGACAATGAGGTAAGCCTTAGAGGCTTTAAGTATCCTGTTACTGATTATTCCTTTGACAGGTTTACATCGCTTGGTATATCCAATGAAATAGTAGATGACCATGCAGTGGTTGATATCCATAGAGGAAAATTTATCATTATTGAGTCAAAAGATTGACTTTTTAGGAGTTTTGGTCTACTATGGTTTTAGGATTATTTCGGAAAAGCTTGATTACAGGAGGATTGATATACACTGTGTCGGCTTTGGAACATGATGGGGTAATTAGATGATAGAGAAGTATTATAGCGGGGTAATCGAGCAGATTTACAATCGCATAGGAAAAGAGACTCGAAATATCGTAATGGCGAATTATAGCAATGATTTTTCGATTGAAAATCTTGAGGTTATAAGACGTTATCAAAGCAATGAGGATAACGTCTTTTTTGCATACAGTGAGTTCTCTTACAATACGCTGGTCGGAGCTTATGAGCCATTTTTGGACATCATATGCAATATGCACAGGCGCTTCATAGGTGGAAGCTTTGATGATTTCCAGAAGGAGTGCGGTGTGTACTATCTGCACAGACAGGTGTTAAACAGCTATTATGAGACCGGTGAGTGCTTCAGAGAGGAGACAGTGCTGTTAAATGAGGTAGCATACGAGCAGAGACGCATGACGATGGCCATAGCTGACATGCTCAAGAGGCTTTCTGAGGTGAGGCCTTTGATGATTGTGATAAACAGATTCCAGATGGCATCTAAGAGCTCAATTGAGACCATCAAGTATCTGATTGACAATCCATGCGCCAATATCGGTATCGTGTTAGGTGTCAATGCCATAGTCAAGGGTGCAGACAGCACTGTTGAGGTGTGGGATCGTATAGTTGAGTCGCTTGAGGACAGGAGCGCCATATACTATATAGGCAGTGCCGGACCACTTAAAAATAACATAAAAACCACAAATGATGATGAGCTGTATATCACTATGAACTTTGAGCAGAGTATACAGGAAGCATCAAATATTATGGAGTTTCTGGATTATGAGCAGGCAAGGAGAGGCTGTCGTATCATAGAGCACAAGATTAAGTTTGAGAATGCATGGATTGATGAAAAGAGTCTGAGACGTTTTTATCTGGTCTATGCCAGTACATCTGTTTTACTTGGAGAGATGTCCAAAGCGATTGAGCTTATGAATGAGTACAAGGCGCTGATACCGGAAAATGACAGTGAGCATTATTTTTCTTTGTATTATTTTATGAAGGGTACCTGCTATATGTATCGGGGCAAGCTTGAGAAGGCTGAAGGCTGTGCAAAGAAAGCCTATGACTATGCACTTTTGGCGGATGATGAATTGCTCGAATTCAAGTCTGAGCTTTTGTCCGTTATGATAAAGATGTCGGGCTGGTACAATATATTCTTCTGTGTACAGGATATACCTGTCAGTGATGAAATTATAGAAAAGCTCATAAAGCACGGCTACAGGAATCATCTGGCACATATATATATTTACGCATACGACAATAGCCGGGATGTGGTGAAGCAGTCCTTTTATGATGAATCATTACTAAAGCATTTTACAAAGGGGCTTGAGCTTGCGAAGGAGATAGGAAATGAGCAGCTTGTGTATGATGCATATCAGAAGACTATCATGCTTGCCAGCACAAGCGGTCTCAATGAGATAGCCTTTTTATATGTTATCCGTACATACGAGTTCATGAAGGGACACGGCAATATATATGTTGCGAGAGTGCTTACGTCTATAGGCTACAATTTAAGTGCCATGGGTAAAAATGAGCTGGTTGACAATTATTACAATGCTGCAATCAATATGTTATATTACCTGAAGCTGCCGGAGGATATAGCTGAGGTGTATTATAACAAGTCTCTTAACTATATCATGCAGGGCAATTATAAGGAGGCTGTCCATGCACTTTTAGTTGCCATGAAGACTATTATAAAGCTTCATCTAAACAGCTTAAGAGTGTGCAACACGAGTAAGGTATATGCGCTTCTTGCGCTTGCATCTATATTTTCTGGGGACAGATTCAGCTGTGAGCGCTATCTGCTCAGCTGCAAGCAGTTTCTTAATTACGTCATCTACAGAGTAATTGACACCACAAGAACTGAGGCAGTCCATGACTATTCCAGATGCGATGATGAGATGTTCCTTTACTCCTTTGCATCAGCCATGCTCTTGTGGCACGATGGTGAAAAGGAAGAAGCCTTTTTACGTTTTGAGGATGCGGAGAGATATCTCGTTAATGCGGAGGGAAACGAATTTTTTGCCTATTCGATATACAGGGAAAGCAGGATGAAGCTGTTTGAGCTGCTCGGCAAAAATGAGCTTATAGAGCATGAGAGAATACTTTTAGAGGCACACAATAAAAGGATGCATGAAATAGCAGAGGCAGCTCCGCTTGACATGTTAAAAAATATCAACCTGGAGTCACTGAGTGATGGCCATATCAATGAGCGGCAGATTAATATGCTTGTAAAGCAGCATGGGCTCGAAAAGGATTATCAGGGCTCAAAGCGTCAGATGGAGTTTATTTCCATATGGCAGATCATTATCGATGTCAATGACCAGAAGAAGGACACCATGATTGAAAATGCCATGAGCAATTTCATCAATCATTTCAGTCTTGACTGTGCGCTGATCATAGATCTGCACGCGAAGGAGCCGCAGGTGCTTTATAATGATACGGGCTGTGATATGACAGATGAGGTTATAAAGGGTATATGTGATATCATGATAGACTATCCGGAGGGCATTGCCACATCAAAGATTGCAGAGGGCTTCTATGAGTATGAAAATGTCATCTCGTACTTCGGCGTGGATGATGTATGCTCATTTGTCGCAGTGCCTTTTATCAAGAATGATGCACTTTCAAGTGTACTCATAGCATATGTGCGCATGAAGGACAACTGGCATGGCTCAATCGAGCGATACATGCTCAATGAGGATGATCTGAGCATTTTCAAGCTGTTGTTCAGAGAGCTTGAGTATTCCATTGCCCGTATTGAGGCCAATGAGAAGGCCAATGAGATGAACAAGAGGCTGAAGCAGGCAGCTATCACTGACATGCTTACCGGTATCTATAACAGAGCAGGTATGTATCAGGAGATTGAAAAGCTTGAAAAGCGCATAAGTGTTACATCCGGTGGCATGGATGTGGGTCTTATGTTTATTGACCTGGACAATTTCAAGCATTATAATGATACATATGGTCATGATGTGGGAGATCTGATACTTAAGGAGATGGCCTTTGTGTTCAAGGAAGTTGCTAAGGACAGAGGCTTTGTGAGCAGATATGGCGGTGATGAGTTCATCATAGTCATTGAGTCATGTGCCAGATACGAGCTTGAGAATATCGCAAAGGATATCTATGCGAGAATTGCAGAGGCAGACGGCTTCAGCAGGCAGATAAAGAAATATCTCAACCATGACGTAGAGTTTAATGAGGAGAAGAATATCACCTGCTCCATCGGTATTTCATATGAGAGAAATGTTACCAGTGAGAGTCAGATTACCGAGCTCATTAAAAAGGCGGACGATCTGATGTATACAGTAAAGACAGGCGAGAAAGGACACTATGCATTCTTTTAAATCAGATGAATTTAAGATAAGAGTACTGACAAAGGATGATGCGGAGGAGTACAATGCACTGCTTCGTTATGCTTTTCAGGTGACAGAGGCAGACCTTGCCGAGACAGGCTGGAAGGATGACGAAATCAAGCAGTCGAAGTTTCCGGTGCTTGAGAGAGCTGATGTGCTCGGCTGCTTGAATATCATAGACAAAAAAGAGGAGCTTGTGGCTCAGTTTGCTGTATATCCGCTCGATATGAATATATACGGCGAGCGCTACGAGGTGGGCTTTGTCACAAGTGTTTGCACGTATCCTGAGTACACCGGTCATGGTCTCATGAAAAAGCTCATGAGAAAGAGTCTTACGAGAATGCGCGACAGCAACAAGTCGTTTGCTCTTTTGTACCCATACTCCATACCTCTTTACAGAGGACTTGGCTGGGAGATTATCTCAAACAAGATGACATATGTGATAAAGGACAGACAGATTCCCACAAAGCTTAAGGAGCCGGGCTATGTGCGCCGTGTGCAGTGGGATGACGAGCAGTTTAAGAAGCTTCATACTCACTTTGCTGCAAAGACGCACGGCTGTCTGTACAGAAACAATCTGGCTTGGGAGGAGTACTTCCGCTGGGATGAGGATGATACGATGGTCGCCATCTACTACAACGAGGATGATGAACCGTGTGGCTATATGGTGTATCTTATCAGCTCCGATGTCATGCACATCAAGGAGCTCATCTACTTAAACCGTGAGGCACAGCTTGGCCTGTGGGAATACATTCATGCCCACGATTCCATGATAGATGAGGTCAGAGGCAACAACTATTACAGCGAGCCTATCGCTTTTGAACTCGACGACAGTGATATAAAGGAGACGATCAGACCATACGCCATGGGCAGAATCATCGATGTGGCGCAGTTTATTTCACAGTACAACTGTGACCCGGATGGTCCAAGCGGCTGCTTTAGCTTTGAGATAGCAGATGACCTTCTTCCGTGGAACAATGGCACATTTGTCATTGATTTTGAGAAGGGGCACTGTGCTCTCACCGACAAAAATCCACAGTATCACCTAAGCATGTCTATTGGCACGTTTACCACACTGCTTTTAGGCTACAAGAGTGCCGAGAAGCTTTTGCAGATGGGCAAAATACAGACTACGTACGATGCTGTTGCAAAGCTTGACGATATTTTATATCATGAGATACCATATGTATCTGACTACATATAATGATAAAAGGTCAAAAGGTAAAGGAAAATAATATGTCAAATTATGTGATTAGCTGCTGTTCAACAGCAGATCTTACCAGGGAGCATATGCTCGAGAGAAATATTAAGTACGCATGCTTTCACTATGAGCTTGATGGTAAAGAATATATGGATGATTTAGGACAGTCCATGCCACTGCCGGATTTCTACAAGGCAATGGAGGCAGGTGCCATGACAAAGACCTCGCAGATCAATCAGGAGGAGTACATGGAGTACTTCAGACAGTTTCTGGATGAGGGATATGATGTGCTTCACTGTACACTAAGCTCCGGTATATCAGGTACAGTCAACTCGGCAAGGCTTGCAAAGGAGGCTCTCGAGGAGGAATACCCTGACAGAAAGATATATGTGATTGATTCGCTGGCAGCATCGTCAGGCTTTGGTCTTTTGATGGATAAGCTCGCTGACCTTAGGGATAGCGGCATGGATATTGATACACTGGCTGATTGGACCATGGAGCACAGGCTTGAGGTGAATCACTGGTTCTTCTCATCAGACCTTACATTTTTTATCAGGGGCGGCCGTATCTCAAAGACCGCGGGATTCGTGGGAAATGTGCTGAATATCTGTCCTTTCATGAATGTGAGCAATGAGGGAAAGCTTATTGTGCGTGAGAAAATCCGCACCAAAAAGAAGGCAATAAAGGAGATGCTTGTGAAGATGCAGGCACTCTGCAAGGATGGTGCCGATTATTCGGATAAGGTCTATATATCAAATTCTGCATGCTATGAGGATGCTAAAGCCGTAGCTGATCTGATAGAGGCTGCCTTCCCTAAGATGAAGGGCAAAGTAGAGATAAATGATATCGGTACGACTATAGGAAGCCACACCGGTCCGGGAACAGTTGCATTGTTTTTCTGGGGTAATAAGAGAGAGGATTAGCCGGATATTTTAGCCTAAATAGCTGATTAGAATAATCAAAATCAATAAAGTTGATTATATTTTTATAAAAAATTAAATTACATCAACCAAAGTGATTAAATATAATCATTCCAATAACTGCGCTTATGTGTTACAATTATATCAGTTCAAACGAAAAGAGGTTTTAAGATGAAAGGATATGAAAAATACGAGCGCAGTTATTTTCTGCCTCCTGAATGCACTTATGACTGGGTTAAGAAGGATTATATAGATAAAGCACCACTGTGGTGTTCGGTTGATTTACGTGATGGCAACCAGGCTCTTATAGAGCCGATGAGCCTTGAGGAGAAGCTTGACTTCTTTAAGATGCTTGTAGATATAGGCTTTAAGGAAATCGAGGTAGGTTTCCCGGCAGCCTCTGAGACAGAGTTCAATTTTACAAGAGCTCTTATTGAGAGGGATATGATTCCGGATGATGTCACTATACATGTGCTGACACAGGCCAGAGAGCATATCATCAAGAAGACCTTCAAGGCACTTGAGGGAGCACCGAGAGCGGTTGTACATCTGTACAATTCCACATCTGTTGCACAGCGTGAGCAGGTGTTTAAGAAGTCAAAGGAAGAGATAAAGCAGCTTGCGGTTGACGGCGCCATCTTACTCAGAGACCTTGCGGCTGCGACTGACGGTAATTTCCGCTTCCAGTATTCACCGGAGAGCTTTTCGGGCACTGAGGTGGATTATGCGGTTGATGTGTGCAACGCAGTGCTTGATGTATGGCAGCCAAAGGCTGATAACAAGGCCATTATCAATATCCCTACCACAGTAGAGAATGCTATGCCACATGTTTTTGCCACACAGATAGAGTATATCGACAAGCATCTTAAGTACAGAGACGGAGTAGTGCTGTGCTTACATCCTCATAATGACAGAGGCTGCGGTGTTGCCACATCAGAGCTTGGCGTGCTTGCAGGAGCTGAGGAGATAGAGGGTACACTGTTTGGAAACGGTGAGAGAACAGGAAATGTCGATATCGTGACACTTGCTATGAATCTCTACTCACACGGAGTGGATCCGCAGCTTGATTTTTCAAATCTGCCTGAGATCAGGGAGAAGTATGAGACATATACCAGAATGAAGGTAGGCGAGAGACAGCCATATGCGGGAGACCTCGTATTCTCTGCATTTTCAGGCTCTCATCAGGATGCTATTTCAAAGGGCATGGCATGGAGAGAGGAAAAGAAGCTTGATAAGTGGACAGTTCCATATCTGCCTATAGATCCAAAGGATGTCGGCAGGACATACGAGGCTGATGTTATCCGTATCAACAGCCAGTCAGGAAAGGGCGGAGTGGCTTATATCCTTAAGCAGAGCTTCGGTATCAATGTGCCACAGCAGATGAGAGAGCAGGTCGGATACATGGTCAAGCAGGTATCTGACGAGGAGCACAAGGAGCTTTCACCTGATTGGGTACACAGCATCTTTACAGACAATTATGTGGATTTCCATCCATATTTTACTATACCGGAGTGCCACTTTAAGCAGGTGAACGGTATTTTCGCAGAGGCAGTTATTTTGCACAATGACAGCACCAGAAAGGTAGATGCCAACGGAAACGGCCGTCTCGATGCAGTCAGCAATATAATAAAGCAGTATTTTGACATCAGCTTTGAGCTTACCGTATACGAGGAGCATGCGCTTTCACACGGCTCTTCATCAAAGGCTATGGCATACGTGGGTATCACAGTTGACGGCAAGATGTTCTGGGGCGCAGGTGTGGATGAGGATATCATCAAGGCATCAATCGGAGCTCTTGTTGTTGCGGTAAACCATTACCTTGCCACAAAGGCTGACAGCCATGTGAAGGATGAGCGTTATATCGCCATGCTTAACTTCATCCAGGCCAACTACAAGACGGTATCGCTTGCAGATATGGCTGCACAGTTCAATCTGACAGAGCCTTATATCTCAAAGTACATAAAGGAGAAGTCAGGCAAGACCTTCGGAGAGCTGGTCACCAATGCCAAGATGAAAAAGGCACGCACACTGCTTAGAAACAGCATTACAACTGTTGAGAATATCGCAATCGAGGCAGGATATCAGAATGTGGAGCATTTTAACAGACAGTTCAAGAAACTGTATGGAATGACACCGCTTGAGTACAGAAATTCAAGCACAAAATAAGCGGATACAGCATTTTAATATAACCGGATCAATATGCCAAATGACAATTCATTCAGCTGTATTGGTCCGGTTTGCTTTTTAGTACTGCACTTTTTATGTAAAAATCTGCATTAAAATTGTATAAAAATGGGAACAATGGGCTATTGATTGTATTTTATCAAGTAATTTGTTGTTTTTACAACGGATTATATGTACAATGCGGGTATAATATAAATAAAAGATAATTATTCAGAACTACTGATAACAAAGCAGATATTGAGAATTTGTGTTTGGGATGAATAGTTATAATAAAAAGCAACTATTTGAATTATAGTTTAAGAAAGAGAGGAACGTACATGAGCAATAAAACTAGCGCAGTTGTTAAGACAAACCCAAGAAAGGCTGTCATGATCGGATGTGGATTCGTTGGTTCGGCATCAGTTTTTGCACTTATGCAGAGCGGTCTTTTTTCTGAGATAGTTCTCATTGACGCTGATAAGGACAAGGCTGAGGGAGAGGCGATGGATATAAGCCACGGTATTCCTTTTGCCAGACCTATGAAGATATATGCAGGTGGTTATGATGATGTGGCAGATGCTGCTATCATTGTTGTTTCTGCAGGTGCAGGCCAAAAGCCGGGCGAGACAAGACTTGATCTGGTAAATAAAAATGTTGCAATCTTCAAGAGCATCATTCCGGAGATTGCAAAGAGAAATTTCGGTGGAATCTTACTTATCGTTGCAAATCCTGTAGATATTTTAACACAGGTGGCACAGAAGCTTTCAGGACTTCCTGAGGAGCGTGTCATCGGTTCAGGTACCGTGCTTGACAGTGCAAGACTTAAGTACGCGCTTGGAGAGCATCTTGAGGTGGACAGCCGAAGCGTACATGCATTTATAGTAGGTGAGCATGGAGACAGTGAGGTGGTTGCATGGTCATCAGCCAATGTTTCCGGAGTGGAGCTTCACAAGATGTGCGAGATGAGAGGTCACTACAAGCACAAGGAGAATACAGAGGAAATCGCTGCAAACGTAAAGAACAGTGCTTACGAGATAATTAACAGAAAACATGCGACATATTATGGTATCGCTATGTCGGTCAGACGTATCTGCGAGGTAATCATGCGTGATGAGAAGTCTATTCTTCCTGTTTCACACATGATGCATGGACAGTACGGCATCGACGGTGTGGTTCTCTCAATGCCTGCAATCGTTGGAGCAAACGGAGTGGAGAGCGATATCCCAATCGAGTTAAACGGTGAGGAAGCTTTAAAGCTCAAGGAGTCTGCTGATGCACTTAAGAGCATACTTGACGGGCTTGAGCTGTAAATATCAGGCTCATAATATTAAACTTATATAAAATACTACAAATTCAGTAGGGTTTGGGGTATAATGATAACTGTCGGGCTGCATATATTATGTGCTCGGCGGTTATTTGATTTTATGGCGGATAATTATTTAGAATTACCGGGAAAAAGGAGTATATATAATGAGCGAAAGAAAACAAATCCATCAGGAGTTTCTGACAGGCGAAAGAGCCCTGTTTGCAAGCAACGACCTGGATATATATGATACCATTTTTGATGACGGAGAGTCACCTATTAAGGAGAGCCATGGCATTAGCCTGACAGGCTGTTTTTTTAGATGGAAATATCCGCTATGGTACTGTAGTGACATAGCTGTAAAGGACTGTACATGGTTTGACATGGCGCGTGCGGGTGTCTGGTATACAGACAATATCTCTGTTACTGATTCAATAGTTGAGGCACCTAAGAACTTCAGGCGATGCAATAACCTAAAGCTTAAAAATGTGACATTTCCAAATGCCCAGGAGACCCTCTGGAGCTGTGATCATGTCGATATCGAGAATGTTTCGGCAAAGGGAGATTATTTTGGCATGAATACAAATAATCTTATCATGAAGAATTTCCAGCTGGTCGGCAACTATTCGTTTGACGGTTCAAGGAATGTAGAGGTGCACGATTCAAAGCTTATCTCAAAGGATGCCTTCTGGAATACGGAAAATGTCACAGTCTATGATTCATTTATTACAGGTGAATACCTTGGCTGGAACGCAAAGAATCTGACACTTATAAACTGCACAATCGAAAGCTTACAGGGGCTTTGCTATATAGACAATCTCGTTATGAAAAACTGCAAGCTGATAAACACTACGCTTGCCTTTGAGTATTCTTCGGTAGATGCAGAGATTTGCAGTAAGGTGGACAGTGTTTTAAATCCGACAAGCGGAGTGATAAGGGCAAAGGAGATTGGCACACTGACTATCGAAAAGGACAGAGTTGACCCATCAAAGACTAAGATAATATGTGAGGGAAAATAATCTATGTATGATTTTGATACCGTTGTAGACAGAAGAAATACAGGCTCACTAAAGTGGGATGTGGCAGAAAATGAGCTCCCGATGTGGGTAGCAGATATGGATTTTAAGACAGCACCCCAGATAATAGATGCAATATCAGAGCGTGTTTCTCACGGAGTGTTTGGCTATTCCATCATTCCGGATGAGTGGAATGATGCGTATATTTCGTGGTGGGACAGACGCCATGGGCTTAAAATCGAAAGAGACAGCCTGATTTTTTGCACAGGGGTCGTACCGGCCATATCATCTACAGTGCGAAAGCTCACAACACCCGGTGAAAATGTGCTTATCATGACACCGGTATACAATATATTTTTTAATTCCATATTTAATAACGGCGTAAATGTGCAGGAAAGCCCGCTTGGGTACGAAAACGGCAGATATTTTGTGGACTATGACAGGTTGGAGCATGACCTTTCCAATCCACAGACCTCGCTTATGATATTTTGCAACCCTCACAATCCGTGCGGTATCATCTGGACAAAGGATGAGCTTGCGAAAATAGGTGCACTCTGCAGGAAGTACAATGTGACGGTCATATCAGACGAGATACACTGCGACATCACAGCACCGGGAAAATCATACGTGCCGTTTGCGGCAGCATCAGAGGACTGCGCTGATATAAGCATCACCTGTATTGCTCCGACCAAGTGCTTTAATATGGCAGGCTTACAGACTGCGGCAGTGATGGTGCCAAATAAATTTTTGCGCCACAAAGTATGGCGCGCATTAAATACAGACGAGGTGGCGGAGCCAAACGCATTTGCCATCACGGCAGCAGTTGCGGCATTCACAAAGGGTGAGCCGTGGCTTGAGGAGCTCAGAAAATATCTCTGGGAAAACCGCAAAACAGTCTGTGACTTCGTGGCAGAAAATCTGCCGCAGATACATGTAGTGGATGCCGATGCGACATACCTCATGTGGCTTGACTGCAGTGCACTCACAGATGATTCTGTGGCATTTACGCAGATGATTCGCGAAAAGACAGGCCTTTATCTGTCGGAGGGAGCTGAGTTTGGAGGCAATGGCCGTTACTTTGTGCGATTGAATATCGCATGCCCCGGTTCAGTGCTTATGGAAGGGTTGGAAAGGTTAAAAAGAGCTCTCGTTTAAGCTGAATATGTACATTTTTTAAAATAAATAAGACCGGTGATCGGCCGGTCTTATCTGGTATAATTAAACATTTATGGCATACAAGATTTAGAAATATATCATGCATACGTTTGTTTTCTGATTCGATAGTTAGTATACACTAACACGAATTAGAAGTCAATAACAAATATGGATTTTTGTGATTTTTATAAATCACGTACAAATCAAAAAGAAAAGTTTTGCAAACAATAAAATGTATGTTATAATAATATAACTGAATTAAAACGAACGAAAATAAACTCACGGGGGTATTCGAAATGCGAAACAATGAATCATCAGAAAACTATTTAGAGACCATACTTATTCTCAGCAAGAAGCTTCCTGTGGTACGCTCAGTTGATATAGCAAATGAGCTTGGATTTAAGAAATCCAGCGTGAGTATAGCCATGAAAAACCTTAGAGAGAGGAACAATATCACAGTTAGTGATGCAGGATTTATCACACTCACAGATTCAGGAAGACAGATAGCAGAGATGATATACGAAAGACATGAGCTTTTGTCAGAGTGTCTTGAGAAGCTTGGTGTTGATAAGGAGATTGCAGCAGAGGATGCATGCCGTATAGAGCATGTCATCAGTTCTGAGAGCTTTGAAGCAATCAAGAAGCATATACATAAGAGCTGATATATGAAACCAGTACCGCATGGTACTGGTTTTTTAGTGTATCGTTTTTCTTGTATATATGAGAAAAATCATCTATAATAGTGAAGCTGTAATCGGCGACATAAAATCTGAAAGGGGAAAAGATGAAACAGATATTAAAATATTTAAAGGAGTACAAAAAGGAATGCATCTGTGCTCCGTTATTTAAGCTGCTGGAAGCATCCTTTGAGCTTATAGTACCGCTTGTCATGGCGGCAATCATTGATAACGGAATTACGGCTTCGGACAAGCCGTATATATGGAAGATGGGAGGTGTGCTGGTGCTGCTTGCGGCAGTTGGTCTGGCAAGTTCGGTCACAGCACAGTATTTTGCGGCAAAGGCGGCAGTCGGTTTTTCCACAAAGCTTCGCCATATATTGTTTGAAAAGATAGAGTCACTGTCATTCTCAAAGATGGATACAGTGGGCACATCGACACTTATCACGAGGATGACAAGCGATATAAACCAGGTGCAGTCAGGAGTCAATCTGGTGCTTCGACTCTTCCTTCGCTCGCCATTTATTGTATTCGGAGCTATGGCGATGGCTTTTACAGTAAATGTAAGAGCGGCAATGGTTTTTGTAGTTACCATACCTCTGCTTTCAATAGTGGTATTCTCAGTTATGGCTGCAAGCCTTCCGCTTTACAAAAAGGTGCAGAGCTCTCTTGACACAGTGCTTTCACACACCAGGGAGAATTTAGAGGGAACCAGGGTTATAAGAGCTTTCAATAAGCAAAATGATGAGATTGACAGCTTCAACAGGGACAACGAGTTTTTAACCAATATGCAGCAGGTTGTAGGACGAATCTCAGCACTCACCAATCCTCTGACATTTATCATTATAAATATCGCAACAATCGCTGTTATCGTATCAGGCGGCAAGCAGGTATACGCAGGAATCCTCACACAGGGTGAGGTTGTGGCACTTGTAAACTACATGTCACAGATACTTGTCGAGTTGATAAAGCTTGCAAACCTCATCGTACAGGTGACCAAGGCAGTGGCGTGCGGTAATCGTATAGCGGATGTGCTTTCTATTCCATCAAAGCTTCCTGAGAAAAATCCTAAGCTCATTGGTGCAAAGGATGGCGCACCTGAGGTTGAGTTTGACCATGTCTGCATGACCTATGAGGGAGCGGCCGATGAGACACTCACAGATATAAGCTTTACAGTGCAAAAGGGGCAGACAATCGGAATCATCGGTGGTACAGGTTCAGGAAAATCAAGCCTTGTAAACCTTATCCCGAGGTTTTATGATGCCACAAAGGGTACTATAAGGATTCAGGGAAATGATATAAATGACTACGATGCAGTGCAGCTTCGAGACAAAATCGGTGTTGTAATGCAAAAGGCAGTGCTTTTTGCAGGAACGATAGCCGACAACCTGCGCTGGGGCAAAAATGATGCCACAGAGGAGGAAATGTGGAAGGCACTCGATATAGCACAGGCGACAGAGGTTGTAAAGGGCAAGGAGGGAGGCCTTGACTACATGATAGAGCAGGGCGGCAAGAACTTATCAGGTGGTCAGAAGCAGCGTCTTACAATTGCCAGAGCTGTTGTAAAGGATCCTGACATACTGATACTTGACGACAGTGCATCGGCACTTGATTTTGCTACAGATGCGAGCCTTCGCGCGGCATTAAAGGGCATGCATGGTGACAAGACAATATTTATCGTGTCACAGCGTACCTCATCTATCCAGTTTGCGGACAATATCATAGTGCTCGACGACGGACAGATGGTTGGCTTCGGACCTCATGAAAAGCTGCTTGAGACATGCGAGACCTACAAAGAGATATATGATTCACAGTTTAAAAAAGAGTCGGATATGACCAGACAAAAGGAGGTGTAGAGTATGGCTACGGATAATGCGAAGATGAATAAAGCAGGCACAATGCGCAAGGTATTAAGCTACATGAAGAGATATATTCCTTTGCTTGTAATTTCACTTGCCCTGTCTGTTGTTACAGTGGCGCTTACGCTTTATTTTCCAATTCTCACAGGACGCGCAATTGATTTGATCGTAGGAAAAGGAAAGGTTGATTTTACGGCTATGACAGCCATCCTCACAAGAGCAGCAATAATAGTCGTCATAGCGGCAGCAGCCCAGTGGCTTACAAATATCTGCAACAACAGGATGACCTACAACATAGTGAGGGATATAAGACGTGATGCATTTTTAAACATTGAAAAAATGCCACTTTCCTATATTGACAGCCACTCACACGGTGATATGGTCAGCCGTATCATCGCCGATGTAGATACATTTTCAGAGGGACTTTTGATGGGCTTCACACAGCTCTTTACAGGAATTGCAACAATAGCAGGCACGCTTATTTTCATGCTTACAATAGATGTGAAGATATCATGCATTGTAGTGCTCATCACACCGCTGTCACTTTTTGTGGCAAGCTTTATCACTAAAAAGACATATTCCATGTTTCAGCTGCAGACAAGAACAAGGGGAGAGCAGACATCACTCATCGACGAGATAGTAGGAAATGAAAAGGTCGTACAGGCCTTCAACCATGAGGATGAGGCGCTAGAGCAGTTTGACGAGATAAATGACAGATTACAGAAATGCTCACTGAGGGCAACATTTTTTTCAAGTCTTACAAATCCGAGTACACGTTTTGTCAACAGTCTTGTGTATGCCGGAGTCGGAATTTTTGGTGCCATGAGTGCACTCACCGGCGGAATCACAGTAGGACAGCTTTCATGCTTCTTATCATACGCCAACCAGTACACCAAGCCGTTCAACGAGATATCGGGTGTCATCACAGAGCTTCAGAACGCACTTGCCTGTGCTGCTCGTATCTTCGAGCTGATTGAGGAGAAAAAGGAGATACCGGATGCTTCGGATGCGGTAACACTCGATGAGGCAGACGGCCGTGTGGACATAGAGGATGTTTATTTCTCATATGTGCCGGATAAAAAGCTTATCGAGGATTTCAATATCCACGTAAAGCCTGGACAGCGCGTGGCTATCGTAGGTCCGACAGGCTGTGGAAAGACGACTATTATCAATCTGCTTATGAGATTCTATGATGTAAACAGTGGAACAATTAAGGTGAGTGGACATGATATCAGAAAAATCACGCGCGAGAGTCTTCGTGACAACTATGGTATGGTGCTTCAGGAGACATGGCTCAAGAAGGGCACAATCCGTGACAATATCATAATGGGAAAGCCTGATGCCACAGATGATGAAATCATTGCAGCGGCAAAGGCATCCCATGCACACAGCTTTATCAGACGTCTGCCGAAGGGCTATGATACTGAAATCGGTGAGGACGGCGGCAGCCTGTCACAGGGACAGAAGCAGCTATTATGCATCACAAGAGTCATGCTCTGCTTACCGCCTATGCTAATATTGGATGAGGCTACATCATCGATTGATACACGAACAGAGATTAAGATTCAAAAAGCGTTCCTTACCATGATGAAGGGCAGGACAAGCTTTATAGTGGCTCATCGTCTGTCTACCATCAGGGAAGCTGATATTATCCTTGTTATGAAAGACGGAAAGATTATAGAGCAGGGCAATCATGAGAGTCTGCTTGCAGCCAATGGATTTTATGCAAATCTCTACAATAGCCAGTTTGCATAGCATAGGGCAGTCACTCCGGCGACTTACGCCCCTTACGCTGTGGCTGAAATGGGGGAGGATGTATGCGCTCCCGCGGTATGTGGGGCTGGTGTCTGGTATGCTGTGGGAAGATACAATATAAGGGAAAGTATAATTGGAAATTTATTTGTAATATACTTAGTATTTTGAGGGAAGGCGACCGGCGCACGGGGAATTTGCCCCCGGCAGAGGTGCTCCCGAAAGAGCGACTAGCGCAGCGGCTTAGATACTGTAGAATTATGCCCATGAAACGCAGAAATGCCCCGGCATGGACGCCGGGGCAAGGAGAAACCGCGCCATGGACGGCGCGTTTCGACGGTTTCGTCAAGCCTAGAAAATCTAAAAAGCATAATTCGTACAGTATCTTAGCTGCGTAGCGTTAGCTCGTCGGGAGCACCTCTGCCGGGGGCAAATTCCCCGTGCGCCGATCGTCTTCCCGTATTATTGAAAAATACCAAGCAATTCACACTTACTGCGCAGCATCAGGAGCCACATACGAGTATGCATTGGACATCTTTGCAGCATTGTTTGTCAGAGTGACAGCCTCTCTGTAGTAGGCAACAACAGGAGTGCCCTTATCCACAGCGTTGAACAGCTGCTCTGCAAAAGAAGGCGGCACATTGATACATCCGTGTGAGCCGGAGGTTTTGTAAATTGTTCCTCCGAAGGTATCACGCCAGCTGGCATCATGGATACCTATATTGTAGGCAAACGGCATGAAATAGCTGACAGGAGAAGAGTATCCCTCGCCGACAAGAGTAGCATTTCTCTGTTTGTAAACAATTTTGTATACACCATCTACGGAACCATTCTGACGGGCGAGATTACCTGATACGAAATCAGACTCCATCTGGAGAGCACCATCCTTGTAATACCACATGTGCTGCTTTGTGTAGTCAATCTCTATGTATGTATTACCTATGTCGTCAGCGCCTCGGTAGAGAGCAGTCTGCTCGTAAACAGGTTCTCTTTCCACTGGCTTGCCTCCCTCTAAATCTGAAAGGAGCTGGGCTTTCTCTTTTTTCTTGCTGACTACCCATCCGTAGTCTCCACCACCTATTTCAATAGTGTCACCTGAGGATGTTTTGAATGAGCGTTTGCGGCCGAAGGTATTGTATTTGGAAGCAAGCTGCTGGACATATTTAGTGACCTTGGCATCATCTATGCTCACGCTGCCGTCATCTGAGATGCTTAGCATATCAAGGATTTTGGCTGAGTCAAGCTTCTCGTCGGCACCTTCAATTTTGTAAGTGACGGTTGAAGCAGTGTATTTGTCGAGGGCTTCTTTTTCATTTTTGATAGTATCACTGTTTTTTGTGATTTTTGGAGCTTCATAACAGTCATCACTTAAGGTAAGCTTTGGGAGCTCGTTGTCCAGGGCGTCCTTTACTTCGGCAAGGATGCTGTCATATATCGGTTTGCAGCCATTTTTCTCTTCAATCACATCGTATTTGCCGTCTTTTATCTCGATGTGGGCATCCTCCGGATTTTCAATGTAGTCATCACTGAAAATATCAAGAGCCTTGAGCTTTTCAGCCAAAGTGGCATCGTCATATTTGGACGAACCCTTTAGAGTATAGTTTTGAGCTTTGAAGAGACTGACAGGCCATGTAAAAGCATTCTGGCTTTTTAGGATTTGCTCCTCGTCACCGTTTGAGACATATTCATAGGAAAAATCAGGTCCCTTAAGTGAAAAGCTGTTGCCTTTTCTATCAGTGATTGTGAGCAGATAGTCGCGGCTTAGGGCTGTATTTTTTTCTAATGCCTCTTTTGCAGTTTTCCCTGCGTATTTTACAGAGTTAATCTTTGTGTTGAACAGATAGTGGCTGCTAAAATAAAAGGCAAAGCCAAGATAAACGGCCAAAAGCACACCAAGCACAACGGCGCAGGTTATAAGCACTTTTTTCTTCATGTAAATAGACCTCCTTGGAGATATGCTGTTGCTGCCCACACCGGGGTGTAGGCGGCAGCTAAAATCAGTTACATTTGTGAAGATGTGACACATCCATATAGTCAGGCAGACCATTCTTGTAGGCTACAGCGGTTTCTCCCTGAATAAGTGGCTTTAAGTATTCGATAAGCTCAGGCTTCACATCATTGCCCGCATCATTGATCCACTCTCTTGGCACAGACTTGGCCTCGTTTGCGATATCCTTGATAGCAGAATATGTGTATTCCACCTGATAAGGATTATTTGAGATGCGCTTTAAGCATACCATTGATGCGGTCACACCCTCTGCTGCAATAGTGACACCCTTTTTACCCTGAGCAAAAGATTCCTCGATATCGGTTAATGATGCAAGGTGTGAGGCACAGCGCTGGAGCACATTTACCTCTACAGAGCGCACCTTGACACCGATGTTTTCTTTCACAATGAACTCAAGAGCCTTTCCGGCACCGCTTAGCTGCTGGTGTCCGAACTGGTCACATGCGGCCTTTGATGATGTAATGTATGAGCCGTCTGCGTCATGTATTCCTTCGGATACGGCAACTATTACATTGTTAGTGTGCGTAAGGGCTTCTTTTATATCGGCAACAAATTTGTCCTTGTCGAAATTCACCTCAGGCAGATAGATGAACTGAGGCGCTGTATTGTACTCATTACGTGCGAGAGCGGAAGCGGCAGTGAGCCATCCTGCGTCACGTCCCATGATTTCAACGATTGTCACACTCTTAACAGCATAGATAAAGGTATCATGGGCTATCTCAAGCATGCTTGATGCGATATATTTGGCGGCAGAGCCAAAGCCAGGAGTGTGGTCTGTCATGCACAGATCATTGTCGATGGTTTTTGGAATCCCTATAATTTTCACATCACTGTTGATTTTTTTTGCATAATCGGATAACTTTAATACGGTATCCATCGAATCATTTCCACCGATGTAAAAGAAAGCTTTTATAGAAAGCTTATCGAACTGGTGGAAGATGTATACATATGGTGAATCATCATCCTTGTAATCAGGGAGCTTGTGGCGGCATGAGCCAAGATACATGGCAGGTGTGGTCTTAAGTTTTTCAAGATTAGCATCATCTGCAAAAATATCTGACAGATTGAGATAATTCTCATTTAATATGCCGAGTATTCCGTTTACGGCGCCATAGCAGATATCGTATTTCTCAGAGCTTTTTACTCCTGCGATGACTCCTGCAAGGCTTGCGTTGATTGCAACAGTTGGGCCGCCTGACTGGGCGACGATACAGTTTGACTGATTCATTGTAATCTCCTTATTGTGTATTTTAACTATTCTCTTCTGTAAGAATAGTTATGATATAATTTAAAATGATGATTAATCAGATTACTACATGCTACGCATTTCCGTAATCTGACTACACCTCGAAATCCGCTAATTTCCTGCGTCCCCGCAGCAAATTGCTACTTTCTCGGTGTAGTGCGGGTCACTAAGGTATACATCGAATTGCATGCAAGCATGCATCGATGATAACTTTTGACCCTTTAATCATATAGATTGTAGTATCAAACATTATTTTTAGCAAGGGTTAAAATGAAAAATATGAATAAATACGAGAATTGCTTATTGTGTCCCAGAAAATGTGGCATAAACAGAAGCACCGGACAAACAGGCGTATGTGGCGTTTCATCTGAAATAAAGGTGGCGCGAGCAGCACTTCATTATTGGGAGGAACCATGCATATCAGGAAAAAGAGGAAGTGGGGCAGTTTTTTTCTCAGGCTGCAGCCTGCACTGCGTGTTCTGCCAGAACAGGGAGATCTCTGACGGAAAAGCGGGAAAGGTAATCAGTAAAGAGAGGCTGAGTGATATCTTTATGGAACTGGCGGACAAAGGCGCAAATAATATCAATCTGGTCACACCGGGGCAGTATATCCCTGATATAGTGTGGGCGGTAAACGATGCAAAAAGCCGCGGCATGAAGCTTCCTATTATATACAATACGAGCGGATATGAAAATGTGACAGAGCTAAAGCTGCTTGAGGGCATAGTGGATGTGTATCTTCCGGATTTTAAATATATGGACAGTACGCTTTCGGCAAGGTATTCAAGGGCAAAAGATTATCCGTCTGTCGCAAAGCAGGCTCTTTCAGAGATGGTCAGGCAGCAGCCGGATGTAGTGATTGACGATGCGACAGGACTCATACAAAAGGGAGTTATTGTGCGACAGCTTCTACTGCCGGGACATGTGAATGATGCAAAGGCTGTACTTAAGTACCTGTATGATACATATCATGATCACGTATATATAAGCATGATGAGCCAGTTTACGCCGATTGCACTAAAGGATTATCCTGAGATAAACCGCACAGTGACAAGGAGAGAGTATGAAAGGCTTGTTGACTATGCCCTCGAAATAGGAATCACGAATGCATTTATACAGGAGGGTGACGTGGCAAAGGACAGCTTCATCCCGGCATTTGACTGTGAGGGAGTATAATATTTACCGTTTTTCTTAATAAAATAGTAAGAATTGGCAGGCAAAAATGACTGGATTTTGTGACGCCGGTGTAGTACTATGGTTATGTGATATTTTTTAGCTGTGAAGGTACTGAACAGTTACGATATTTTGTTATTACTCACATCCCGGTGTGACAGACGATAATGTTTTTAATCACACAGGATACATCATTCAATAGAGGATACAGTGATGAAAAATATAGAAGAACAGCAGATAATAATTGAATGTCCGAATACTATCTTTCATCTATACATTGACAGTGAGGATGAGCTTTCAAAGGTTAAGGTGTTTATGAACAATATGAAGAATGTTGATTCGATAAGTCTGCATGATATATACAACTGGTGCAACAGACAGCATGTGCAGTACACGACGACATTTAATTATGACAGTAAAATGACCTTGACAGAAATGATAAAATCCTACATATTTTACTTCAGACAGAAGCTTAGATATGTAAATAATAGTGATAGGATGATAGAAACATGAGATACCCTGAATTTCTAAAGGATAGAGGAACAATAGGCTTTGTGGCGCCTTCGATGGGCTGTACAACAGAGCCGTACAGGAGTGCCTTTGACAATGCCATTAAAAGGTTTCACAGCATGGGTTATAAGACGATAGAGGAACCTAACTGCAGGTGCGACAGTGGCATAGGCATCAGCAATACACCTAAGAAGTGCGCAGAAGAGCTGAACGAGAGCTATGCTTCTGCTGACAGTGATGTGCTTATATCCTGTGGTGGTGGCGAGCTGATGTGCGAGGTAGTGCCTTATATTGATTTTGAGCGCGTGAAGCAGTCAAAGCCGAAATGGTACATGGGCTATTCCGACAACACAAATTTCACATTTTTGGAGGCTACTATTGCAGATACAGCAGGTATTTACGGACCGTGTGCGGGCAGCTTTGGCATGGAGGTGTGGCATGAGTCACTTACCGATGCATTTAATCTGCTTTGTGGCAGGAAGCTTTCATTTACCAATTACCCTATGTGGGAGAAGGAATCGATAAAGGATGAGAATGCTCCGTTTGTGGGCTACAACCTGACTGAAAAGTCGTGTATCAGCTCTATTCCTGCGGTGGCAAAGGAAAGCAGGCTTACCATGAGAGGCAGGCTGCTTGGTGGCTGCATGGATTGTCTTATCAATCTGCTTGGTACATCGTTTGACCATGTAAGGGAATTTAATGAGCGCTACAGTAATGATGGTATCATATGGTTCCTTGAGGCCTGTGACCTTAATGTGATGGGCATGAGAAGGGCTATGTGGCAGATGAAAAATGCAGGATGGTTTTCAAATGTAAAGGGATTTCTTATCGGACGCCCGGCGCACTTCGGAGAGGAAATGTTTGGCATAGACCACAGACAGGCGCTTTCATCACTGCTTAGAGAGTTTAATGTGCCAATCATCATGGATCTGGATATAGGTCATATGTCGCCGATGATGCCTGTGGTATGCGGAAGCATGGCAGATGTCAGCTTCGACGGAAGCAACTTTACAATTTCGTATGATATAGAGCAGTAGATTGGAGGAAAAATGATTAGATTAATAAAGAAAAAAGCAAAGAGTATTGTATGTAGCGTGCTTGTTGCGGTGACATTGTTTACAATGAATCCGGCTGTATTTGCAACAGAGACAGCTACGCAGACTGATACAGTTTCAAGCGTTGATGTATCAGGCGGTGACAGCAGTGACGCAGCTGATAAGAGTAACACAGACAGTACTGCAGACAGCACAACGACAGCCGGCAGTGAGGCAAACGACAAGGTGACCATCAGCAATAATGATAAGCCATACTTAAGTCTTGGAGCAGACCTCACACCGGATCAGAGAGCGACAGTGCTTGGATTTATGGGAATCGAGCTCACTGATCTGGACAAATACGATGTGGTCTATGTAAATAATGATGAGGAGCACAAGTACCTCGATTCATACATCAGCAAGAGCGAGATTGGCACAAGGTCACTTTCCTCAGTACTCATTACAGAGGATAAAAAGGGTGCGGGTCTTAGTGTTTCCACGCACAATATCAATTACTGTACGGTAGGAATGTACAAGAATGCGCTTGCCACAGCAGGCATAGCTGATGCTAAAATCATAGTGGCAGGCCCTTTCCCTATTTCCGGAACGGCAGCACTTGTAGGCACACTAAAGGCATACGAGGAGATGACAGGCAAGAAGCTTGACGACAAGGTGACAGACGCAGCGATGGATGAGCTTGTCACAACAGGAGAACTCAACAAGAGCATTGACGGCGATTCGCAGGATATCGAGGCAATGATTGCTGACCTAAAGAAGCAGCTTGCCGATGGAAAGCTCAAGGATGAGAGCCAGATAAAGGATGCGATAAAGGAGGCTGCAAAGGATTACGACCTGAAGCTTTCTGATGATGATATTGCAAAGCTTACATCTCTTTTAATGAAGCTAAAGGATGCCAATATCGACTGGGATTCAGTCATCAACCAGGCACAGGACTGGGCATCAAAGCTTGGCGATAAGATAAACGACCCGGGCTTCTGGGAAAAGCTTGGTAACTTTTTCATGGATTTATGGGATAAGATAAAATCCCTGTTCAGCTAGAAAAGCTACAGGAGACAGTAAGAATAAGCAGAATATGAATCAGGCAACTCCCTGAAACGTAAGCATGAGCTGCACGTTTCAGGGAGTTTTTTATCATTAATAAAAAAATAATAAATTTCTGCCGAATACATTGATACAAAGGTCATATTCTATTATAATTAAATGGATAATGGATTAATGTAAACAATGCACATAAGAAAGATGGGATTTGATGATAAAGATAAATAAATTTCTGGCAGCCTCTGTCGTAACATTGTCATTAGCCGCATGTGACCTGGCACCATACAGCAGCATAGCAGTCTATGCGGATCAGGCGGCTAAGGTTGTGTGTGATGAGAGATACTGGGTAGCGGCGAGAAGCGGACCGGGCACAGAGTATGAGCTGGAGCACAAGCTTTCAAACGGCAAGGATATCACTATTCTTGAGCAGACCACAGGTGCAGACGGCAAGGTGTGGTACAAGGCGAAGTACAATCTGGCAGCAAATAACGAGGAGTGTGTCAGCTATATAAGGTCTGATTTTGTATCAGCAGGTACCGGCACAGCTGCATCAGACAATGCGCAGACAGGGGATGCTTCGGCAGACACCGGCAATGCGGATGCCATACAGCAGAATAATGAGGAGCAGCTTGCCCTTGCAACCGCATCGGGAGCATATGCTACAGGTACGATTACAGGTGGCAATGTGTATGTCCGCAATGCAGCAGGCACATCCGGCACTACCAAGGTTGTCTCACTCAACTGGAACCATCAGGTTGACATAATTGGAGAGACCAGGGTAAACGGTGTGGTCTGGTACAATGTCAAGGGTACTTTAAACGGCAAGGCATTTACGGGCTGGACTATCAGTACATACATAAAGGTGACATACAATAATAGCGGAGACAATACTGATTTTGTCACGGCTATGAAGAATGCAGGCTTTCCTGACAGCTATATTCCAAACCTTACAGCTCTTCACAATAAGTATCCAAGCTGGACATTTGAGGCTGTAAATACAGGTTTGAATTGGGATACGGTGATTGAAAATGAAAGTGTAAACGGACTTAATCTGGTATCCAAATCAGCAGACAATGCCAAGAAATCCACAGCTGCCGGAGCATATAACTGGTCAACAAATACGTGGGTTGAGTACGAACCGGGATGGGTGTCAGCAAGCAGTGCCTATATTGCTTATCTCATGGATCCAAGGAATTTTCTTGATGAGACCAATATTTTTCAGTTTCAGAGTCTGGCATACAGTCCGAATGAGGCACTTGAAGGTGTCAAGTCCATAGTAAAAGGCACATTTATGGAGGGAACAAAGACCTATTCCAACAATGGCGAGAAAATCAATTATGCAAGCACATTCATGGATGTGGCAAAGAGCAGTGGAGTAAGTGCATACCATATAGCATCGCGTATAAAGCAGGAGCAGGGACAAAAGGGAACGAGCCCTCTTATTTCGGGTACATATTCCGGATACGAAGGATATTATAATTATTTTAATTTTAGTGCAACCGGAAACACGAAGGATAAGATTTATAAAAATGGTCTGTCTTTTGCCAAGAAGCAGGGCTGGAATACAAGAGTAAAGTCCATAAGCGGCGGAGCTGTAAAGGTGGGCAGCAATTATATAAATAAGGGTCAAAATACACTGTATTTTGAGAAGTTTAATGTAGTAAATACAAGCTCGCTGTATTTCCATCAGTACATGGGCAATGCCACAGCGGCTCTTACTGAGGGACAGAGTCTGGCTAAAGGATATTCAGACAAGAATCAGGCTTTTGTATTTAAAATACCTGTATACAACAATATGCCATCGTCAGCAGTGGGCTTCGATAAAGCTGGCGATACCAATAACTATCTGCAGTCGCTTGCGATAAGCGGTGTAACACTCACACCGGCCTTCAATGGAGCGACAACAAGCTATTCAGCAGTTGTTTCAAATGCTATAAGCTCAGTGACTGTTTCGGCAGATGCAGTTTCAGGAAACAGTGGTGTTTCAGGCACAGGAAGCTATTCGCTTGCTGTCGGAAATAATACAATTAAGGTAAAATGCAAGTCGCAAAGCGGTGATACAAGAACATACACTATCAATATAAACAGGCAGGCGGCATCTGTAAATAATGCAGGTGGCAATAATAATCAGAACAATAATAACCAAAATAATACAGATGTAAACATAACATCAGGTAAATACAGTATAGGTACTTATATTACAGGCATTGAGCCTGGAACCGGTGCAGCTGATTTTGTGAAGAATATAGCAGTATCAGCATCAGGTACTGTAAAGCTTCTGACAAGCTCAGGCTCAGAAAACAGCGGAAAGATTGCAACAGGCAATAAAGTGGCTGTTTATGATGCTTCAGGTAATCTGAAAAAGACATACGATATTGTTATATATGGAGATATCAATGGTGATGGTGCTGTAAATGCTCTTGATATGATTAAGCTCAACAGACATATCTTAGGAAAGGGAACACTCACAGGTGCTTATCTGGAGGCAGCTGATGCTAACAGAAAGGGTGATGGTGGAAATGCCCTTGATATGATAATCATGAACAGACACATACTGGGCAAATCAAAGATATCGCAGAATTAGAAATGTGAGGAAAGATATGAAGAAATTATTTGGATGTATATTATCACTTGTTGTGGCGGTGATGCTTGTTTTCACACCTGCCGAGCATGTATATGCGCAGGGACTTGGTCTCAGTGTCAGCTCAAGCTCTGTAGCTGTTGGAAAAACAGTTAAGGTGACTGTTTCCATGCCGTCTGGATATTTTGGTACTGTAGTTATCTCAAGCTCTGACGAGGGAGTACTGAGTAACGGAGGAGATGGTGTGGCCAATATTGGTGACGCCGCAGGATATCCCACATCGCAGTCATTTTCATTTACGGCGAAGGCTGCAGGAAGCTGCACTATAAAGGCATATTGTACAGTTGTAGGAGATGCAGAGGGCAACGATGCCGGAGGTACAATTACCGGTGCCAGCACGAAGGTGACGGTAAAAAGTGCTTCATCAAACAATGATTCAAACAGCAACAAGGATAACAAGGACAATTCCGGCAGCAATACCGGCAATGACAACAATGCAAATAAAGATAATGAAAACAAAGAGGAAAAGAAATCCTCAAACGCATCTCTTGGTTCGCTTGTTATCTCAGCAGGTATGCTTTCCCCTGAGTTTTCTGCTGCGACAAAGGATTACACAGCTACAGTAGATTACAGCTGTTCAAGCCTTGCGGTTACAGCAAATCCGGCTGATTCCAAGGCGAGTGTGACATCGGTCACAGGCAATGATTCACTTGAGGTTGGAGAGAATACGGTCAGCGTTGTTGTGACAGCAGAGGACGGCAGCACAAGCACATACAATATAGTTGTTACCAGAAGAGCCGAGGATGATCCGGAGAATGCAGATAAGCAGGATAACTGGAAGAAGTTCGATATAAATGGCACAGAGTGGACTATGGTAAATGACATTCCGGAGGATGTTGTTCCTGAAGGCTTTGAGCACTCAAAGACAGTGATTGACGGACTTGAATACAATACCCTTCATGGCACCTTCGGTGATATCACGCTTGTGTATTTACAGTCGGAAAGCGGCAATGGGCTTTTTGTATATGATGCTGCCCAAAATGCAGCGTATGAGTATGTCCGTATCAATTCCGAGTCACATTTTATCGTGGTTTTACTGCCTAAGGTGGATGATGTACCTGAGGGATATAATGAGATATCGCTCTCCATAGAGGGCAAGGGTGTGGCAACAGCCTACCAGACCAAAGCCGAAAAAACCGATGATCAGACAAAGGATTTTTACCTCGTATATGCCATGAATGACAATGGTGAGAGTGGCTGGTACACATATGATAGCGTAGATGGCACATATATGAGGACCGAGCTCAGCACACCTACAGTGGCACAGGAGGAAAACGATGCGGTAAAGAGTGAGCTTGTTCCGGGAATTGCCAATAAATATCTTGTTTTAGCTGCAATACTGGTTCTTATTATCATTATTCTGGCATTACTTCTTCTGGTGGTTATTGTGAAAAATAAGAAGTGCACAGCTAATGAAGAAAATGATGAAGAAGACGATACAAAAGAGTTCGATATAGAGGAAAATGATATAGAAGCTAATGATGATGATGATGCACAGGAATCGGCTGAAGAATCGCAGATAGATGAGATTCAGGAACCGGCTGAAGAATCACAGGTAGATGAGATTCAGGAACCGGCTGAAGAATCACAGGTAGATGAAATCCGGGAACCGGCTGAGGAATCTGGCGAAGAGTCACAGATAGCTGAGATTTTAGGATCAGACGAAAATACGGAAAGTACAGAAGTATCCGATGCATCCTATGTCGGAAGAACTGTAGAAATTACATCCGATTTAAAGAAAACTGCTGAGAATGAAAAATCTGATTTTGATTCAAAAGAGACTTCAAATCAGGAGGATGCTGCAGATGATGATACCTTGAAGAATCAGGTTCAAATGGCACTTGATGGCTTTGTCAATGAGGAAAATAAGCCGTCTGAGACTATAGACAGCAGTGCAAAGGATGATAATGAAGATGACAGCGAAGATGATGATTTGCAGTTCATCGACTTAAATTAGTGAATATGACTGGAGGATATGACTTGAAACCATATACAAGTAAGGCTAAAAAAGCAATAGATTTGGCTGCACGTATATCAAAGAAAATGAATTACAGCTATGTTGGAACAGAGCACATACTGGCTGGCCTTATAAAAGAGGGCACCGGTGTGGCAGCTGAGGTTCTAACAGCCTGCAATGTGGAATATGATAAGCTTATTTCGATGATTGAAGACCTGATTTCACCGGGGGATAACATCGAAGTGATGGACAGGGATGGCTATTCACCAAGGACACAGAGAGTATTGGAGCGTGCATCGGAGGAAGCCGATAGATTTGAGTGCAATGAGATAGGTACAGAACACTTGCTAATGGCTATAGTACTGCAGGGAGACTGTGCAGCTGCAAGACTTTTAAACACCATGGGTGTTAACAGTCAGAAGATGTTTATAGATATTCTTGGTGCGATGGGTGAGGATCCGTCTGCATACAGGGATCTGATGAAAAGCTACAGTACATCATACAATTCTGCGACTCCTGTATTAGATCAGTATTCCAGAGATTTGACAGATATGGCAGAGGCAGGGCTTCTTGACCCTGTTATAGGCAGAAAAAAGGAGATGGAGCGCGTTATCCAGATACTTTGCCGCCGTGGTAAAAACAATCCATGTCTGATTGGAGAGCCGGGAGTGGGCAAGACCGCTATAGTAGAAGGACTTGCACAGGATATAGTCAGTGGCAATGTTCCGGATATTCTTTTGGGAAAGAGACTGGTTTCCCTTGATATGTCCGGGCTTGTAGCCAAATCAAAGTATCGTGGTGAGTTTGAGGAGCGTATCAAGAAGGTGATAAGCGAGGTTTCAAATGCCAAAAATGTACTGCTTTTCATTGATGAGCTTCACACTATAATAGGTGCAGGAGGAGCAGAAGGTTCGTTAGATGCATCTAACATATTAAAGCCTGCGCTTGCCAGAGGCGAGGTACAGGTAATCGGCGCCACTACCATAGAAGAGTACCGCAAATACGTGGAAAAGGATGCTGCGCTTGAGCGCCGTTTCCAGCCGGTGATGGTTGAGGAGCCGGGTGTGGATGAGACAATAGAGATACTCACAGGATTAAAGGGAATCTATGAAAAGCATCATGGTGTCATCATAACAGATGAGGGTGTGAAAGCAGCAGTAAACCTTTCTGCACGATATATAAATGACAGATTTTTACCTGATAAGGCGATAGACCTGATGGATGAAGCGGCAGCCAGGATAAGGCTTAAGAATCTGACATCATCTGACGAGCTGCTTGCTCTGAAAAAAGAGATAACAGATAAGCAGAACCAGGTGGAAAATGCTTTATCGAAAGGAGATCTCGCAGCTGCCGGCGCGCTTATGTCAGAAAAGGAAGTACTTGAAAATAAACAGCAGAAGCTTATCAGAAAGAATCGTCGCACAGGAGCCAAAAACCAGCCTGTAGTCGGCGAAAATGAGATAGCGGATGTAGTATCGGGATGGACCAAAATACCTGTAAATAAGCTTACAGAGTCAGAGGCAGGACGACTTGCAAAGCTTGAACAGATACTTCACAAGCGTGTAATAGGACAGGAGGAGGCTGTTTCTGCTGTTGCAAAGGCAGTCAGGCGAGGCCGTGTTGGTTTAAAGGATCCTAAGAAGCCGATTGGCTCATTCCTGTTTTTGGGACCGACAGGAGTAGGTAAGACGGAGGTGTCAAAGGCGCTTGCTGAGGCTGTCTTTGGCAAAGAAGATGCCATGATACGTGTTGACATGTCAGAGTACATGGAAAAGCATAGTGTTTCAAAGATGATTGGTTCACCACCGGGATATGTGGGCCATGAGGAGGGCGGACAGCTCTCAGAGAAGGTCAGACGCAATCCTTTTTCTGTTATACTGTTTGATGAGATAGAAAAAGCACATCCTGATGTGTTCAATATACTTTTACAGGTGCTTGATGATGGTAGAATCACTGATTCACAGGGGCGCACGGTTGATTTCAAGAATACAATAATCATCATGACATCAAATGCAGGAGCTTCTTCTATTATAGAACCAAAGCGCCTTGGCTTTGGCGCTGGTGAGGATGAAAAGCAGGATCACGAGCGTATGAAGAACAGTGTCATGGAGGAGGTCCGCCGTATATTTAAACCTGAGTTTTTGAACCGAATCGACGAGACTATTGTATTTAGAGCTCTCAACAAGGATGACATGAAGCATATAGTGACACTTCTTGTAAAGGAGCTTAAGAAACGCTGTAAAGAACAGCTTGATATAGAGCTCACAGTGCGCGACAGTGCAAAATCCTTTATCGTGGACAAAGCCTATGACAGAAAATATGGCGCAAGACCTCTTAAACGAAAGCTTCAGGAGGAGATTGAAGACCGTATGTCAGAGGATATTATTACCGGCAAAATTAAGCGCGGCAATAAGGTAATAATTTCTACGAAAAACAAACAAATTTCATTGACTGTTGAGTAGAATTGGATTTATAATTAATATATCAATATAGCTACGGGAGGATAAAAATGGCTGTAATAAGTGAATTAATCCGTACTGAGGAAAACGGAAAGCTCAGCTTCGGAGATTATACATTGGCTGCAAAGGCAAAGCTTGATAATTTTGAGAAGGATGGAGATATCTACAAGGTTAAGACCTTTAAGGAGATTACAAAGCTCGAAAGAAACGGACTCTTTGTATACGAGTCTGTTCCGGGAACAGCGGTTATGGATTTCGAGGAGACTGCTGATACAGTGACATTTACTGTGGAGGGACCTGAGGATGCTCAGATTACTCTTGGCCTTGAAGAGGAGACAGAGTACGAAATTGATATAGCTGGAGCTGTTGCAGGTACTATGAAGACAAATCTCGGCGGCAAGCTCAGCTTAAGCGTAGAGCTTGAGGGTGTTGATTCAGTCGATATCAAAGTATCAAGAAAATAGAGCATATTTTTAGCCCGGTGAAAGCCGGGCTTTTTGTATTTTATAAAGGAGAACAATATGGCAAAAGGAAAGACCTCTGTATTTTTCTGCCAGGAATGTGGTTATGAATCGGCAAAATGGATGGGACAGTGCCCGGCCTGTAAGGAATGGAATACATTTGTAGAGGAAACCGTAGATAAAAAGTCGATAAGCTCGTCGGGAAAAGTAAAAAAAGAATCAAAGGCGGCACAGGTTTTGCCTCTTTCGGCAGTAAAAAGCGGGAAAGAGGAGCGTATAGTGACAGGTATAGCCGAGTTTGACAGAGTGCTTGGTGGAGGAATTGTGAGGGGGTCACTTGTGCTTGTGGGAGGAGATCCGGGTATAGGAAAATCCACGCTACTACTTCAGGTATGCAGGGAGCTTTCACAAAAAAAGGTGCCATTACTTTATGTGTCAGGTGAGGAATCTCTGCATCAGATAAAGATGCGTGCCGACAGACTTGGCGATTTTACGGATTCACTGGAGCTTTTATGTGAGACAAGTCTTGATATAGCAAAGGACGTGATTCAACGAAAAAAACCGGAGGTTGTTGTAATAGATTCCATCCAGACTATGTACAATGAGGAGATAGCGTCGGCACCGGGCAGTGTCTCACAGGTCAGGGAGACAACCGGAGTGCTTATGCAGCTTGCAAAGACTCTGGGTATTTCTGTTTTTATAGTAGGACATGTGACAAAGGATGGTGCGGTTGCGGGACCTAGGACATTAGAGCATATGGTTGATACTGTGCTTTATTTTGAGGGTGACAGGTATGAGTCGTACAGGATACTTAGAGGCGTTAAGAACAGATTTGGTTCGACCAATGAGATAGGCGTATTTGAAATGAAGGCGGAGGGACTTGTTGAGGTGGAAAATCCGTCGGAGTATATGCTTAGCGGTAAGCCCGAGGGAGCATCAGGATCAATTGTCACATGTTCCATAGAGGGAAGCCGCCCGATACTTCTCGAGATACAGGCTCTTGTATGTCACAGCTTTTTTAATAATCCAAGGCGTACAGCAAATGGTACAGATTATAATAAAGTAAATCTACTCATGGCGGTCCTTGAAAAAAGAGCCAACCTGTCACTGTCAGACTGTGACGCTTATGTGAATATAGCAGGCGGTATAAGGATGAACGAACCGGCGATAGACCTTGGGATAGTGCTTGCAATCGCATCAAGCAAAAAGGATATTATAGTGCGTGAGGATACCATATGCTTTGGAGAGGTGGGCTTAAGCGGAGAGGTACGCGGAGTTACCATGTCCGAGCAGCGTGTTGCTGAGGCAAAGAAGCTTGGCTTTAAAAAGTGTATTGTTCCCAAAGTGTGTCTTGCAGGAGTGTCGCATATTAGTGGAATTGAGATTGTCGGTGTGGCAAATATCAAGGAAGCAATAGAGGCTGTCAGATAGTAATTGTGAGAATTGCATATAATAAACAGACAATTTAGAAAATTTGTGCTTTTTAAGATAGTTTTACTACTTTAATTAATTGCAGTAAATCCGTTGACATATGTGTGCCGGGATGATATTATATCAAAGCTGACTCGCGGGACACATTGAGTTGTAGAGCTTGTGA